>Ga0172380_10003258_pt1 | contig 22738 bp, 21 predicted proteins | sample Leawe162metaG_FD_119747 | JGI IMG/M metagenome (GOLD analysis project Ga0172380, IMG submission 119747) | Leachate microbial communities from a municipal landfill in Southern Ontario, Canada - Leachate well 162 metaG | ecosystem: Engineered > Solid waste > Landfill > Unclassified | place...
CTTTCTGATAGATAGGGACAATCCATCTGAGCCGTTCTTCTTTAATTGTTGTTGGCATATTTATACTCATCCATCAAGATATACCTATCTTGGAAAAACCGCCATATGTATGTGGACATTACCTTACTATCTTGACACTTTTCAAAAAAGCACTGCCTCGGCAGTGTTTTTTTGTGATATAATATATATAGTTAAAAACAAATATAAATATTTAAACTAATCCAGTTAAATAACTAAATTTAACCGGACAAGAAACCCATGTCAAAAACTAAACTCATCTTCGCCCTTGCATTAGCTATCTTCGGAATGGCTTTTTTTGTTTCCGCCCAGGCGGCCGCGCCGGCTGTAATTGACAACACCGTCAATTGTTTTGACTACTACAAATTCGGTAGTGTCCAAGTAGATGTCGAATCGGATATCAACTCCACGGTCAGTGGTGTACCGATGACTTTTAAGGCGACAATTAAAAACGATAACAATTATCCAATTGTGGAAGGCGCCGTCTATGCCAAAGTTTTTAAAAAAAACAATGGCGACGATACCCATGCTAACGGTCATAGCCTAGTCGATCAATTCTTTGTTCAAGAAAATATTTCTCTCAATGCCAAAGAAAACAAACCGCTGGAATTCACCTGGCAAATTCCCGGCTATGCTCTCAGTGGGGATTACCAAATTGCGATGTTTTTCACTAGCGCCAAGAAATTCAATCTCTTAGGTTTGTCTTTTACCGATGATGTGGTTGGCAATATCTTTGATTTCACTGTTGCCGGCGAATTGCAATCTAACGTTGAATTCAATAAAAACACGGTGGATATTAACGGAAAAAACTACCACTTTGCGGCTTTCCCCCCGAGATTCAAGGACGAAGATATTACCGTCAAAACGGAATTGGTAAACTCCACTAATGAATCCCAAGCAACGAAAGTAAGCCACAAACTCTATTCTTGGGATGGACAAACGGAAGACAATCTGGTGGCTGCTAAAGAAGAAATTATTCAGCTTCAAGCAAAAGAAACTAAACAATTGACTTACACTATCCAAGAAAACAAAACCCCAGTCTATTATCTGGTCATTGAAGCGCAATACCAAGATACCAAATCGATTCTCGATATCCGGACAGTCAGAGAAAACAACGACAAGGTTCGAATCAACTTTCCCGCTATCACCAGCTACCCCTTGAAACAAAATGAGAAAAATACCCTTTTTGTTTGTGCTCACAACTCTGGAACTAAGGATGTGATTGAAAACAACAAACTAGTCATGACTATCTTGGATGAAAACCAAAAAGAAATTCACCAATACACTTATGAAGGCAAAATCTCTGGGGCGATGATGGGCCTGAAAGAAGACTTCACTCCGGAAAAAACTTCTGCTAATTTCACTATTAAAACGGAACTCTATACTGACAACCAACTAGTAGATTCCGCAACTATGAAGTATGATTGCAAACAGTTAAACAAAGATTTGTGTCCAGCAAGGCTCAGTGAAATATTTACAACCTCAAGTAACAAAAAAACTACTACTCCCATTATTCTCGGAATCATTTTCTTCTTAATCGGTATTTTAGTAATCATCTATTTCAGAAAAAAGAAGACTGGCATGAATCTTCTTATTTTAGGAATTGTTACTACTTCGATGTTATTAGGGGGAATGGGGAAGGTTGAGGCGAAGAGTGCGGTGTATAGTGCTGCTTGGCCAACGCCAGACTCATATGACACCGGGGAGGCTGGATTGGCGAATCCAAGTGTTTCAGTGACTTATGTCACAACACTGAAAAACACTGATACTGGAGCAATAATATCTGATGGTGCGACATTGACAGTTGGAACTAGATTTACAGCCTTGATAAGTCACAATAATACCGATATATCTTGGTTCGGAACTGGGTATAATAACGACTCACCGTATGGATATTGGTTGAATGGTGCTGGGCCAACTCCTCCTAACGAAAATTACGTAGTGTCGGTAGACTCTTCGTATTCTGGAGAAATGTATTATTCTCTTTCAATAAATCCGCCGACTAAAAATTTTTCAAGCGCGGGTAGTACGGCCGGCTTAGTTTGTTCTGCTAATGGACAATGCACGATTACATCACCCGGGACAATTAACGCAACTTTTGTTTTCAATGCTACAAACGCGCAGTGGTGGTTATCAACTGGTGCCAGTACTATTAATTCTCAGACGGCAGTTGCAGCGCCAAATATTCCAATTCAAACCATCACTTTCAATCTCACCGCCGTTGGTGGCAACAAAGCACCAAGCGCACCAACTGTCACTTGTCCGGCTACCGGCGTAACCGGCACAGACTATGATTTCACCGCTACTGCTACCGATCCAGATGGCGACACGCTTAAGTATAGCTATGACTGGGATAATAATGGAGTAGGCGATCAAAATGTGCCAGCCAGCGGGTACGTAAATTCTGGCATAGCCCAAACAGCTAAACATCAATGGGTATCTACCGGCAGTAAAACTATCAAAGTTCAAGCTTGCGATAGTAAAAACAATTGTTCGGCTGGCTGGGGAAGTTGTACGATAGTCATTGGCGATAAACCTACTGGCGCTTGGACAGCGAATTGTCCAAATAATTGTGGTGTAGCAGCATCTTCTGTTCCTTATGTTTGCACTGGTGGCAATTCAATATGTTCAGGGACTGCTCCAGCAGATAAAGCCTGCTCAGCAACAGCTGCTTGTCCAGTTCCTGGCACTTGCAACCCAGCGACTAATGGAAAACTATTCACTTCCAAGCCAACTGCAAATCTATGTTCTATTGGTAATCCAAGTGTTGTTTCTGGATCATCCATCTGGAATTGGACTTGCTTAAATGATGGCATAACCTCATCTTGTTCCGCTACTTGCTCAGTTTCTGGTTCTCCTTCCTGTGGTTCTTACGGGGATTGCGGTGGATTTTGTAACGGAGGAGCAGGCGTTAAAACGAGAAGTTGCATGGATAACTGCGGTACCGTTTCCCTTGACTCAGTTGCTTGCATTAACACAACTCCATGCGCATCAAGCCCGATGAAGTGGACGGAGTTGTAGAAGGACTGGATAAATTAAGACTGGAACAATAAAATTCGAGAAAACAGAAAACTCAGCGGGGAAGCTGGGTTTTTTTGTTTGTGGTATAATCAGGGTATTAGTATGGGTGATTATTTAGAGTTTTATCAGCATCTTCCAAGTTTTTTCAATCCGATTTTTTTCCAAATCGGAAGTTTCTCGGTGCGCTGGTATGGAATAATGTATCTCGTTGCGTTTATTGTTTTTTATTTCATTCTTAATTGGCGAGTCAAAAGAGGCGAGGCTGGATATAGCCAAGATTTAATTTTAGATTTTTTGACTTGGGCCGTCGCTGGGCTGTTAGCGGGCGGGCGCTTGGGATATGTGCTTTTTTATAATCTGCCATATTATTTGGATAATTTGTTGGAAATATTCCTGCCAATTAAATTTTCAGGAACTGGTATGCTGATAACCGGTTTTTATGGGATGAGTTTTTATGGCGGGGTGGCGGGAGTAGTGGCGGTAATTTTTCTTTGGACCAGGAAAAACAAGCTGGATTTTTGGCAATGGGCGGATTTTATTGTGCCGGCTGTTCCGTTGGCATATTTTTTCGGCCGGATGGGAAATTTTTTGAACGGGGAGTTATTTGGACGAGTAACAAATAGCCAATTAGGAATGTTTTTTTCTAACGATTCACCTAATAAGATGATTTTACGGCATCCCTCGCAATTGTATGAGGCATTTTTTGAGGGCTTGGTTGTGTTTGTAATTTTATGGCTGATGCGCAAAAGGAAAGTACAGAAGGGAACGTTGGCGTTAATATATCTTGGTTTGTATGGATTTTTTCGTTTTTGGATTGAGTTTTTGCGCGAACCTGACCCGCAAATAGGCTTATTTTTTTCCTTTTTTACTCTCGGACAGTTTTTTTCTGCTATAATAGTATTAGCGTCTGGGACAATTTATTTTTATCAGAAGAATAGGCATGAAAAAAAATATTAAGTTACTTTTGGGAATAGCATTGCTTGTAGTTGGTTTGATTGGTTTAGTTGTATATAGGATAACGAGCCAGAGTCCGACAGTTATTCCAAAAACAAATGTCATATTGTTTTATGGCCGGGAATGTCCGCATTGCCAGGAAGTAGAAGATTTTTTGCAAAAAAATAAGGTGGCGGAGAAAATAGCGTTTGATTCAATTGAAGTGTGGCATAATAAGGATAATGCCGAACTGCTATTAAGCAAGGCAAGGGCCTGTTCCTTGGCGGATGAGGATGTGGGCGTGCCGTTTTTGTATGCAAATGGCAAGTGTTTGGTTGGCACTCAACCGGTAGAAGATTTTTTTAAGATGAACACCCAATAAATTAAGCGCGGTGGATATTGGCCTGCTTTTTTGCTATAATAAAATACAAAACAAATCATAAAGACAGCGTGATCAAACAGAAAAATAAAAATTTTATAGACGGACTAAAAAAACAAGATAATCGAATCAAGCATTTTGACGCGGGCTTGTTTTGTTTTCTAAAAAAGCATAAACGGCAAGCCGTGCTTTTTTCTAAATCAAAAAGAATTGCTAATTTTTTTACTGAGGATTCGGGCTTATATTTTACACAGCCGGATTTGCAACGGAAAAGAAGAGGGGAAAAATTAGTGTGGATAATCGGCCGTTTAGACAGCTTGAATTATAAGCTATCCCGAAGGCATAAAATTTATACTTACAATCGATCAGCGCTTTTTCAGGCCGAGCTCCAGGAGAAATATGCAAATTTCAGAGCGCATGTTTTGGAATTGCTTGAGAATCCAGCCAGTAAAATATCAGTAGTTAAAATGTGGAATATTTCGATTGTTGCTTCGATTATTTTTGGCATGTTTTCAATGACGATGATCTATCGATACTTAGGCCAGTCCGTATCTGCTAAAATACAGGAAAATAAATCGGCAATTGAATATCAAATAGAAAATCAAAAAGAGTCCTTAAAAAAAGAAGTTAGTAAAAAAGAATTAGCCGAAAATATTGAACAGATAAGCGAAGATAATTCAGCAATTGATGTTAGCACAATTAATGAAATTTTATTCAAGGAGAGTGAGGAGAATAGCTTGGAAGAAGAGATTAGACAAATGGTGCGCGGATATCCGATTGAAGAAATGGTGCCGGAAATAGCCAAGCAAGATAGGACGGTGGCGGCGTTTATAATTGGGATAGCTAGAAAAGAAAGCGGTTGGGGCGTGCATGTGCCAGTTTTGAACGGACAAGATTGTTATAATTATTGGGGGTATCGAGGTATTCGCGATAAGATGGGGACTGGTGGGCATACTTGCTTTAATAGTCCGAAAGATGCCGTGGACACAGTTGCAAAGCGGATTGGATTCTTAGTTGCGAATAAAAAATTAAACACGCCTGATAAGATGGTGATCTGGAAGTGCGGTTCGGATTGCCGGGCGACTGGCGGACAAGCAGCGGCAAATAAGTGGATTAGCGATGTGAATATTTATTTTGATAAATTGAACGGCGCTTCAAAACAATAGCCTAGTGACAATCAAATGATTGCCGTGCAATGACGGTGCCAAATATTTTTTTGGCGCCGTTTTGCTTGAGCATTCTGGCGCATTCATTAAGTGTGGCGCCAGTTGTTGCAATGTCGTCAATTAGCAGAATATTCTTTCCTTTGATTAAATTAATAATTTTTGGATCAAGGCCGAAAGCATTTCTGATGTTGGCCTGGCGCTCCGCATATTTCTTGATTTTCATTTGGGGCGGGGTAGGTATTTTTCGCAGAAGGATATTGGAAAAAACTGGAATCATAAAACCGGGTGTGAGTTGGTTGCTTAAATATTCTGCTAGAAGTTGGGCTTGGTTAAAACCGCGAAAGCGCAGGCGTCGAGCATGCAAGGGAATAGGAATGATGATATCCGGCAAGGGCAAGTTAGCTGTTAGAATTGTTTTGGCTAGAATCTTTCCGAGTGGAATATGCAAGTCGGGGATAAAATTGTATTTAAAAAGATGAACTAACTTAGCAATGTTATTTTCTTTATAGTTCGAAGCGACAAGCAAGCCATCAAGGCCATGAGCAGTTATTTTACAAATTTTACAAAGCTGGCCATAGTCGGTTATTACTTTTTCGCAATGAGAACAAACTTGGAAGGAAATAAAATTGATTTTAGACAGGCATTCGTCGCAAAGCCAGGTGTCATCATAACCGCAGCCGAGGCAGTTTATGGGAAAAAGAGTGTCAAGCACAAAAGTTCTTATTTTTGATAGCTTATTCAAGTCTAAGGTCTAAAGACTAAAGTCTAAATAAAGTCTAAAGTATTAAAGTATAAAATTTTAGAGATTAGACTTTAATTTTGTTTTAGATTTTAGAGATTAGACTTTAAACTTTTTAAGAAATTTTTATCTGGCCGTTCTTAATGCTGATTGTAATTTTTCTCTGCTTAACTTTATCGTAAATGATCATTTCTGCAATGGGATCTTCAAGTTTTTCCTGGATATTTTTTCGAATTAAGCGGGCGCCATATAAAACAGAAGAACTGTTTTCGGCGATAAAGAGAGGCAAATTTTTGTCAAAATTCAATGCAAGGCCTTGTTTCTTGATTCTATTTTGCAGGGCCTTTATTTCTAGGTTTGCAATTTTTTGCAAGTCGCTTGTGTTTAACGGATTGAAAACCAGAATAAAATCGAGGCGATTTATTATTTCAGGACGCATTTTTCTTTTGAGTTCTTCTAGGGCGCGATTTTTGATGTTTTCAAATTCCAGCTTGCCTAGCTGATTAGCGTTGCTAGTGAGATTTGAGTCTGGAGTGAATCCAACTTTGGCCGCGTTAGTGAATTCAGACGTTCCAATGTTGGAAGTAAGAATTACGATAGTATTTTTAAAGCTGACTTGCGTTCCTTCTGCATCTGTTAGCATGCCATCTTCTAGGATTTGAAGTAAAATGTTAAAAACATCCGGGTGCGCCTTTTCAATTTCATCAAAGAGAATAACGGAATAGGGGTTTCGGCGGACTTTTTCGGTTAGATTTCCACCTTCGCCATAGCCAACATAGCCGGCTGGTGACCCGATGAGGGATGAAACACTGTGTCTTTCCATCAGTTCGCTCATGTCAATTCGAATCAGGGAAGATGATTTGTTGTCAGGAGAATTGAAAAATTCTTGGGATAATATTTTCGCAGTTAATGTTTTTCCAACTCCGGTCGGCCCCAGAAAAAGAAATGATCCAATTGGACGATCAGGATTGGAAATTCCGGCTTGCGATCGAAGTAAAGTGCTAGTTATTTTTTCAAGCACTTCTGGCTGGCCGATTAATTTAGCGGCCAAGGCAGATTTAATTTTTTTAAGATGAGTGTTTTTTTCTTGGGCTATTTTTGTAGCCGGGATTCCGGTTATTTTAGCAATTACTTCAATGATGTCGGTGTTATCAATAGTAATGCGGTTTTTAATTTCAAGGGCCGTTTGTCTTTTGTGGAGCAATTTTATTTTCGTAGCTATTTCTTTTTCCTGTTCACGCAGCGCGGTGGCTTTTTCAAAATTTTCTTCCGCAACTAATTTTTCTTTCTCAGTTAGTATTAGAGATTTTTCTTGTTCCAATTTTTTTAAAGCGTGGATAAAATCAGTGACATTATTTTTAGCGCGAACAAGAGAAGCTGCTTCATCAATAACATCAATGGCCTTGTCCGGCAAAAATCTATTTTGAATATAGCGGACGCTTAAATCAACGGCTGATTCCATAGCTTGGTCAGAAATAGAAACATTGTGAAATTTTTCATAATGCTTGCGAATTCCAAGCAGGATTTTTAGGGCCGTTTCTTTATTCGGTTCATGAATTTGAATTGTTTGAAAGCGCCGTTCCAAGGCGGCGTCTTTTTCAATATTTTTTTTAAATTCGTTTTGTGTGGTAGCGCCGATAAGCTGGAAATCTCCCCGCGCAAGAGCCGGTTTGATGATGTTGGCTAAATCCAAACTGCCAGCGATGTTGCCGGCGCCGATAATGGTATGAATTTCATCAATAAAAAGAATGATGTTTTTGCTGGCGATCGTTTCGTGGATTATTTCTTTGAGTCTGTTTTCAAATTCTCCGCGAAAACTTGTTCCGGCAATCAATTGAGCTACATCCAAGCTCATAATTTTTTTATTATAAAGAGCCATTGGAATGGTGGCGGAATTTATGCGCTGGGCTAGTCCGGTGATAAGGGCCGTTTTTCCCACTCCTGGGTCGCCGATAAGCAACGGGTTGTTTTTGTTTTTCCGCCCAAGAATATTAATCATTCTTTGAATTTCTTTTTCCCGGCCAATAACATTTTCTTCTAGCGTTGATTTTTCTTGGTTGATATTGATGCAAAATTTATCAATAAAAGGCGTAGCGGATTTCGAGAGGTGTTTATTTTTAGTTTCGGCAATTTCTGGGATATTGAGCATCTTGGAAAGATTAGCTAGGGTGTCTGGTTCGAGAATAGCCCGCAAAGATTGGTTTATCTGGGCAGAAGTTTTTTTCATGCTCGAGTCGGATAATATTTCTTGGATGATTTTATCATTCGAACTGATCAAAGAATAGGTTAGGTGTTCCGTCCCAACATAGGGATAGCCGAATTCTTTGGCAATGGCAAAAGCCTTGGTAAAAATTTTCTTTAAATCTTCGGAGAAGCTTAGGGCAGAAGTTTTTTTAACTTGAGGAGAATTTTTCTCAAGTATTTTTTTGAAAAGTTCTTTTTTTAGACCCATGTCAGACAGGATGTTACTGCCAACACTTCCTTGGCGGAGAAAAATGGCATACAGCAGGTGGCTGTTGCTGATTTCTGAATAGAGAAATTTTCTTGCTACAGCGCTTGATTCCAATAGCGCCTCGCGGGAATTATTGGTTAGTTTTTGGCTTATTTGACTGAAATCTGAGTCGGTTGATATGATTGACATAAAAATGTTGCCTGAGGCGATTATTATTTATATAGTTTAGGTATTGCTAGCTAAAATGTCAATGCGAAGAACCGGCTGGTTAGTTGCTAATCGCGCTTGTTGATTTTTTTTAATATGGTATAATTTTAAGTAAGGAAATAGTAAGCGTTAAAAATAAAAAATAAAAATGTTTGGATTCGGAAAAAGTAATATATTTCTTGGGGTTGATGTTGGCGTGGCCTCAATTAAAATCGTTGAAATAAAATTAGTAGATAATAAGCCATATCTATCTAACTATGCTTGGGCCAAAAGACCGGTGTCAAATGATGAGTTGCACCAGCAGATGAATTCTTTTGATGCGGAAACGATAAAATGCCTAAAGGACGTTCTTCGTTTAGGTGATTTTAAAAGTAACTCTGCACACGTAGCAATCCCGGCTTTTGGCGGGATGGTGGCTTTGATTGAATTTCCTGAAATGAATAAGAATGATTTGGATCAGGCAATTAAATTCGAAGCGCATAAATACATCCCAACTTCCTTGGAGGAAACGGCTTTGAGCTGGGAGATTGTTGGCAGACGGGAAAGTGCGGAGGCAATAGTGAAGAAAAGCGATTTTTTAGTTGAAGGAAATGAAAAAGATGCCTCAGCAACTGAGAAACCAGCTCCGGTGGTTAATGATGTGAAAATGCAGGTGTTGTTAGTTGCAGCTCCAAAGAAAAAAGTTCTCAGCTATGAAGAGCTTATTAAAAATTCCGGTTTGACCCTTGATTCTATTGAAATAGAAAGTTTTTCCTTGGTGCGAGCGCTAATTGGCAATGACCCGGGAAATTTTCTCATTATCGATATCGGCGGCAGAATTTGCAATATGATTTTAGCAGAAAAGGGAATCATTAAAGTTAATCGCAATATCGATGCTGGTGGACGCGACATCACTAAGACAATTGCCCATAGCATGGGAATTGATGAAGCGCGGGCAAAAAATATAAAAATTTCTAAAGAAAATCTCTTGAATGCCGGTTCCAGTATTCATTTCCCGACTTTTGAAATAATCGCTAATGAGGCAAAGCGCGTATTGGAAGCGTATTATAAAAACGAAGGGAATAAAAAGATTGATGGTGTGATTCTTTCCGGCGGAACGGCTGGAATGACGGGCATTGCGGACTATTTCACTGAAGCGCTAGGGATAAAAGCTGTGATTGGAAATCCATTCGGAAGAATCAATTATGACAAGGTGCTTGAACCGAAATTGAAAGAATCTGGAACGAGGTTTTCCGTTAGCATCGGTTTGGCATTAAAGGGCGTGGATATTTATTTAAAAAAATAAAAAGTTAATAAAAATAATTTAAGGCGCTAGTAGATTGCAATTTTATTAAATAGCAAGGAAATAGTGCGGGAATTATTTTTCAAATTATGAGCAACATAAATCTTTCAACTGAGGAAAAAAAGGAATTTAATACTGAAATTTTTAAGTCCGCTCAGTTTATCTTGACGAGTGTTTTAATGGTTCTCGTACTTATTTATGGAGTCTTTTATGTTTGGGTGCGGGTGATTGATAACAGCATTTTGCAAGTTGGGATTGATTATGATGCTCAAAAAAGGAATTTAGTTGGGGCGGGCAATGTCAATGCGGAAGTTTTTGATTTGCAAAAAAGAATGACGCTTTCTAAGGCGCTTATTGTGAAAAAAAGTAGTGCGGACATTATTTTAACTAGTTTAGGAAGCAATATTATTGAAGGGGTTTCTTTGAATTCGGTGAAATATACCGCGGTGGATAATAAGATAATAATAGATGGTAACGCGAACAGCTTATTTGATCTAGCCAAACAAATTTCCAGCCTAAAAAAAGTTACTTATTTCGATGGAATTATTGGGGATATTAAGACTAGCTTGGGAAAAAATTCTGGCGTTGATTTTTCCTTTGCTTTTGAAGTAAATAATTTAAGCATTTAACTTTACTACCAAATAAATTATGGCATGGCTATAATTTGAATGGAAAAAATATGAAATTAAAAATTCTAGTCGCCCCAATTGTGTTTATTGCGAGTATTGTTTTGTCGATTTGGTATATAAAGCCGACCTTTACTGAATGGGGGTTAAAAAAAGATGTTTTGGCAAGTAAAAAGCGCCAATTGGTTGATATGCAAGATAAGAACGAAAAAGTGGCTGGCTGGAGGTCAATAGCAGAACAATCAACTGACAGTAAGAACGTTATTTTTGACTATGTTCCGCAAGAAATTAAAGAAGAGGAGATGCTTGATAATTTAAACTTGATAGCTACTGCTTCCCAAGTTATTTTGAATGATGTTGAAGTTAAAAAGGTGCTGACTCCGCCTAACAGCGTGGCAGTGGCAACCGCTCCGCTTGTTGGGGTGCCTACAGACGAGGCTGTTGTGGATGAAAAATTGGTGGATAATCGAATTGAGGTGACCTTTAACGTGTTTGGCGAGTATGCAAAAATTAAAGATTTTCTTAATAAGGTTTATGCTTTTAAACGTTTTAATGAAATTAATTCTTTTAATATTTCAACTGGCAATGCGCAAACAACAGACGGCAACACTTCTGCTGAAGCGGGCGCAGAGGAAACAAACACTGGGTTGTTGAAAGCAGAGGTTTCTGTGTTTTTCAATTATGCTAAAGGTGATAAGCCAGTTAGCAGTGTGAATGATGGTATTTTTAATACCAATTTTGATATGTCCGTTGCGGATAGCATAAAGAATTCAAAGAATATTGAAATCAATGATTTAAACGTTGGACAATCATCAGGCAGGGATAATCCATTTACGAAATAACTTTTTGCAGAAATAATTTGATATGGTGGATGTAAACAAAGACATGGAAGATAATAATGTTGATGAGCTTGAGGACTTAAAAAGGAAGGCGGATTTTTTGGGCATGCCATTTATTGCTAAATGTCCGCAAGGTGTTCCAAGCGAAGCAATTATTGCAATTAGGCCAAGTGTGGTGGAGAAATATCACGTTGTTCCTTTTGATATAAAGGATCAAATTTTGAGCGTGGCCATGCTAGATCCTCAAGATATTAATGCACTCAATGCTTTGCGCTTCATTGGAGAAAATAGCGGCTTGGGAATTGCCACCTACTTAACAACGGAAACTGTTTTCAAGGATATATTTAGGATTTATGAAAGCGATTTGTCATTGATGGGCGGGATTAATAGCAAGGAAGATTCGGACGGGGAGGCTGGAGAAGGATTGTTGCAAGAAGGCGATTCTGAAGAAGTGTTGAGCGATGCCCCAATCGCTAAATTAGTAGAGGTAATCATCAGTCATGCTATTGACGGCCGGGCAAGTGATATTCATATTGAGCCGTCCGACGGGGACTTTCGAGTGCGCTATCGCGTAGACGGCAGTTTGCACGTGGGGCTTGTTTTGCCAAAAGCGGTTGGACCGGCAGTTGTTTCACGCATCAAGATCCTATCCAATTTAAAAATAGATGAAAAAAGAAAACCGCAGGATGGTCGGTTTCGCTTGACGGAGAACGGAAAACAAATTGATTTTCGTGTTTCAACTTTGCCAGTTATTGCCGGTGAGAAATTAGTAATGCGAATCTTGGATAATGAGTCAGGTGTGGGCGACATCGAGTCGGCTGGAATATTGGGCCGGGCGAATGAAAATATTCGCGTAGCGATTGATGAATCGTATGGTATGATTTTAATGACTGGGCCGACAGGTTCAGGAAAATCAACAACCTTGTACTCGTTGCTTAAAATTTTAAATAAGGAGGAAAAAAATATTATAACCCTAGAAGATCCAATCGAGTATAATATCTATGGGCTAAATCAGAGCCAGATTAAACCCGAAATTGGATATACTTTTGCCTCGGGTCTTAGGACAATTTTGCGTCAAGATCCGAACATCATTATGGTTGGAGAAATTCGTGATTCAGAAACGGCTGAATTGGCTGTGCACGCCGCCCTTACGGGACATTTGATGTTTTCTACTTTGCATACAAACACCGCTATCGGCGCAATTTCCCGCTTGATTGATATGGGCATTGAACCTTTTTTGTTGGCATCGTCCTTGCGAATGGTGATGGCCCAAAGACTGGTCAAAAAGATTTGTGAAAAATGTAAGGAAGAAATCGATGTTGCCAAATCAGTAAAGGATAGTCTTATTAGTGAGATTGAAAATGTTCCCGCTGAGGAGTTGAAAAAATATGATTTGGATTTGAGCGGGGGAGTTAAGATTTATCACGGCGCAGGCTGTGATGATTGCAATAACACCGGGCTAAAAGGGCGCTTAGCTATTTTTGAAGCCGTGCCGATTACAGATTCAATCAAAGAGCTTATCATTGAGAAACACGGGAGTGAAATTTTGATAAAAAAGGAGAGTGACCGAGTTGGCAATCTAACGATTAAGCAAGATGGAGTTTTAAAAATATTAAAGGGACTGACGACAATTGAAGAGGTGAGCCGGGTGACGGAAGGAAAATTTGGATCAACTGACGCGGGAATATAATGCAAAAAATAATTTAATTAAAATAATTTAGCCTAAATATGGAAGACGAGAATAAAAAATATACAATAATGATTATCGAGGACGATGTTTTTGTGATGGACATCTATCAAACAAAGCTTTCGCAAGAAGGCTTCAATGTTGTTGGGGCGATAAACGGAGTTGAAGCAGTAAAAAAATTAGAAACAGAAATTCCCGATTTGATTTTACTGGACATTATCATGCCATATATGGGCGGTTTGGAAGTTTTGGCGGAAATAAAAAAGAATGAGCGGGTAAAAAATGTTCCGGTGATAATGTTGACAAATCTTTCCCAGAAAGAGGAAGTAAATTCAGCCATGGGCATGGGGGCGAATGATTTTTTGATAAAATCGCATTTCACTCCGTCAGAAGTTTTGGAAAAAATAAAAAACATTTTAAACAAATAGTTAAAAATAAAATTAAAACCGCGTGTGGCGCTGGGCGTGATATTGCGGATATAAAAAAATGAGCGAAGTTCATTCCGAACAAAGAATTAAAAATTTATTGCGCTTGGCTGTCCAGCAAGGGGCTTCCGATTTGCATCTAACCGTTGGAAGATTTCCAACTTTTAGAATTGATGGGAAGTTAATTGGTTTGAGCCAGGAAGCGGTCATTACTCCTCAGGCAACTAAAAGCATGTCGGAGATTATCCTAAGCGAAGAAAATAAAAAGAAACTCATTGAATTCGGTAGTGTTGATTGCTCATATAATCTTGAAGACAAGGCACGCTTTCGTGTGAATGCTTTTTTTCAACAGGGCTACCTAAGTATGACGTTGCGCTATATCTCAAGTGAAATTAAGCGCCTTGACCAGCTTGAATTGCCGGAAATCTTATATGATTTCACGAAATATTCCCAAGGCTTAGTTTTGGTTGTTGGTCCCGTTGGGCACGGAAAATCGACTACCTTGGCGGCGCTGATTAATGAGATAAATCATACTCAAGAAAAACACATCATTACTATTGAAGATCCGATTGAATATATTTATCAGCAAGACCGTTGCATCATCAATCAAAAAGAAGTGTATCAAGATACAAAATCTTTCCACGATGGACTTAAGGCGGTTTTTCGTGAAGATGCCAATGTGGTGCTGGTAGGTGAGTTGCGTGATTTGGAAAGTATCTCCACGGCGATAACCGCGGCTGAAACCGGGCATTTAATTTTTGCCACTTTGCATACCAATGATTGTCCGCAAACAATTGATAGAATTATTGATGTTTTTCCGTCGCATCAACAAAACCAAGTGCGGTCGCAATTAGCTAATTGTCTTTTGGGAGTTATTTCACAGCGACTGATTCCGCGCACTGATGGCGGACGTGTTCCAGCAATTGAAATTATGATCAAGAATCATGCTGTGGAAAGTTTGATTCGCGAAGGCAAGAGCTATCAAATTGATAATGTAATTGAAACGAGCATTAACCAAGGCATGATGCCATTAGACAGGTCTTTGGCAACGTTGGTAAGGAAGGGGTTTGTGGCAATTGATGCCGCAGAGGCCTATGCTAAGGATTCTAAAAATTTCAGAAATCTGTTATAATTAACCCAGGTGATAAGAGAATTTTTTAGAAGAAATTATTAAACGGCAGTTATAAATATAAAAAATAAAAATGAAATTTGTTTTTAAAGCAAAAAATAAATTAGGTGAAATTTCTGAAGGAATTATTGATGCGGCCAGCAACGAATCGGCGGTAATTGTCTTGCAAGAGAAAAATCTTTTTCCAATCAGCATTGTGGCGGAAAAAAACAACGATGCCTATTTAACTGAAGTATTAAAATATTGGGACCGGATTGAAGTAAAAGAGTTGATGATGTTTTTCCGCCAACTGGCGATTTTGATTGAAGCGCGCGTGCCAATTGTGCCCGCTTTGATGGCTATCAGAGATCAAACCGAAAACAAGTATTTCGAAAAAATATTGGCTGACATGATTCAAGGGATTAATGATGGCTTGCCACTTTCCGAAGCGATGAAAAAATATCCCGGGACTTTTTCGCCGCTGTCGATCAATATCATAAAATCCGGTGAGATTTCCGGAAATTTGCGAAAGTCGGTAACATATGTTTCTGACAGTATTGAAAAAAATTATGCCCTGACAAGCAAGCTCAAATCTTCCATGACCTATCCCTTGGTGGTTTTGTTTGTTTTCTTTGTGGTTGGTTTTGCGATTATGACAATTGTTATGCCGAAATTGACTCAAGTGATCAAGGATTTGGGTGTGGAGGTGCCGTGGTATACGACCATGGTTATTGGTATCAGTGATTTTATGGCGGTTTATTGGTGGGCAATTTTGATTATGCTATTCGGTTTTGTGGGTGGAGTAATCTATTACATTAAAACTGAGGATGGTTCGCGAGAATGGGATCGCATAAAATTAAAATTGCCGATTTTTGGTTCGATTTTCCGCTTTGTCTATTTGGCTCGTTTTGCTGATAATTTAGCCGTGCTTTTAGCAGGCGGTATTCCCATTATCAATGCTTTGACAACGGTTAGTATGGTGGTGGGTAATTCAGTCTATGAAGAAATTTTCTTAAAAACGGCGGAAGAAGTCAAAATTGGCGGAACAATGAGCAGTGCTTTGCGCCGGTATGCAGAAATTCCGCCAATCGTTTCGCATATGGTGCGGATTGGTGAGGAGTCTGGCCAGATTGATAGCGTTTTGGGGCATATTGCGAAATTTTATGAGCAAGAAGTTGATCAAATCACGAAAAACATGACTACGCTCATTGAGCCAATAATGATGATTGTGATTGGGGTGGCAGTCGGGGTGTTGGCAATAGCGGTGATTATGCCAATCTATAATTTAGCTGGGCAGATGTAGAAGGGGATTACAAAATTTAAAAATTAAATTGTTAATTGAAAATTAATATAAGTAATATGCAAAATAGAAAGGCGGTGAAAAAATGAAAAATACAATGAAAAGAGGTTTTACCTTGATCGAACTTTTGATCGTTATTGCGATTATTGGTATTTTGGCTTCAATCGTGTTGGTAAGTTTGAGTAGCGCGCGAGAAAAAGCAAAAGTTGCAAGTTTCAAGGCTCAAGCGCATTCAATGCAAGCAGCGACGATTATGGCTTGCGATACTGCGGCCATTGCTGGTGGTACAGCGCCATTAGTAGCTTTGGCTGGTGCTTATGCTCAGCCTGCAGTTGTTGCTGCTGGTACTAGTTGTGGACCAACTGGAACTGGTGTGTTTCAGGTAACGATGGCTTCTTCTGCCTTAAGTACTCTTTGTACTGCTACGCTACGAGATACTGGAGTTACGTTTGATGTATGTTAATAATTGCTCTAAATTTACTACTTAGTTGATTTAGGGAAATTTGTTTTTTTGGATTTGCTAATTTGTCCGCCTAGGCGAAATTAGCAAGTCTCCGGACTAACTTTTAAAAATATAAGAAATATTTTTTACGGAAATTACCCTAAGGTTGGTGCGGAGACGGAAAAAATTGAAAGGATAATGGATTGCGTAATTAGGAAGTGTTGTATAAGATAAAAATGAAAAGTATAAAAAAAAGAGGATTTACTTTAATCGAACTTTTGATTGTTATTGCGATTATTGGAATTTTAGCCTCAATTGTTTTGGTGGCGCTTTCCGGAGCAAAAGATCGGGCCAGAATAGCGGAATTTAAAGCACAGGCGAAATCTGTCCAAACAGCTGTTATAGCTGACTGTGATGACGGGGCTTGGGATGGTGATGGTACGCACATAGGTAGTGATGAATTGCCGGCAAATCTGAGCTTTACGATTGAACCAGATTGTGATTCTGCTGGTTGGATTAATAGTGATACAACTTTGCAAACCACAAAAATTACTGGAAATTGTGATGCGATAATTGATCAGACAGGCGTAACTACTTGGGGAGCTAATTGCACGTAGTTTTTTTAAAGGAATAAAATAAAAGATATGATGATTGTAATTTTTTTGGTCCTGGGTCTAATTATCGGCAGTTTTTTGAATGTGGTTATTTATCGTCTTGATATGGCGGAAACTTTGATGGGGCGTTCCCATTGCCGGCATTGCAAGTCGATGATTGCTTGGTATGACAACATTCCATTTTTTAGTTTTCTGCTTTTGCGTGCGCGATGCCGAAAATGCGAAACGAAGATTTCTTGGCAATATCCGGCTGTTGAGGCGGTAACCGGAATTGTTTTTGCTCTGATCGCATCTAAATTTTTCTCCTTGCTGGATACGCAAACTTGGTTTCTGACCGCCAACTATTTGGTTATTTTTTCTGCTTTGATTGTAATTTTTGTTTATGACTTGTTGCATATGGAAATTCCGATGGTGGTTTTGTGGTCGGCAGTGTTTTTCGCGGTTTTTGGCAATTTAGTTTTGGACTGGAATCCCGAATTGGCAAATAGCCTGCTAGATAGTTTCACTTATTCGGGAACGCTGGGCGCTTTTGTGGTCTTTGTCTTTTTCTTTCTTCTGTCGGCTCTTTCCCAAGAGAAATGGATGGGGATGGGGGATGTGTTTTTAGTTATTTTGCTGGGGCTCCTGCTGGGCTGGCCGGAAATTTTATTGGCAATCTTTCTGGCATTTTTAGGTGGAGCGGTTTATGGAATTTTAGCCTTGGCGTTGAAAAAGAAAAAATTAACCAGCCAAGTGCCGTTTGCCCCATTTTTGATTGGCGGGACATTCATTGCTTTAATGTGGTTTGACGGGATAGTTAGTTGGTATATCAATCTTTTTTAAAAAAAAATGGATACACGGGAAAAAAAATTTGGAATGACGCTAGTTGAAGTAATGGCGGTGCTAGCTATTACGAGCATCCTGGCGGTGGTCAGCTGGTCCGTTTTAGTGGGAGCTAAAAAGCCTGTGAACTTGGAAAATGCTTGCAACCAAGTTGTTGGTTCCATAAATAAGGCCCGGACTTATGCCTTATCGGGAAAAAATAGTGCAGTGGGTTCGCCAGTAGTGATTTCTTCTGGTGCGGCTAACTCAAACACCTATTCTATCTCGGGAATAGCAACGCCAGAAAATTTTTCTTTGCCGAGAGATGTTACATTTCAAACAGTCTTTGCCTGTTCTTTCGCCGTGCCGTCTGGAAACAAGAGCGGGGTTGGCGCGGTTAATTGCGCTGATTTCACGATTGCATCCAATGGCGCATCTAGAACTGTTCATATCACCGATTTTTATGCTAAATGTGACTAATAAGATTATGGAAAATAGACAAACAAAAAAAATAAACAAAACTGGCTTCATGATGATGGAGGCGGTGCTGGGCATTTTCATTTTAGGCGTAACTTTGGTTTCCTTTTTGCAGATTATATCCAAGACGTATGCATCTAAAAATGATAAAGTTAATATTATAATTGCCACTAGTTTGGCCCAAGAAGGGGTGGAGTTGGTGCGCAATGTGCGTGATCAGAATTGGCGGGATGGAAATCCGGCGTTTAAAGATTGGGCTACTGGCTCACATGGTATTAACTATAATACGGCTTCGAATGCGGATATGATTGATAGCACTGGTAAGTGCGGTGGAATAACGGGGTGTCAATTGACAATGGATCCAGCTGGTTTTTATCGCTATGATTCTATGGATGTGCCGAAGCCACCATACTTTGGAAGATCAATTAGAATTGTTGTTGGTGCTGAGAGTTGTGAAGTTAAAAGTATTGTTACCTGGGGAACAGTGGCAAATCTACACACGATAACAATTTCCGATACATTAACTAATTGGGGAGATAAGGTGGAATAAATAGTAATTATGGATGTAAAAAACAAAAAAATAAAATATTTCAAGAAAAAAGGCGTGACCCTGGTGGAGGTCATCATTGCTTTAGGTGTTTTTTCTATTGTAATTGCGTCGTCGGTGGCGACTTTAGCGTCTGGCGTAACAACTCGACATAATTTGAAATTGCAACAGCAATCCGTGGAGGAAATTGTTACAGCTATTAATCTTATTTCTAAGCGGGTTAGAATGGGTGAGATTATTTCGGTTCAAACTGGAAATGTTGCGTTTATTGATGTAAAAGACAACAATGACCTAAAAACATACCAGTATTTTTTTAATGGACTTAGTAACACTTTGACTTTAAAAGTGGACGGCACGACGGTTGTTTTGGCAAATAATATTGAAGGTAGTTTTTATGTATCAGTAGGTGAGCCAAAAAGATTAACAATTTCAATGAAGCCGGTTGGTGGAACTGACCAAAAGCGGGTGCAAACAACTGTTTCCACTCGAGTGTATGAATAAAATAAAAAATAATTATGCGAAAAATAAAACGCTTGCAAAAAGGTTCTATCTTGGTTGGATCAATCCTGATTATGCTGTTGGTGTCATCAATTACTATTGCTTTGATTTTTCGCGACAAGGAAGGGGCGCAAATGGCAATAAGCACGGAATCAGGCAATTCAGCTTACCAAAAAACTGATCAAGGGGTTGAAGAAATGTTGCATCAAATTAAAGACATTGATATCAGTAGGTTTGGCGCTGTTATTAATAAGGGGGCTATTCCAGAAAATACTTCGACTGCTGCTTATTGCAGTGGTGATTTTTCTTGTCAGACGTTTTTTGATTTGGGCGGCGGTAATCCAACCTATGTTTCTGAAATAGATTTGCTTTTTGGCGAACAAGATGATCGCGGAAACATAAGAAAAATCAAGACAGTTTTGCCAAAAAGAGTGTCTATGAATGGTTTCAGTGAATTTAATGTTATGTCCTGTGCGGACGATTCAAGTCATTGTGATAGTGGAAATTATAATAAGTGTGACGCCAGTGTTTTTTGGAAGTGGGATACTCCGGGGGATAATCCGGCAGAAAAAGCGCGGAACAAAATAGCCGGTTTTCAAATCAGGCAATCTAAAAATTCTTTATTGAAGGACGCGGGTTGGTTTATTTCCTCAGGTGGTGATGTGGCGGATAACAGTGTTGGTCCGCATTCTTTCGCTATCACGAATAGTGTTGATGATAGTTTGCAAGATCTTTATTCCAAAACTTACTATTTCGCTATCAAGGCGAAGAATGATAATTCATTGATGATGGATTCGCTATATTATAATGTGAACGATCCAGGAAAGAATAACTTTCTGACGGTGCCTGCGCGATCTTGCAACAGCCCTTTGAATAATCTTGGTTGTGCTTCTGCATCGCAAAAGCCACTAGGAACAATTCTATACAATCAGGACAATACTTGCTGTGGTGGAACAGAATGCTATATGCCGGATCCAGATTGGGAGGCAACGAACAATAAAAAATGCACTTATGAAAAATGCCTCGCTGGCGACGTTGCGGTTAAAACATATACTGGCGGAGTTAATGATGGTGATTCTACAACTGGTTGGTGCGGAGGGAAAGTGGATTGCAAAGAGGGGGATAAAACTGCTAATTGCACTGGTACTATGTGTGTCGGTTGTCAAAAAACTTCGTCTTATTGCAGTTCGGAGCCAGCTAAATCAACACAGCATGCACTCTTCGATAAAACTGATTGGGTTTTGGGCGCAGAAGCAAATGTGTATACCGGTACTAATTATAGCGCTACTAATGCGAAAAAAATGGAGGCAAAGTGCGCCTATCATAAAGCTCCGCAGGCAATCAAGGATGTCAATGCTTGTGGGGGTATTTCTAATGGCACTTGGTCGGCCAGCTTGGACAGTAAGGCTGAATATAATTGCGGACCGTATAGTGCGACTGTAAAATGTACCTTGAGCTGCAATCAATTCTATCATGTACAAGGAAATCAGCTTCCCGTTGTTACTACTTATGCTAATAATGCTAAACTGACAATTAGGTATGCTAATGGCAATACGGCTTGTCGTGCTAATGACTGTGGTTCTCTTCCACAACATAGCGTGTATTATCCTAATAATAATATAAAAAATATTGAGAATGATAATCAGGCTGGCCAATATTCGCCTTCAGATACAATGACTAAATGTGAATATTATTGTAGTTTCGGGCATATTTGGGACGGAAGTAAATGTAAATAAGGCTCTCGAATTTTAAGGTGAATTTCTTGCGAAAACGCACTAATTTTAGTGCGTTTCATCGTTCTGACGGCAGGTAATTTTTCCAGGAATTAGGCGGGCGGGACAAAAGCTTGACAAGTATTTTATACCTTGCTAAGATGTCTATACGTTGTTAAAAAAGCGAGTTGTTCAGGGAAAAATATAAAATTTGGTGAAGAGACTATTGGGGATAAAAATATGTTGCATATTTTTTTTGTTTTCTGTAGTTTCCGCACCAATCCTAGAATTTCTAGGGCAATCGAACTTTAAAAACTCATGGTCTATTGTGGATAACATTCTTTCGGTCGGCGGAAAGGGAGGTGTTTGTTCATGATTAGTCTCTAATGTGATTTGCAACAAATTACATTAGAATAGTAGGTTTCAAAATAAACACATAACTCGGTTTATTTTGAAATAAAAATTGCAATAGTAAGAAGAAACTCAAGCGGTTAATCATTTTCTTTTGTAAAAGATTGGAAGTTGTTAACTGCTAATTATTTAAATTTAAGAGCGGTAATACTAATGCATATGGTGAATGCCTTGACATTAAGAAGCGATGAAGGACGTAGCTGGCTGCGATAAGCCTCGGGGAGTTGTTAAGCAAACTTTGATCCGGGGATTTCCGAATGGGATAACCCACTGCCATAAGGCAGTATCGTTACCTGAATATATAGGGTAACGAAGCGCACCCTGGGAACTGAAACATCTTAGTACCAGGAGGAAAAGAAATCAATTGAGATTCCGTAAGTAGTGGCGAGCGAAAGCGGAATAGCCTAAACCAAGTCCTTCGGGATTTGGGGTTGCGAGGCAATCTAACTCGTTTAATCGGGATAGAAAATATTTTATTAACAGAATGTCTCTGGAAAGAGCGATCATAGAGGGTGATAATCCCGTATGTGAAAATGAAATATTTATATGAGATTGTTCTCAAGTAGGGCGGGACCGGAGAAATCCCGTTTGAATCAGGGGCCACTATAGCTCCAAGGCTAAATATTCTTAATGATCGATAGTGAACTAGTACCGTGAGGGAAAGGTTAAAAGTATCCCGGTGAGGGAGATGAAATAGTATCTGAAACCATATGCTAACGAAGAGTTGGAGTCCCATCGCAAGATGCGGATGACAGCGTGCTTTTTGTAGAACGAACCAACGAGTTAGTTCTGTGTTGTCGACTAAGCTATTTTCATAGCGGAGTCATAGTGAAAGCGAGCCTGAAAGGGCGACATGATAGCACGGACTAGACCCGAAGCCAGGTGAGCTATTTATGAGCAGGATGAATTTGGAGTAAGATCCAAAGGAGGTCCGAACCCACGAGCCGTGCAACACTCGGGGATGACTTGTGAATAGAGGAGAAATTCCAATCGAACTTGGCGATAGCTGGTTCTTCCCGAAATAGCTTGAGGGCTAGCGTCCATTAAATGAGCA
>Ga0172380_10003259_pt1 | contig 22733 bp, 18 predicted proteins | sample Leawe162metaG_FD_119747 | JGI IMG/M metagenome (GOLD analysis project Ga0172380, IMG submission 119747) | Leachate microbial communities from a municipal landfill in Southern Ontario, Canada - Leachate well 162 metaG | ecosystem: Engineered > Solid waste > Landfill > Unclassified | place...
ATCAGCTTTGCCGCACCGGCCGTTACCAAAACTTACGGCGCTGCCGATTTCGGTCCCGGCGCTGTTGCCTCGTCCGGATTACCGGTCACCTATGGTATTGATACTCCGGCAGTGGGCACCATCACTCCCGCAGGTCTGGTGCATATCAACGGCGCCGGTCCGGCTCTCATCACCGCCAGTCAGGCGGGTGACAGCAACTATCTCCCGGCTACTGCCAGTCAGTCACTGGTTGTTGACAGGGCTACCCTGATGGTTCAAGCCAATAACGCCAGCCGTTCGGCCGGAGTGGCCAACCCGGCTTTCACCGCCAGCTACAGCGGCTTTGTCAATGGCGAGACCGTTGCGGTTCTCAGCGGTACACCTGCTTTCTTCACACCCGCTGATCTTGCCAGCCCGGCGGGAGAATATCCAATTCTCCCCCTCCCTGGAGATCTGGCCTCAGCCAATTACATTTTTAACTTTTTCCCCGGTATACTGGCTGTTGATCTGCAAAGCCAGACCATTACCTTTAATCAGCTACCAACTAAAACCTACGGCGATGCTTCATTCACCATCAGCGCTACCAGCAGTTCCGCCAATCCGATTGTCCTTCAGAGCAGCAATCCTGCCGTGGCGACCATTGCCGGTAATACCGTTACCATAGCCGGTCCGGGTACTGCCCTGATTACCGCTTCACAGCTTGGTACCCCGACTCACGCTTTAGCGGTTGCCATGCAGCTGCTTACTGTCGATAAAGCTACGCTGACGGTGGCAGCAGATAATGCCGGCAAGCTATCCGGTGATCCTAATCCACCGCTTACCTACACAGCTACCGGCTTTGTCGGCGCCGATACCCAGCTTAACGCCTGTTCCGGAACGCCGGATCTCACTTCTACCGCCACCCCTGCCAGTCCGGCCGGCAGCTATCCGATCGCAGCCGCCGCGGGAACCCTCTCCTGTGCCAAGTACAATCCTGTCTTTGTTAACGGCGTGCTGGCAGTGGGCATCACCAGCCAGAACATCACCTTTACTCCGCTTGCCCCGGCGACCTACGGCGATGCAAGCTTTGATCTCTCCGCCACTGGCGGCGCTTCAGGCAACGCGGTCACCTTCAGTAGCAGCAATCCGGCCGTGGCCACCGTGAGCGGCACCAGCGTCACCATCACCGGTGCCGGCAGCACCACCATTATCGCTAAACAGGAAGGGTCCAACAGCTTTGCTCCGGCCACTTCCCAGCAGATCTTGAATGTCAACAGGAAGAATCTCACGGTAACAGCCGATGCGAAGAACAGGGCGTATAATGTTGCCAATCCGGCCCTGACAGTTACTTACGGCGGTTTTGTCTATAGTGACACGCAAACCGTTCTGGCAGGCGCTCCTCAGCTCTCCACCACTGCCCTTATTGCCAGCAGTGTGGGAGCTTACCCGATCACCGTCGCTGCCAACAATCTGAGCGCTGCCAATTACGACTTTACCTTTGGCAACTCTACCTTGACTGTTGTTCAGGCCACCCCGGTAATCACCTGGAGCAACCCGGCAGACATCACCTACGGCACTGCCCTGGGCGCCGGACAGCTCAATGCCACTTTCAATACTGCCGGCACAGCTGTCTATACTCCGCTCAGCGCCACATTGCTCAGTGCCGGCCCGGCCCAGAACCTTACTGTGGACTTCACGCCAACTGACGCCGTCAATTACACTACCGCGTCTAAAACTGTAGCAATCAACGTAAACAAGGCGGCTCAGCTCATCACCTTCAACCCGCCGGCCTCCACCACCTACGGCGCAGCTCCCATCAGCCTCAGCGCTGCTGGCGGAGCTTCCGGCAACCCGGTCACTTTTGCCTATGTCAGCGGTCCCGGTAACCTGGTCGGCACTACCCTTACCGTTTCCGGGGCAGGTAATATCGTTGTCTCCGCCTCCCAGCCGGGCAATGCCAATTACAGCGACGCCGTCACCGTAAACAAAACCATCTATGTTGCCAAAGACCTTGCTGCCGTTACCTTAAGCAACCTGGCCGCCACTTATGACGGCACGGCGAAGGCAGCCACTGCCACCACAACGCCGAGCGGCAAGGCCGTCATATTCACCTACAACGGCTCCACAACGGTACCGACCGCCGTTGGCAGTTATGCAGTCGTCGCTACCATAAACGACGCAAACTACACCGGCAGTGCCAATGATACGCTGGTGATTGCCAAGGCCACCCCGGTCATCACTTGGAACACCCCGGCAGCCATCACCGCAGGAAGCGCGCTCTCCGCCACCCAGTTGAATGCTACCGCCAACGTTGCCGGAACCTTTGTCTACACCCCGGCAGCCGGAAGCGTGCCAACGGTTGGCAATACCACCCTTTCGGTCAGTTTTACGCCGAGCGACAGCAATTACAACAGTGTCAACGCTTCGGTGACACTCACTGTCAATGCCGCGCCGGTGATCTCCGACACCACTCCGCCGACCGTGGACACATTCAGCATTCCGGCCAGTCTGACCGGTCTGACTTGTCCGATAACCGGCTTCACCGCCAGCGACGCGATTGGTGTCACCGGTTACCTTGTCAGCGAGAATGCCAGCCAGCCCGCTGCTAATGCGGTCTGGAGCGCCACCGCTCCATCGGAATACATCTTTGCATCCCAAGGGACAAAAACCCTTTACGCCTTTGCAAAAGACGCGGCGGGCAATGTTTCCGTGCCACTTTCTGCCGGCGTCACCATCACCATATCCGACACCACCGCGCCGACGGTGGATGCCTTCACCATCCAGGCCTCTCTGACCAGTCTGACTTGTCCGATAGCCACTCTCACCGCGACCGACGACAACGGCGTCACCGCCTGGCTGCTCAGTGAAACACCAACCGCCACGGCAGGAGACAGTAGATGGAGCACCACCAAACCGGCTGACTATACCTTCTCCGGCCAGGGGAGCAAAACCCTTTACGCCTTTGCCAAGGATGCGGCGGGCAACGTCTCGGCGCCGCTCTCGGCCAATATCACTATCACCATGTCCGACACTACTCCGCCGACGGTGGATGCCTTCAGCATTTCGACAAGTCAGACCAGTCTGACTTGTCTGATAGTCACTCTCAGCGCCAGTGACACCAGCGGCGTCACCGGCTATTTCATCAGCGAGTCTGCCACCCCGCCTGCCGCCGGTGCAACCGGCTGGAGCTTGGCCGCTCCAACCAGCTACACCTTTGCCTCACAAGGGGCCAAAACGCTGTATATCTTTACCATGGACGCGGCGGGTAATGTGTCGCTTCCGGTCAGCGCTTCCGTCACCATAACGCTCTCCGACACCACCGCGCCGAGCATCACAAACTTCACTATCCCGGCTGCTTCCGCCAGCCTCACCGTTGCAGTAAGCAGCTTCGCCGCCATTGATGACACCGCCGTCACCGGCTATCTGCTCAGCGAAACAAACACCGCCACGGCAGACAGCGGCAACTGGACGGCCACGCCGACCAGCTCATATACCTTTGTTACCGCCGGAGCCAAAACCCTTTACGCCTTTGCCAGGGATGCCGCTGGCAACATATCAATACCGGTAACCTCCTCCGTTACCATTTCGCTCCCCGATGTCAGCGCACCGACGGTATCAGGCTTCTCGGTAACCGGCAGCAGCGCCAGCCTTACGGTGGCCGTAACGAACTTCACGGCAACCGATGACACAGCCGTCACCGGTTATCTGGTCAGCGAAAGCGCCACCGCGCCAGCTGCCGCCGACAGCGGATGGACATCCACACCGCCCGCCTCGTACACCTTTGCCACCGGCGGCAGCAAAACGCTCTACTCCTATGTCAAAGACGCGGCCGGCAACGTCTCGGCTGCCGCCACAACAACCGTCACCGTATCCTCGGTACTGCGCAACGGCAACGGCGGCAGCGGCCCTGACCCCACCATCGCCGACGCCTTGAAAGCGTTGCGGGCGTCCCTCGGTCTGGTGACGTTAAGCAGCGATGACCAGACCCGCTACGACGTCGCGCCGCTCTCCAGTAACGGCGTGCCGGAAGGGAACGGCATTGTTGATTTTTCTGATGCCATTTTGATTCTGAGAAGAACCATCGGGATAGGGAATTGGTAGGAACGAGATTGTAACAAAAACAACCGGGAGAAAATCAATGACAAAATATATAGTGAAATTCCTGACGTTGACCCTTACCCTGCTGACCCTCGCCGCCTGCGGCGGGGGAAGTGGCGGGGACAGCACAACAGACACAACCAAAACAACCGCCCCTGTCAAAATCGCCTTGAACGGCACGTTACCGCCAGGCACCGCCATTATCGGCGCCGCCCTGACCCTGACACTGCCGGATAACGTCACCCCGGAACTGGTGAGCGGAACCGTGGCCGCCAGCGTTGTCACGCCGTCCGGTGTTTTTGCCGGAGGGGTGCTGATTCCGGTGGTTTACAAGGAGGCCACACCGTCCGCCCCCGGCATGGTAGTGATTGCCCTTGCCAGCTCTGCCGCAACGGGTGTTGCCGCAACAGGTGAGGTAGCCACCGTCTCCCTGCGCCTGACCAACAGCGCAACACCTACCGCCGGCAGTTTTACGCTGGATCAGTTGGTGACTGACACCTCGGGTAGAGTCATCAGCGGTCTGACTGCGACGGTGAGCGGGGTGACGTTGCAGTAGATTGATAAATGGGTGGATGGTGCATACAGAGGAGGCGACCGTGATCAATGGCCGTCTCCTCTGTTTTTACTTCTGTTGCTCCCTGTTTTTGCAGGGTCATGGTATTTAATTGCATTATAGTGTTATTTTCGTTACGCTATCTGAAAAGCACCGAAAAGGGTACTGATATGAATGCTCTTCCCGCAAACGATCTTAAAAGGCACGGCATTTCAGCTGTTGAACAGTTGCTTGTCAATGGGCCGGTATATATCATCAAGCGTAATCAACCTGTCTGCGTTGTATTGGCTGAAGATGAGTATGAACGGCTCAGCAAGGCTGCCCAGGCGAACACCTCAGTTCATTCGCATACGGTCATGGAATGGTTTGCCCTCCCTGTGGCCGGAGTATCCTCAAAGGACGAAATTGATCGGCGCTTGGATGCTGAACGGGAATCATGGGATAAGTGATGACTCTCTTTCTCGATGAAAATATCATCATCTACCGGGTTGAAGCCGTTGAGCCGTTTAATCAACAGGTTCTCGTTGCGGTCCAGGAGCTGGTTGCACTCCATCCGCATGCAGGATTTGCCGTGTCCCGTTTGAGCATGATGGAATGTCTGGTAAAGCCGCTGCGTGATCAGAACAGTGCCGACATCGAGCGGTATCGGGGTTTCTTTGCGTCAGCCGGTTTGCAGATCGTTGAGATAAGCTCACTGGTGCTTGAAACGGCAACCTTGTTGCGGGCTCGCCATGGCTTGCGCACACCTGACGCCATTCAGGCCGCCTCAGCCATGTCAATCAAGGGGCCTGTGATGTTTCTTACCGGCGACAAGCATTTTAGTAAGGTGCCGGGCCTGAAAGTATGTTTAGTGCCATGACCAAACAACGTCTCGACACACTTGTTCTTGAACGTGGCCTGGCTCCAACAATCGAAAAGGCCAAAGCCCTGATCATGGCTGGACAGGTTGTAGTGGGAGACCACACGGTCGACAAGGCAGGACAGCAGGTGGCGATTGAGGCTGAGGTTCGTCTTAAGGGTGAACAGCTCCCCTATGTCAGCCGGGGCGGACTTAAGCTTCGCAGGGCGCTGGACGAGTTTGATATTGATGTAGCCGGGCTCGTTGCCGTCGATGTCGGTTCCTCGACCGGCGGCTTCACTGATTGCCTGTTGCAGGCGGGGGCGGCTAAAGTATTTGCCATTGATGTCGGATATGGACAGCTTGCCTGGAAGCTCCAGCAGGACCCGCGGGTCGTCAGCATGGAGAAAACCAATATCCGCTACGTGACGCCGGATCAGCTTGCTGATGTGCCGGTTCTGGCGGTTATTGATGCCTCGTTTATCCCGTTATCCAAGGTGCTTCCTGCAACGATTGGTTTGTTGCAGCCGGGTGGCAGGATCATTGCCTTGATCAAGCCGCAGTTTGAAGTCGGCAAGGGTGAAGTTGGGCAGGGGGGGATTGTCCGCGATCCCGCAGCCCATGAAAAAGTTGTTGACGATGTCCGCCGTACCGCGTTAGATCTGGGGTTGACGGTCGCCGGACTATGCGAATCACCCATTACCGGGGCGGATGGCAACCGGGAGTTTTTGATATTATTGCATAAACCTGGTAACCCGAGCTAAACTGGAAAGACTTTGCTTACAATTAGCTCATGATTATCAGGATTATAGTCTTAAAATCTTGAGTAATCTTGAAGTAATCGTGAGGCTGAAATTGGTTTTGAAGTTTGAAAAGTAAAAGGGGGTAACATGGAAAACTGCATTTTCTGCAAGATAATTCGAGGGGATATACCGTCAAGGAAGGTGTTCGAGGACGATCAACTGCTCGTTATCGAAGACCTGTCTCCGCAGGCGCCGCTGCACCTGCTGCTGCTGCCGAAGAAGCATTTTGTCAACTGCGTTGATATGGCCGCGCAGGACGATGCGCTGGTCGGCTATGCCTTGCGTAAGGGTGGGGAAATAGCCTTCGAGGAGGGGTATGCCGAGTCCGGATTCCGCATAGTGCAGAACAACGGTGCAGGAGCGGGGCAGTCGGTGTTTCATATTCACTTTCATCTGTTGGCAGGGCGAGAATTTGCCTGGCCTCCAGGTTAGGATGCGAGGAGGCGCTCTATGAAATTATTTCTTTGTATTGGGTTTGTTCTTCTGTTCACAACGCAACTACATGCCGAGACCTATTCGTGGATTGACGACAGCGGAACGTACAATTTCACTGAAGATTATTCCAGCATTCCCAAAAAGTATCGCAAGAAACTGAAGCGGCGCGATGATGTGCCACAGGAGGCGGCTCCGCAGGCGGCAGCGAATTCAGAAAAACCGGTCAGGCAAACTGAAAAAACTGATGCTAAAACAGCAGAGGTTGCCGGGGGTGAAAAAGAACTTTATGGCGGCAAGAGTCGTGCTGCCTGGCGTAAGGAACTTGACGAACGAGAAACGGAACTTAGTAGAATTGAACAGCGTATGGAACAGTTGCGGAAGCTGATCTCTGAAGATAAGGGGTTTTCCAAGGCCCGGTTTGATGACCTAAGAAAGGAGTATGGCGATAATCGGGCAAACTATGATCAAAAATACAAGAGTTACGCCGAACTAATTGAGACTATTCGTAAAGCCGGGATCCCGGTGGAAATAAAAAAATAGAGAGTGTTTTTAACTTTATGCACAAAGAGGCCCGGCGGATGTTCCGAGGGGCCTCTTCTGCGTTCAGCCGGGAACTGTTTCAAAAAGACATCAGCCGCTTGATCAATCCCGGAAATGCGATATCGGTTGTCATGATTACCGTCAAAACAATCATAATCACCACGGTGAGCCAGGCGATGATGTTGAAGACCGGGCCGTTGACATAACTGCCCATCAGGTTCTTGTCGTTGATCAGTTTGATCATGAACATCAGTACAAACGGCAGCACCGCGCCGTTGACAACCTGCGAAATGAACATAATCGACATCAGTGGTGCATTTGGAATCAGGATCAGTCCGGCGCTGATGGCGATGATGATAGTGAATAGCCAGAAAAACTGTGGCGCCTGTTCGAAATCCTTATCGACGCCCGATTCCCATCCCATTCCCTCGCAGATATAATAGGCCGTGGAGAGTGGCAGGATACAGGCAGCAAAGAGCGAGGCGTTGAACAGTCCGAATGCGAACAGCGCCGAGGCGTGCTGTCCGACCAGCGGTTTCAGGGCCAAAGCGGCATCGGCAGCGGTTTCTATCTTGAGGCCATGCAGGTGGATTGTTGAAGCGCAGGCAACCATCATAAAGAACGCCACCTCGATAGCCATAATGCAGCCGAAGATGACATCGATCCGGGAAAAGTTGTATTGATCGGCGGTAATGCCTTTTTCAACGACCGCTGCCTGCTGATAGAACTGCATCCATGGTGCGATGGTTGTGCCCACAATACCGATCAGGGTCATCAGGTAAGCGCTGTCGGTTTTAAAGGTGGGGGTGACGGTTGCTTTTATCACGACAGGCCAGTCCGGGCCGGCCATAAAGGCGGCAATCGGGTAGGCGATATAAACCAGGCAGGCGACCAGGAACACCTTTTCGACAACCTTATAGGAACCTTTGACGATCAGAAGCCAGACCAGCACGGCGCAGACCGGTACGGAAACGTATTTGCTGATGCCGAAAATCTCCAGACTGGCGGCGATGCCGGCGAATTCGGAGATGGAGTTGCCCATATTGGTCAGCAGCAGGGCGATCATGACATAAAAGGTGACCTTGACGCCGAATGATTCGCGAATTAGATCCGACAGCCCCTTGCCGGTGACGGCTCCCATGCGGGCGCACATTTCCTGAACAACAACCAGAGCAATCGTGGTGGGGATCATCATCCAGAGGATCGAATAACCGTAGTTGGCCGCCGCCAGCGAATAGGTGGTGATGCCGCCGGCGTCGTTGTCCACGTTGGCCGTGATGATGCCCGGTCCGAGGATGGCCAGGAAAATCATGACATTCCGGGGACTGAAGCTTTTGAGCGGCTTCAGGAATCTGAATTGTGAGATGTAAGCAAACATAAGTCCCGGCTTCTAGCGTCGTTTGTTTTTGATGATCTGCGGCAGGTAATGTGCCAGCACGTCATCAACGGTGACGATACCTGCCATCTTGTCTTCGGAGTCAAGTACCGGGATGGCAATCAGGTCATACTTTGCCAGAGTTTCCAGCATATCTTCAGGCTCCGCATCAATTCGCACGGATTTGATGTTCTCTTCCATGATGTCGGTGATAAGGGTTTCAGGCGGATTCATGATCAACCCTTTAAGGGAGACCACCCCTTCGAGTTGGTCATCCGCGGCGACAACGTACCCGTAGAAGATCGTTTCGATATCGTCGGCACATTCCTTGAGGATTTCCAGAGCCCGGCCGACGGTGATATCCGAGGTCAGTCTCAGGTAGTCCGGGTTCATCAGGCCGCCTGCCGAATCCTCTTCATGTTCCAGCAGTTCCTGGATGTCTTCGGCATCTTCCTGATCCATCATATCCAACAGTTCCTGGGCTTTCTGCTCCGGCAGGTCGCTGAGCACATCTGCGGCCTCGTCCGGTTCCATCTCCTCCAGGATGTCAGTCATCTGCTCATTGTCCAACTGGCTGATGACCACATTACGCATATCCGCTTCAAGTTCGTATATAGTGTCGCCGGTAGTCTCGACATCAATGGTATTCAGAACCGTGCGTATGTTCTGGATGGGAATGTTTTCAATGATGTCGGCAAGATCGGCTGGATGCATCTCGTTCATCTGATTACGGGCAATATTAAGTGCCAGTTTTGAAGAACTCGCTTCCAGCGGCTGGACGTATTCCCAGCTGATCTCACTGTGTGGAATGTCGCGCTTGATCGCCCGGGCAAAACGATCTCCAAAACGTTCGTAGCCAAGGCGCCTGAGCAGCCCGCGAAAACCGATGTCTACAGAAAAAATACAAAGCTTCTGGTTTAATTTGCCGAGCTTTATGTCGTTAACCCGTACGACTTTGGCGCCGTCAACATCGACGATCTGTTTGTCAAGCAGGTCCCGCTTGACGAGAATATCCCCATCTGCGGGGAGATACGTGTCCAGACGGTGTGGTCTGACGCTTCCGGTTGAAATCACTATATGAGTAAAGAGCGTAACCTCGCTCCAGGGAAGTGTTTTTACCCCTTTTCGCGATTTGATCACGATATGGGAGACTTCCGGGAAAACCTCACCGGGAACCATGATCAGATCACGCAAAATTCCGATCCGGTCGCCGTTGTTGTTAATCACCGAGCGCCCGATGACGGAACTGAGATATATTTCGCTTATTTCAATCGTCATAATGTAAACCTTCGAAAAACTAAAAAAGACCCCATTCAGGAAGAAAAGGGCCTTTACAAAAATGCAACCAAACCATTTCCCCCCTGGTTGACTTTCGGCAGTGCACAACGTAGGATTGATCCAGCTACATTGGGTTAAGCCTTAATCCGACAAAACCTGGTAACCGCATTGGCGTCTTTCGACGTTTCTGGGTAGTAGCATCTGTTTGTGCAAACGCCTCAATCTAACGAGGAATATGTAACCTGAATCTATAGCCGTGTGACCCTGGATTGTCAATGCAAAAATGGCGTTTTTTCAATACGGGAAGCCTCTCCGGCCCCGAAAACATGGCTATTGATGATGCGCTGCTGCAATCGTTTGATCCGCTCCGGTCGCTGCCGGTTTTGCGTCTGTACGGCTGGTCTACACCGACACTTTCCCTGGGGCGTTTTCAGAATGCCGAAGATGTTCTCAAGCTCGATTGCTGCCGCGATGCCGGGGTGCCGGTAGTGCGCCGCATCTCTGGTGGCGGGGTCATATACCACACTGGAGAATTGACCTACAGCATCGTCTGCGCTCCCACTCATCTTCCGGTTGCCGATTCAATCAAGGAAACGTACAGATTACTGACTGGCTTTCTGCTGCGCTTTTATCGGAATCTCGGCCTCAAAGCCGATTTTGCCGTGGATAGCGTGGCTGGAGGCGGGGGGCTGGGTGAACGCACTCCCTTCTGTTTTGCCGGCAGGGAAAGCTTCGATATTCTCGTGGAGGGGCGCAAGATTGGAGGGAATGCCCAGCGCCGCCTCAAAAACGTTATATTTCAGCATGGCTCCGTACCTCTGATTGATGCGCTACTTGATGGGGTTGTTTTTCTGCGGGATCGTCCAAGCGGACTGAAGGAACGGGTAACCTGTCTTGCCGCCGAAGGTGTTGCCATTGATCCTGAAATACTTGCCAAGCATGTGGAAGAGGCTTTTCGCAGCCATTTTAATGCGGAGTTTGTTAAAATTCCGTGTGGCGGCGCCATAGAGGAAACGGCAAGAAAATTGTTGAGGGAAAAGTATCTGAAGGATCAGTGGAACCTGAAAGGGGAGTTGGCGTGCCGATAGTACGAAAACCGGAATGGTTGCAGAAAAAAATCAATCCCGGAGATCAGTCCTCCATGCGTCAGTTGCTCGGTGATTTACGTCTGAATACCGTTTGTCAACAGGCTCTGTGCCCGAATATTTCCGAGTGTTTCAGCTGCGGCCAGGCAACATTTCTGATTCTCGGCACTCACTGCACACGACTCTGTTCTTTCTGCAATGTGGAAAAAGCCGAGCCGCTGCCGATTGATCCTGATGAACCTGAACGGATAGCTGTTGCAGTAGCCAGGCTTGAGTTGGAGCATGTTGTGATCACCAGTCCGACCCGCGACGACCTGTCTGATGGCGGCGCCAGGATGTATGCGACGGTTGTGGCAGCCATCCGTAATTCGTCTCCGGCGACACGGATTGAAGTGTTGATTCCTGACCTGCAGGGGAGGGCGGAGAGTCTTGAAGTGGTGACGTCTTCACATCCGCATATTCTCGGGCATAATATCGAAACAGTCCCGCGGCTTTACCATATTCGCATTGGAGCTGATTATCGGCGCTCACTGGAAGTGTTGCGAACGTGCCGTGAATTGGCTCCGGAAATAATGACCAAATCTGGAGTTATGTTGGGAATGGGAGAGCGGGAAGATGAACTGCTTCAGGTTCTTGCTGATTTGCGCGAAGCCGGCTGTGTTTATGTAAGTATGGGGCAGTATCTTGCCCCAAGTCGTAACCACTTCCCGGTGCAGGAATATATTGTGCCGGAAAAATTCGAGAAACTGCGAAGTGCAGCGTTACAGCTTGGTTTTCTTCATGTTGAAAGCGGTCCCTATGTTCGTAGTTCTTACAATGCCGGCGCCTACAAATAAGAAACGGCCTGCTTGTTAATCAAGCAGGCCGCTAATTTTCGTATGGATAACATTTTACGCGTAGGTAGAAAAATTGAAACTGCCGCCGCTTTGAGTAGCTGGTTGCGGTGCTTGCTGAGCATTCTGTGCCAGCAGATTCGCTATCTTGTTCTGCTGATCTGCCGCCTGTTTCATCATGGTCGTTGAAAGCGCCTGCTGCGTCTGTTCAGTTCTTAAAAGTAACGAAGAACCTGCAATTGAACTCGTATCCATGCGCCACCTCCTGTTAATTAAAAGAATACCGCATGTTGTAGGGTGTTGGCAAGCAGCAATTATACGATAGATTGCAGCCGATCGTCACCTGCCCATAAGTTACGGGCAATTTCCAATCCGTTTGGCCTGAATCTTCATATTCATGGTATGTCCCTGCGTCTGCATTTTCATTGTCGAATCGTAGGCATCCCCTTTGAAAACCGTTTCACCGCTGAAGTCGCCAGCATTCTTGCCGGTGCATTTCATCTTCCAGGTGGCTTTATTGCCGGACAGTTTATAATCGGTTACGGTACAGTTCTTGTCGGTAGAGACGGTTTTTTTCTGATCCTTGACGTCTTCCTTGGTGTAGCAGTGTTTCATCTTGGTGGGTGGCATCTTCATGGGCATACCGGGCATATCCATGGTGGTGATCAGTTCCCAGTATCCGTCACGCATGGTGTCGGCAGCAAAGCAGGCAACCGGGAAGGCCAGGGTGGACAGGAGGACAACAAGAATTTTTTTCATGGTCAAATCTCCTTTGTGACTGTAGATACATGATGGCAACATTCGGGCAAATATACCCTCAACATTAGCTGATTACCACATAAATTCAAAACCGGTATTTGTTTTTTTGAGTTACGTGGATGCACCACTGAAATATGCGCCGTTCTTGACTTTCCCGCCTACCTTTGGCACTATGTCGCTCCATGAAAAAATTGACCAGGCAAATACATATCGGCGCGATACCTGTCGGAGGTGATGCTCCCTGTTCGGTGCAGTCGATGTGCAGTACCGATACTCGCAACATTCCCGCCACAATCGAGCAGATCAGGGAGCTTGCTGAAGTCGGCTGCGAAATTGTCCGCTGTGCGGTGCCTGATCTGGAAGCTGCCCGTGCCCTGGCTCAGATCAAGCAGATAAGCCCCATTCCTGTTGTCGCCGATATCCATTTCGATTATAAGCTGGCGCTGGAGGTTCTTGAAGGGGGCATCGACGGCCTGCGTCTTAATCCGGGCAATATCGGGGAAAAATGGAAGGTAGCCGAGATCGTTGCGTCTGCTGCCGAGCGCAAGGTGCCAATCCGGATCGGCGTTAATGCCGGTTCGCTTGAAAAAGAGTTGTTGGAGCGATATGGGCATCCCTCTGCCGAGGCCATGGTGGAGTCGGCGATGGGACATATTCGCATCCTTGAGGATTTACATTACCAGGAAATAAAGATTTCCCTTAAAGCATCTGATGTGATGAAGACGGTGGCCGCTTATCGTCTTTTTTCGGAGCAGTCCGATTATCCTCTGCACATTGGTATCACCGAGGCGGGAACACTTTTCTCCGGAACGATCAAATCTTCCGTGGGTCTTGGCATTCTTCTGGCGGACGGTATCGGCGATACGATGCGGGTCTCACTGACCGGTGCTCCGAAAGACGAGGTCCGGGTTGCCTATGATATCCTTAAGGCGGTTGGACTGCGTCAGCGTGGGGTAAACTTTGTTTCCTGCCCGACCTGCGGGCGGTGCCAGATTGACCTGATCCGGGTTGCTGAAGATGTTGAAAGGCGCTTGCAGGGTGTGGAGAAGCAGATTACGGTTGCTGTCATGGGGTGTGCGGTCAATGGACCGGGAGAAGCACGGGAAGCGGATGTGGGCATAGCCGGCGGAAAAGGTGAAGGGCTTGTGTTCCGCCATGGTGAAATTGTGCGCAAGGTTCCGGAAGACAAGCTGGCTGATGCGTTGCTTGAAGAAATATCCAAATTGTAATTATAAGAAGTGATGGCTGTTTTAAAAATTTAACGTGGTATTTGTGTACCAGTCTGGGGATATTTGATGCTGTATTCACGCTATTTTATACCGACCACCAAGGAAACGCCGTCTGATGCCGAGGTGATTTCTCACCAGTTAATGCTGAGAGCCGGGATGATCCGCAAGCTTGCTTCCGGGATCTATAATTATCTTCCTCTCGGCTTGCGCTCGATTCGCAAGTTCGAGAATATTGTTCGCGAAGAGATGAACAAAGCCGACGCAATCGAGATGCTGATGCCGAGTGTCCAACCGGCCGAGTTGTGGCAGGAATCGGGGCGCTGGGCATTCTACGGCAAAGAGCTGCTGCGCTTCAAGGATCGCAAGGATGCCGAATTCTGTATGGGACCGACCCACGAAGAGGTCATTACCGACATGGTGCGGCGCGAGATAAAAAGCTATCGTCAAATGCCGGTCAATTTCTATCAGATACAGAGCAAATTTCGTGATGAGATTCGTCCTCGCTTCGGCTTGATGCGTGGTCGCGAGTTCATCATGAAGGATGCCTACTCATTTGATGTGGACAGTTCGGCTGCGGATCTCTCCTACGAGAAAATGTTCAACGCGTACATGCGTATTTTCGAGCGATGCGGACTCAATTTCAGAGCGGTTGAAGCCGACACCGGAAGTATTGGCGGATCCTCTTCGCATGAGTTCATGGTGCTGGCTGATTCCGGAGAAGATGCCATTGTTTCGTGCGACGCTTGCCGATATGCCGCGAATATTGAAAAAGCTGAATCTCCCTTGTTTACAACCGTAAGTGACGCTGCTGCCGATGCATTACAAAAAGTTTCAACGCCTGACATGAAATCCATTGCCGATGTAGCTGCTTTTCTGAACGTTGCGCCGGATAGAACAATAAAAACGCTGGTGTACGCATCTGATAACGGCGATCTGGTCCTGGCGCTGTTGCGTGGAGATCATGAGCTTAACGAGCTCAAACTCAAGAATTACCTGGGATGGGACGAAATTCTGATGGCAACCGAAGAGCAGATTTTTGCCTGCACCGGTTCTCCCGTCGGTTTTCTGGGGCCGATCGGGCTTAAACAGGAGATAACGGTCATAGCCGACCGGGTTGTTCAGGGCATGACTAATGTCGTTTTAGGTGCCAATGAAAAGGATCTTCATTATATTAATGCCAATCGTGGCCGCGATTTTGAGGTGTCCGCTTTTGTCGATATCCGCACCGTTGAGGCCGGCGACTCCTGCCCGCGCTGTGAATCCGGAAAGCTTGAGATGTGGCGGGGAATCGAAGTCGGGCATGTGTTCAAGCTGGGAACAAAATATTCCAAGGCGCTGAACGCTACCTATCTCGATGCCAATGGGAGAGAGCAGATCATTTTCATGGGGTGTTACGGCATCGGAATCGGCCGTACGGTTGCTGCGGCGATTGAACAGAACCATGACGAAAACGGCATCATTTTTCCGCTTCCGATTGCTCCATTTCACTGTTCAGTAGTGGCGGTCAATACCAAGGACGCCGGTGTCATGGCCGCTGCCGAAGAAATATATTTCCGCCTCGAAAAGCTTGGGGTCGAGGTTCTTTTCGATGATCGCGACGAACGGCCGGGGGTGAAGTTCAAGGATAACGATTTGATCGGCATTCCGATCCGGATCGTTGTTGGCAGCAAAGGGTTGGCCGAAGGGAAGGTAGAAGTCAAAATTCGCTCGACCGGAGAAGTTCTGTCACTGTCACTTGAGGAAGTTGCGATGACCGTCAAGCAGATGATCGAAGCAGCATTGGTACACGAAGAATAGTCCAGCGCGAGGGTTTTTACATGCAGTCAAGCCAGATATGGGATTCGCAGCACGAATGTATGCCTCGCGAAGAGCTTGAACAACTTCAGTTGGAGCGTCTTCAGGCGACCTTGAATCGTGTCTACAAAAATGTGCCCTGTTATCGTACCAAGTTTAATGATCTTGGCATAGTTCCCGAGGATGTCGCGTCATTGTCTGATTTGTCGAAGCTACCCTTTACGACAAAAGAGGATCTGCGGCTTAATTATCCCTACGGCATGTTCGCCGTGCCGCTGCGCGAAGTTGTCCGGATTCACTCTTCGTCAGGTACGACCGGGAAGCCGACGGTAGTCGGGTATACCAAAAATGATCTCAAAATGTGGTCCAATCTGGTTGCCCGTTTCATGACCGCTGCCGGAGTCACCCACGATGATGTCGTGCAGATAGCGTTCGGCTACGGTATGTTTACCGGCGCGTTCGGTCTGCATTACGGTTCCGAAGCGATCGGCGCGGCGGTTATCCCGATGAGCGGGGGCAACAGCGACAAGCAGATCATGATCATGCAGGATTACAAGAGTACCGCGCTTGTCTGTACGCCGAGTTATGCCATTACGCTTGCCGATCTGATGGAAAAACAGAAAATTGATCCCCAGACGCTTTCTCTCAAATATGGCTTGTTTGGCGGTGAGCCCTGGTCAGAAGCGATGCGTGCGGAAATTGAATCCCGCTTGATGATCAGCGCCACCGATAATTACGGGCTTTCTGAAGTTATCGGACCCGGGGTTGCCGGTGAATGCAGCTATAAATGCGGCATGCATATCGCCGAGGATGCTTTTATCGCTGAAATAATCGATCCGGAAACCTGTCAGGTGCTGCCTCCCGGCAGCGTCGGTGAACTTGTACTGACGTCGATCAACAAGGAAGCTTTTCCGATGGTTCGTTACCGCACCCGTGACATCACCAGCCTGGATTACGCAACCTGCGAATGCGGCCGCACCATGGTCAGGATGAAAAAGACCATGGGGCGTACCGATGACATGTTGATAATCAAGGGCGTTAACGTATTCCCGTCGCAGATTGAGGAAGTGCTGGTGGCTATAGAGGGGTGCGAACCGCACTATCAGCTGGTGGTGGATCGTAAGGGGGCACTCGATGTGTTGGAAGTCTGCATCGAGGTGAGGGAGAATATTTTCTTTGATGAAATGAAAAAACAACGTGCTTTTCTTGATATGGTCGGAAAAAGAATTGACTCAATGCTCGGTGTCGGCGTGACCGTGAAGCTGGTAGAGCCTAACAGTATTCCGCGTCATGAGGGAAAGGCCCAGAGAGTTATCGATAAGCGGGTGGTTTGATACTACCCGCCTATCCTGTTGCCATGTAAAGCCGCTCACCAGCAGTGATGCTGTCGAGCGGCTTTTTTGATGTAGTTTCAAAACCTATCGTTTTTACTTAACGAAATAACCCCGCAAAAAAAAGAAGGAAAACAATGCTTACAAGAAAACTATCGGCAGGCGACATTATTGAAGCCCGTTGTACCAAGTGTCGCGAAGTGCTGAATCACAGAATTGTTGCCATGGTGGAAGGAAAAGTCGTACGGGTCGAATGCAACACCTGTAATGGAGTACACAACTATTATCCGCCTCCTTCAGAAAAAGTGGCCAAAGCACCCCGGGCTGCGGCGGCGAGTAAAACCCGTTCAACCACTGCTGTTCCCCGTGCATCCAGAAAAGATCCGGCCGAGGCCGAGCGCGAAGAGTGGGCATCTCTGCAGCCGACGTTCGATCATGAAAAAGCGCTTCCATATGACATGAACGGCAGGTTCCAGGCCAAACGCCTGATAAATCATCCCGTATTCGGCATTGGCATCGTGAAATCACTCATTGTCCCGAACAAGATGCAGATCCTCTTTAAAGACGGGATCAAACTGCTACGGTGCCAGTGCCTGTAGCCGGGCAAATTTTGCCTTGATTTATCAGCCTTTTTGCATTACTAAACTAGTTCCGACAACTGTATACAGTATCGTGATCTGTACACACTATCGACCACCCACCATCAAGCCCTGATAAACAGGATACGTGCGCTAACGAAATTATTCCCTGCAAAATACCGCAGGAAATAATTTCTAACTTACTAGCCCTGAAAACAGGATAAGTGCGTTAACGAAATTGTTCCCTGCGTAAATACCGCAGGAAATAATTTCTAACTTACTAAAAAGGAGAGTCCCGATGTCTGTAAAGCCGTTTGTTTATCAGGAGCCGTTTCCGCTTGCGAAAGATGAAACCAAATACCGCAAAATTGAAGGTTCAGAAAAATATGTAACGGTCGAAAAATTTGTCGACTCAGACGTCGTGAGGGTCTGCCCCGAGGCGCTCTCCATTCTTGCCAACGAAGCAATGAAGGATGTCTCTTTTCTGCTGCGTCCTGCCCACAATGAGCAGGTCGCCAAGATTCTGAGCGATCCGGAAGCATCCATGAATGACAAAGGGGTTGCCCTGGCTTTCCTGCGTAACGCCGAGATTGCTGCCAACCTTGATCTGCCCCTCTGCCAGGACACCGGTACCGCCACTGTTGCTGCCAAGAAAGGGCAGCAGATCTGGACCGGCGTCAAGGACGAAGAGTGGCTTTCCAAAGGTATCTACAAGACCTACACGGAAGAAAACCTGCGTTATTCACAGACTGTTGCGCTCGATATGTACGAGGAAGTCAACACCGGCACCAACCTCCCAGCCCAGATTGATATTCTGGCCACTGACGGCGATTACTACAAATTTGTGTTCATGGCCAAAGGGGGCGGTTCCGCCAACAAGACCATGCTGTATCAGGAAACCAAGGCGCTACTGACACCGGACAAACTGTTCAAGTTCCTGGTTGAAAAGATGAAGTATCTCGGCACTGCAGCCTGCCCTCCCTACCACATTGCCTTTGTCATCGGCGGCACCTCTGCCGATGCCTGCATGAAGACGGTCAAGCTGGCGACAGCCAAGGAACTGGACGGACTGCCGACGGCCGGTAATGCCCATGGCCAGGCTTTCCGAGATGTAGAGCTTGAGAACAAACTGCTGGAAGCCGCCTATAAGCTCGGCATCGGCGCCCAGTTTGGCGGGAAATATTTCGCCCACGATGTACGGGTCATTCGTCTTCCTCGTCATGGCGCTTCCTGTCCGGTCGGCATGGCTGTTTCCTGCTCGGCGGACCGCAACATCAAAGCTAAAATTACCAAGGATGGTTTGTTCGTGGAGGAGATGGACCGTAACCCGGGCCGTCTGATCCCGGAACAGTATCGTGGCAAACATGAGCATGGCGTTAAAATCGACCTTAACAAGCCGATGAAGGAAATCCTGGCTGAGCTGACCAAGCACCCGGTTTCGACTCCGCTGCTTCTTTCCGGTACCATCGTGGTCGGCCGTGATATAGCCCACGCCAAATTCAAGGAAATCATGGACAGTGGCAAGCCGCTTCCCGAATACCTGCTCAATCATCCGATCTATTATGCCGGTCCGGCCAAAACTCCGGCAGGCAAGGCATCAGGCTCGTTCGGTCCCACGACCGCCGGCCGGATGGATTCGTACGTTGATGAACTCCAGTCCAAGGGAGGTTCATTGATCATGATCGCCAAGGGTAATCGCAGCCAGCAGGTGACGGACGCCTGCAAGAAATTCGGCGGCTTCTACCTGGGTTCGATCGGTGGCCCGGCTGCTGTTCTGGCAGAGGAGAACATCAAGAAGGTTGAGTGCATCGACTTCCCGGAACTGGGGATGGAGGCGGTCTGGAAGATCGAAGTTGAGAACTTCCCGGCATTTATCCTGGTTGATGACAAGGGAACGGACTTCTTTAAACAGCTCGGTTTGTAATAAAGTTCCAATTATCAAAACAAAAAGCCCCGCGTGCAGTGTACGCGGGGCTTTTTACGTTACTTCATCACCGCAACAAGCGGCCCGTAAATCCGCGCTGCCAGTGCAGCGAACTCTCCCCCACACGGCTCCTCACCGCCGAAACAGAACGCCACCGACGGATTGTCGCGCTCTCCGGGAAGTCCGCGCCATTGATCGCCCTGCCAGGCTGCTGTGGCTTTTGTCTGCCCTGAATGCACAAAAGCCCAGGATGTTTCGGGGAAAAACGGCAGTGGCCGAGTCATTCCTTCGCAGTAGAAATCAAGCAGGTCGGACAGAATGTCCGCGGCATTGTCAACCGGCGGCAACTCCAGAACCGAATTGGACGAGATCATGGTGCTTTGCAGCGGATAGCCGTCTGCCTTGGCAATGTTGAGCAGCAGGTGATCAAGCCAGATTGCGAGCCGGTCCTTTCCCTTCATTCCGGAACAGCGCCACCGGACATGCATGCCATTGCGGCAGTTATCCAGAGTGGCGTTCAATCGTACTCTGTTGTGTGCAAACGCAATCGTCAGCGGCTCCAGTGGTGCGCCGAGTTGCGGCTCAAGGATAGCGGTGAAGTGTCGGCTTTTTTCCCAGACTGCATCAAAGGCGGCCTTGCCTGCTGCCAGCGGCGGCAGAGAACCGCGTGAACGAGCCGCGGACAGACAGTCGTCGTACTGCCACCCTTGCAATAATTGTTCAAGAAGTTCCTGTGAAATCGAGTAGCGCGTCAAGTTGTCCAACGAAAACGGTTCGGAGTCATCAGGCTCTTCGGCCGGGTTGAACGGCTTGATATGCAGCCGCTGTTCAAGGAAAACCGCTGCCGGATTTGCCAAAAAGCGCTGTAACTGCCGCAGGTCAAGCAACAGAGGGGAGGCGCTGTCAAGCGGCAGTGGTTCACTTATGAATTCACGACTTGAGCGCTTCGACATGCGCCTGGCTTCAACTGCCTGGCAGGTATCCCGGTCGTAACTGAACAGGTGTGACGGGTCATGGCCGTCAAAGTAGAGGTGGCTGAACCCTTGAAGGCGGTGCCTGGTTAAAACTGGCGCCGGTGTTGTGCCATCCGGTCCGACAAAGCCTTTTGTAACATAGTCTATCAGTTCGGCGACCAGAACCGAAGGCGGCATGCTGCTGTTGTCGCGATTGTTCTGGCCGTTGTAGCTGATGCAGAAGCGATCCTCTGCCGCCATGAGTGCTTCAAGGAACAGGTAGCGGTCTTCGTCGCGCAACGAGCGGTCACCGCGATGTCTGGCACCGTTCATCAGGCTGAATCCGGGCGGGCGTTCAGTTCTCGGGAACTGTCCGTCATTCATGCCTGCCAGCCAGACAACCCGCATCGGAATACTCCGCATCGGCATCATGGCGCAAAAGGTAATAGAGCCACCCATGAATCCGTAACCTCCGCCGCTTTTAGCCACGATTTCGGACAGGTGATCGCGCACGGCATCAAGAGATATCGGTTGTATGAAACCATGGAGCGAGCAGGCGTCACGGAGCGAGTTGAGTGCTTTGGCAACAATGAGCGGACCCGCGGCATCGGTATCGTCTGACAGCATCAGGTCAGCAATGGCTGTGTTCAGAATATCTGCCCACTCCGGCAGGGTGTGACGAGCGCTCAGCCGGTCAGAAGTTTCCCTGGCAGCGGTAATGAATTCCACCAGTTTTCCCAGCGCTTCCGCCTGCCGGCCCGAACAGGCCGGGTAGGGGAGTATTCCGCCGAATGTCGAATAATCATCCGGAGACATGGCATATCCGAGAAACAGTCTGTCCAGTCCGGCCTCCCAGCTGAAATCGTCATAGCGCGGAAAACCGAGGCCGGCACGGTGATCGGCGTCCAGACCCCAGCGTACGTTGCACTCCCCAAGCCATGTTCTGATGGCTATGAGCTCATCTTCATCGATGTCAAAACGGTTCCTTACGACCGGAATTTCCAGGAAATCCAGAATTTCATGACGCGCAAAACGGCTTGATGCCATGTCGATAATTTTGAAGAAAGCCTCGACAAAAATGCTTTCACGGCGCATGCTCCGGTCCGCGATCGTGTAAGGGAGTTGCGGCCTCCCGGATGACTTGCTGCCGAAAACAGAGCTGATATACGGTGCGTAGGTTTCGATGTCAGGTATCATAACGACGATATGGCGCGGTTCCAGATCCGGCAGTTCGTCGAACTGAGCAAGTAGATTGTCGTATAGAATCTCCATCTCGCGCAGCGTTCCGTGACATGAATGGATCTGCAGCGAGCGGTCGCCTGCTGGAACAACAGCTTTTGCACCGGCGGCAGGGCGGTCAAACAGGGTGAGGATGTCGTTCTGAACGGAGGAGAGAATCGTGCTGTCACTGGTTTGGTGAGCAATTTCCGGTGCATTGTCAAGCTCTTCCGTTTCGAAGCCGTAGTCGAGAAGCGTTTCAAAGAATTCCTGGCCCAAGGTACCAAGCGAGGAGAGGAGCGGATTGCCGGTTTCGTAATATTCCTCTGCTTCTGCCGTTAGAGTTGATTGCAGTGCAATGTGAGATTTTCTCTTCTCGGAAATGATTGTTCCCCAGTACTGCCCGCAGGGATTAAGCAGATAGCAGCGTACATCACAATATGCTGACAGCAATCGCAGAGCTTCCAGGTGAAACGGGGGGAGATAGGATATGCCGAACAGGCTGATGCGCCGGGGGAAGCTGCTGCCAAGCGGAGCACCGCTGGCAACGTGCCGGCGCAAGGCTCTCAGCAGTGCCGCCCGATGACTGCCCCGGCTGCTGCCGTTGATTGCGCGCCATAACTCCGCCTGCCAATCATCGCCCTCACCATCATCCCAGCCAAGAACCATTTCCGGCCGGAATATGGTATATTGGTCAAGACAGTCGGCCACTGAACGTGAAATCTGCAGGAGCCTGCGATCATCATGTTCGTCACCCAGATAGGCGGCAATCTGTTCGAAACCTTTTTGGTGCGATAGCTGCGGAAGCTGAGCGGCGATGCGCCAGGTTAACGAGCTCTGGGTAAACTGGAGCGATGAATGTGATTCCGGAAGGATCGACGTGAAGCTCCGGTCGAGAAGATCATTGGGGAAGCTGAACGCAACCCCTGCTGAAACACCAAGACGTAAGGCAAGTTCCATGGATATCCAGCGGGCCATGCCGTTACTGAGAACAACGATACTCTCCTGTTCAAGTGGTGACAGAGGTGATGAGCAAATGGAGTCGGAAAGCGCCTCAAGCAGGCGTTTCTGCGAACAGCTGGTGATGAGTCTGAGGGTCGGCATAGGCGGAACTATACCGGAATTGGCTGGACAAACAAGCAGGAATTACG
>Ga0172380_10003260_pt1 | contig 22726 bp, 23 predicted proteins | sample Leawe162metaG_FD_119747 | JGI IMG/M metagenome (GOLD analysis project Ga0172380, IMG submission 119747) | Leachate microbial communities from a municipal landfill in Southern Ontario, Canada - Leachate well 162 metaG | ecosystem: Engineered > Solid waste > Landfill > Unclassified | place...
GAAGAAGGTATCGCCCCCCTGCTCGCCGAGGGTCAGCAGGTTGCGCTGGATGGCGCCGATGGACGCGGCGGAAACGTTGCCGTACTCGGTGGTGAAACTCTTTGCGTTCTCGCCGACATGCTGGACCATCGCCCGCAGGTCCTTGAGGTCGAGCAGCAGCAGGCCCTGATCATCAGCGATCTTGAAGACCAGCTGCAGCACACCGGCCTGCGTGTCGTTGAGGTTGAGCAGGCGCGAAAGCAGGATCGGCCCCATGTCGGAGATCGTCGCGCGTACCGGGTGGCCGGCCTCGCCGAAGACATCCCAGAAGGTGGCGGGAAAGCTGGCCGGGGCCCAATCGGTAACGCCCAGCGATTTCAGGCGCTCGGCCAGCTTCGGCGACTCGACCCCGGCAGCGGCCAGCCCGGAAAGGTCTCCCTTCACGTCGGCCATGAACACCGGCACACCGATGCTGGAAAAGCGCTCGGCGAGTACCTGCAGGGTGATCGTCTTGCCAGTACCGGTGGCACCGGTAATCAGGCCGTGGCGGTTAGCGAGCGCAGGCAGCAACGCGAGGTCGATGCCGGCGTGGCGGGCAATGGTCAGGGGCTGGGTCATGGCGGCTCAGGAACTTTCAGCAAGAGTATGATTGATGGATTCTATCAGCGACATCAGCCCCCCCACAGGATCCTCCAATGAGAAAGCTTGCTGTCCCGCTGGCAGCGCTGCTTCTGGCGTTTTCAGCCTGCACCTTCGCCGCCTCGACAGCCCCCGCCGGAAAGCCGGCCAAGGTGACGCTGACGACTGAAACCAAAATCTTCAAGGGTGACTTCGAGGCGATGCAGAAGCGGCGCCTGATCCGTGTTGCGGTGCCCTATAGCCGCTCGCTGTTCTTCAATGACAAAGGGGTGCAACGCGGGCTGACGGCCGAGAACATCCAGCAATTCGAGCGCTGGCTGAACAAGAAATACAAGACCGGCGTCCACCCGATTACGGTGCTGGCCATACCGGTGACCCGCGACCGCATGCTGCCGATGCTGATCGACGGCAAAGCCGATATCGCCGCCGGCAACCTGACAATCACCGCCGCGCGTGATGCCAAGGTGGATTTCTCGAACCCGCTTGATGCCAAGGCCGACGAGGTGGTCGTTACTGGCCCGGCCGCCCCCGAACTGGCCAGTCTCGACGACCTGGCCGGCAAGGAAGTACATGTCCGCCCAGCCAGCAGCTATTACGAAAGCCTCAAGCTGCTGAACGACCGTTTCCGCCAGGCCGGCAAGCCGCAGATGACCTTGCGCGTGGTGCCGGACTCGCTAGAAGACGAGGACCTGATGGAGATGCTCAACGCCGGCATCATCAACATCATCGTGGTCGACGACTGGAAAGCGGAGATCTGGGCCAACATTCTCGACCATCTGAAAGTACACGAGTCGCTGAAGCTGCGCGAAGGCGGCAGCGTTGGCTGGGCCTTCCGTGAGAACAGCCCGCAACTGGCCGCCATCGTGAACGAGTTCCTGAAATCCCAACGCAACGTCATGGGCTCCACCGCCAAGCGGCTGGTGGCTTACCAGAAACGTATGAAGGCGCTGAAGAATCCGACCGCCGAATCGGACTGGCAGCGCTTCGAGAAAACCATAGAATTTTTCAAGGTGTACGGCGAGCGCTACCAGTTCGATTACCTGATGATGACGGCGCAGGGCTTCCAGGAATCAGGCCTCAATCAGAACGCCAAGAGCCATGTCGGTGCCATCGGCATCATGCAGATCATGCCAGCTACCGGCAAGGAACTCGGCGTTGGCGATATCCAGCAGGCGGAAGCCAATGTGCATGGTGGCGTCAAATACATGCGCCAACTGCTCGACCGCTATTTCGCAGATGCCGACTTCGACGAGACCAACCGCACCCTCTTCGCCTTTGCTGCCTACAACGCCGGCCCCGGCCGCATCGCCAGACTGCGCCAGGAAGCCAAAGCCGAAGGCCTCGACCCCAACATGTGGTTCAACAACGTCGAGCTGATCGCCGCCAAACGGGTTGGCCAGGAAACGGTTGGCTACGTACGCAATATCTACAAGTACTACAGCGCCTACAAGCTGCAGCTGGAGATGCTGGAGGCCCGCAAAGCCGCCTTGCAGCGCACCGGCAACTCCCCGGCCGACCAGTAGGGCGAGACAGCCTCGCTGCGACCAAAACGGTATAATTGCCCCCTTGCCGCGCCCCGTTGGGCGCGGCCTTGTTTTCAGCTAGAGGATCGTCATGGCAGGACACAGTAAATGGGCCAACATCCAGCACCGCAAGGGGCGCCAGGATGAAAAGCGTGGCGCGGCCTTCTCCAAGATCGCCAAGGAAATCACCGTTGCCGCCAAGATGGGCGGCGGCGACGCCGCCTTCAACCCTCGACTGCGGGTGGCTATCGACAAGGGCAAGGGCGTCAACATGCCCAAGGACAAGATCGATACCGCGATCAAGAAAGGCACCGGCGAACTCGAAGGCGTCGATTACGTTGAAGTGCGTTACGAGGGTTACGGTATCGGCGGTGCGGCAGTCATGGTCGACTGCCTGACCGACAACAAGACGCGCACTGTCGCCGAAGTCCGCCATGCCTTCAACAAGTACGGCGGCAACATGGGTACCGACGGCTGCGTTGCCTTCCAGTTCAAGCACTGCGGCCAGATGCTGTTCGCGCCGGGCACCGACGAGAGCAAGCTGATGGACGCCGCCATCGAAGCCGGCGCCGAAGACGTGGTGACCAACGACGATGGTTCGATCGAAGTCATTACCGGCCCCGGTGACTACCTCACCGTGAAGGAAGCGCTAGAAGCCGCCGGTTTCGCCGCCGAGTTCGGCCAGGTGACGATGAAGGCCGAAAATGAGACCTCACTCTCCGGCGAAGAAGGCGCGAAAATGCAAAAACTGCTGGACGTGATCGAGGCGCTGGACGACGTGCAAGAGGTTTACACCAGCGTCGTCATCGAGGATTAAAGTCGAAACTCACCATTCGCCATGACAAAGCGGCGCCCGGCGCCGCTTTTCTTTTTCATGCTGCTGAAAATCGCCCCCTTCCTCTTCGTCTTTCTCTGGAGCACCGGCTTTGTCGGCGCCAAGTTCGGCTTGCCTTACGCCGAGCCGCTCTCCTTCCTGCTCGTCCGCTATTTTTTCGTGATCGGGCTGATGACGCTGCTGGCACTGGCGACAAAAGCCCCGTGGCCGAAGGATGCACGGCGCTGGTTCCATATCGGCGTTTCCGGCGTGCTGGTGCATGCTTTCTATCTCGGCGGCGTCTTCGTGGCAATCAAGCACGGCTTGCCAGCCGGCATCACGGCGCTGGTAGTCGGCATGCAGCCGTTGCTGACGGCCTTTGGCGCCGGCGCTTTTCTCGGCGAGGCGGTTACACGCAAGCAGTGGCTTGGGCTGGCACTGGGATTCGTTGGCGTGTTTCTGGTCGTGGCGGGGAAATTTGGTGACGGCGCTCCGCTCGCGGCCATGCTGATCCCGGCCGTCGTCGCGCTGCTGGCGATCACCGCCGGCACGCTTTACCAGAAGCGTTTCTGCCCGAGTTTCGATCTGCGTACGGGCTCGGTCATCCAGTTTCTGCCGACGGCAGCGATCACCGCTGCGGCCGTCTTCCTGTTCGAGGATTTCCGCATCGAGTGGGCGCCGCAGTTCGTCTTTGCGCTGGGCTGGCTGGTGCTGGTGCTGTCACTCGGCGCCATCAGCCTGTTGAACCTGCTGATCCGTTCGGGCAGCGCGGTCAATGTGGCCAGCCTGTTCTACCTGACCCCGCCGACGACGGCCCTGATTGCCTGGGCCATCTTCGGCGAAACGCTGACCGGCGCAGCGCTGGCGGGCATGGCACTGGCCGTCGCTGGCGTCTGGCTGGCACGCAAGGTCTGAAGCGGCCAGCCGTGACCCGGACGCTCAGGTCGGGGTATAGAGCGGGTAGAGCGTTTCTTCCTCACGCCGGATGCGTTCGACCAGCACTTTGCCGATACCTTCCAGCTCCGCCGTGAATTCGGCAGCCAGTTCAGGATGTAGCGCGAGTTCCCGGTACTTGCCGAGAAAGGCGACAACCACCCGGCCGATTCCATCCATTTCATGGCGGAATTCGCGCATCAGCGCATGGCTCTGCACATCCTCAGCCAGCGCGTGCTCAAGATAGACGTAGAGCCGGATGTTCTCGGTCAGCAAGTGCGCCTGCAAGGCGACACGAAATGCCTCAAGACGTTCGGCTGCCTGCGCCAGATCGCCGGCAGCTGCGGCGGCCTGAGTCTCGCCGAACAGTTGCAGCAGCTGGTAATGATCGCCGGTAAATTTGTCGATCAGGTCGGCGTGGTAATGAATGCTCGTCCCCGGCGCGGCATGGCCTGACCCGATTTGCTCAGGAAGTGCTGCCAGCGAGGCCGTCACAACTTCTGCAGCAGCGGGTTTTTCCCTTTTCCCGAAGAGCCGATCGAACAAGAACATGATTCTCCCCTTTCAAGCGCCAGGATGGCGGCCTGTAGTAAGGTCTGACCATAGCCAGCGCAGGAGTGCAAAACCTTAATCCCGATCAAGTTCGCTTGATGCACTTTCGCATTATCGTTACGCGTCGCCACGCCGGCAGCAGCTGCGCTGGCGAGAACTGAAGCCCGATCAGAAAGGAATCACCATGATATTTCCCTTGCCCAGGGTCGCCGCTGGCGCCCTGTTTTCGCTGGTTCTGGCCTTGCCCGGCAGTACGCTGCACGCGGCAGAGAAAGCCGCACCGGCAATGGTCATCCCGGCAATCATCAGCGGCACCGTCGCCTACCGCGAACGTATCGCCCTGCCGGCCGGCAGCGAAGCCGTGGTCCAGCTGCTCGACACTTCGCAGGCAAACGCCCCGGCAACGGTCATCGCCGAACAGCGCCTTAGCTTTGACGGCCATGGATCGGCCAGCTACCGGCTCGATTACGACGCGGTAAACATCAACCCCAAAGGAACCTACCAGGTGGCTGCCCGGATCCAGAGTGGCAAGAAGCTGCTCTTCGTCACCGAGCCTCCGGCCTACGTGATCACCCGTGGCAGCCCCGGGCACGTGGATCTGGTGCTGACCAAGGCGGGGGCGAAGCCACAGTAGAACTGTCGGCCCAGCCGGGCGGCAAGCGGTTAAAATCCGGACAGACCCGGAAATGACCATGCCGCCCGCCTCCCTCCCTGCCACCCCACTGCCTGCCCGGCAGCCGCTGCGTCTGCTCGGTATCGACCCCGGGCTGCGCATCACTGGCTTTGGCGTCATCGATACGCTGGGCAGCAAGCTCAGCTATGTCGCCAGCGGCTGCATACGCACCGACGAGAAAATGACGCTGCCGGAGCGCATCGGCACCATTACCCGTGGGATTGCCGAGATCGTCGCCACGTATTCGCCAACGCAATCGGCTATCGAGGAAATCTTTCTCAACAAGAACCCGTGGTCGACGCTTTTGCTCGGCCAGGCACGCGGTGCCGCCATTGGCGCACTGGTCGGTGCCGGACTGCCGGTGGCCGAATACGGCACCATGCAGATCAAGCAGGCCGTGGTCGGCCATGGCCGGGCGACCAAGGAGCAGGTGCAGCAAATGGTGCGCCGCCTGCTGCACCTCCCCGGCGACCCCTCGCAGGACGCTGCCGATGCGCTGGCTTGCGCGATTGCCCACGCCCATGGCGGCCAGGGCCTGGGCGCGCTATCCTCTGCCGGACGGCGCAAGAGCGGCCGGCTGACCTCGCTGAAACAACGATGAGGATGGCGAATGAAGCAAACCGCCAAAACAACACAGACCGCGATGAATAAATGGGGCAAAGTATCCCTTGTTCCCAGCAACGCCGTTCTTGATCGATTCTCGGATTACACAAAGGCAACAAGCTCATGATCGGACGCCTTACCGGCACGCTGGCCGCAAAAAACCCGCCGCAGATTCTGCTCGATGTTAACGGTGTCGGTTACGACGTCGACGTGCCGATGAGCACCTTCTACAACCTGCCGGCCACGGGTGAAAAAACGACCCTGCTGACCCATCTGACTGTCCGCGAGGATGCGCACATCCTTTTTGGTTTCGGCACCGAGGCCGAGCGTTTTGCCTTTCGCCAGTTGCTGAAGATATCCGGGGTCGGCGCGCGAACGGCACTGTCGATTCTCTCCGGTCTGTCGGTGGCCGACCTCGCGCACGCGGTGGCCATGCAGGAGGCCGGGCGACTGACCAAGGTGCCGGGAATCGGCAAGAAAACGGCCGAACGCCTGCTGCTGGAACTCAAGGGAAAACTGGCCGAGGCGCTGCCGACTGCGACAACGCCGCACGTCGAGGACAGCCGCCACGACATCCTCAATGCACTTCTGGCGCTCGGCTACAACGACCGCGAGGCACAGGCGGCAATGAAGGTGTTGCCTGCTGAAGTTGGCACCTCGGACGGTATCCGCCAGGCGCTCAAGCATTTGTCCAAGGCCTGAGATGAAACGCCCCCCACACGCAACGTTGGCGGCGGTTTTACCCTCGGGGAAAAACCGTTCGGCTGGCTCGGCGCAGTGCGCCGCAAATTCCCAACCACCCTTTCCCGAGGGGGCGCAGCCTTCCTTTGGCATGGCCCGACAGGAAACCTGATGCAGCCGCGCCACACCCAATACGCCCAACTGGCCATCGTCTCGCTGCTGATTGTCGGCTGCGTTGCCGTGTTGTTGCCGTTTGTCGGCACGCTGCTCTTCGCGCTGGTCATTTGCGTGTCCTCCTGGCCGATCTACGCGCGCCTGCTGGCCGCCACCGGCAATCGCCACACCGTGGCCGCACTGAGCATGTCGCTGACGCTGATCCTCCTGCTGGCGGTTCCCATGGGGCTGCTCTCGGGCAGTCTGGCGGGGGGTATCGAGTTGCTGGTGCGCTACGTCCGCCCGCTGATCGACAACGGGCTCCCGGAGCACCCGCCGGCATGGTTGGCCAACCTGCCGCTGATCGGCACGGCGCTGGACGAGTACTGGCACAAGCTGGCGGAAAGCCGGGATGAGCTGAACAATGTGCTGCGCCAGTTTTTCGACCCGGCACGCAAAGTGGCGCTGAGGGCAGTGACGATCTTTGGCCAGGGCCTGCTGCAGTTGCTGCTGGTGACCTTCTTCGTCTTCTTCATTTTTCGCGATGCCCATATCTACACAGCGGCTTTGCTCACCGCTGCGCGCAAGCTCGGCGGCAAGCTTGGCGAGCGCATGCTGACGCTGGCGCGCGGCACCATCACTGGCGTCATGGTCGGCATCGTCGGCACGGCAGCCGCCCAGGCCATCGTCGGCATGATCGGCTATCTGATTGCCGGCGTGCCGGCGGTGCTGATGCTGACCTTCGCCACCTTCATCTTTGCCATGGTGCCGGTGATCGGACCAACGCTGATCTGGGGCGGCGCCGCAGCCTGGCTTTACGAGCAGGGACAGACCGGCTGGGCCATCTTCATGCTGCTCTGGGGCATGCTCGGCATCAGCAGCGTCGATAACTTCGTCAAGCCGGTGCTGATCTCACGCACGGCCGCGCAGCCGCTGCTACTCATCGTTGTCGGCGTTTTCGGCGGCATCCTCGTTTTCGGCTTCATCGGTCTCTTTCTTGGGCCGACCCTGCTGGCACTGGGCCAGGCGCTGATCCGCGAGTGGATGGCTGACAAGGCCTCCGATCTCCCCCCTTCCGAGCACTTCTGAACCCCATGATCGAAACCGAAAAATTTGCCGAGCGCATCATTTCTCCGGCTGCAGAATCACCGCAGGAAGACGTTATCGAGCGGGCGCTGCGGCCAAAGCGTCTGGCCGATTATGTTGGTCAGGCGAAGATCCGCGAGCAGCTCGAAATCTTTATCCAGGCGGCACGCAACCGCAGCGAATCGCTCGACCATGTGCTGCTGTTCGGCCCGCCGGGGCTGGGCAAGACGACGCTGGCGCACATCGTCGCCGCCGAGATGGGCGTGAACCTGCGCCAGACTTCAGGGCCGGTGCTGGAACGTGCCGGTGACCTGGCCGCCATCCTGACCAACCTCGAACCGAACGACGTGCTGTTCATCGATGAAATCCACCGCCTGTCGCCGGTGGTCGAGGAAATCCTCTACCCGGCAATGGAGGACTACCAGATCGACATCATGATCGGTGAAGGCCCGGCTGCGCGTTCGGTCAAACTCGACCTGCCGCCGTTCACGCTGATCGGCGCCACCACCCGCGCCGGCATGCTGACCAACCCGCTGCGCGACCGCTTCGGCATCGTCGCCCGGCTGGAGTTCTATTCGGCCGAAGAACTGACGCACATCGTCAAGCGCTCGGCGCAACTGCTCAACGTTGCCGCCGACCCGGAAGGCGCACTGGAAATCGCCCGCCGCTCGCGCGGCACGCCACGTATCGCCAACCGCCTGCTGCGCCGGGTGCGCGACTACGCCGAGGTCAAGGGCTCCGGCCACGTCAGTTCGGGCATCGCCGATGCGGCGCTGGCCATGCTTGATGTCGATGCGGCCGGTCTCGACCTGATGGACCGCAAGCTGCTCTCGGCGGTGATCGACAAGTTCGGCGGCGGCCCGGTCGGCGTGGACAACCTTGCTGCAGCCATCGGCGAAGCCCGCGACACGATAGAAGACGTGCTTGAGCCCTTCCTGATCCAGCAGGGCTATCTGCAGCGCACCCCGCGTGGGCGCATCGCCACGCCGGCGATCTACCGCCACCTCGGCCTCGACTCCCCGGCTGGCCAGAACGAACTCTGGAAAGAGGGCTAAGGCATGCTCGAAGTGTTTTCAGGCAGTCGCCGCAAACTGTACCTGCTGCTGACCCTGGTCATGACCATCGGCTTTCTCGCCATCAGCCTGGTCAGCTATTACACCTCGCGCACAGCCATCCGCGAGTCGATCGTTTTCAGCCAGCTACCGCTGACCTCGGACAACATCTATTCCGAGATCCAGAAGGATCTGATCCGGCCAATCCTGATTTCATCGCTCATGGCCGGCGACACCTTCGTGCGCGACTGGGTGCTGCGCGGCGAAAAAAATCCAGCGGAGATGACGCGTTACCTGAAGGAGATCATGGAGCGTCACGGCGCCTTCACCAGCTTCTTCGTCTCCGACACTTCGGGCGCCTATTACCACTCGGACGGCCTGCTCAAGCAGGTGCGTCCCGAAGAGCCCCGTGACCGCTGGTACTACCGCGTCAGGGACTTGAAAGAGGCTTACGAGATCAACCTCGACCCGGACATTGCCAACAAGGACGCACTGACCATCTTCATCAATTATCGCGTGCTTGATTTCGACGGCCGCTTCATCGGGGCGACCGGCATCGGGCTCACTGCCGACGCAGTGCAGCAGCAGATCGACGCCTATCAGCAGCGCTATCAGCGGAAGATCTACTTTGTAGACGCCGCCGGTCGCGTTGTTTCCCTGCGCAGCAGCGCCAGCGATGGCGGACGCGAATTGCACACTCTGGAAGGCATCGGCACCCTGGCCCATGAAATCCTGGCGAAGCCGCAAGGCAGCTACCAGTTTCGCCGCAATGGCCACGAAATCCTGCTCAATGCACGCTTCATTCCCGAGCTGAAATGGCACTTGCTGGTCGAGCAGGACGAAGACGACGCACTGCAGGATATCCGTCGTTCGCTCTACCTGAACGTGCTGATCGTGCTCCTCATCGCTGGTCTCTCGATCTGGCTGACCGGGCTGACCATCAGCCGCTATCAGCGCCGCCTCGAAGAAATGGCTGTGACCGACAAGCTGACCGGGTTGGCCAATCGGCAGGCGTTCGCACCGCTCATAGAACATACGCTGAGTGAGGTCCGGCGCACGCCGGAAGCGCTCTGCCTGGTGCTGATCGATATCGATCACTTCAAGGAAATCAACGACCGCCACGGCCACCTTGCGGGTGACCAGGTCCTGCAAAAACTGGCGCAGAAACTGGCAGCCGGCTTGCGGGAATCGGATCTGATTTTCCGCTGGGGCGGCGAGGAATTTCTGATCGTCCTGCGCAATTGCGAAGCCAAGGATGCGCTGCGCATTGCCGACAAGCTGCGCGACACGATCGCCGGCATGGCCACGACATCAGGAACGCAAGCACTGTCGGTCACCATCAGTCTCGGCATCGCCGAACGCCGCGAGGCAGAAGCCATCGACCCGCTCATCGCCCGTGCCGACCAGGCCCTCTATGCCGCCAAGCGTGCCGGCAGAAACTGCAGCAGGGTGGCTGACTAGGGGTTATCCACAAGCGGCCGCCTTTTACTTTTTGCTTAGAATGCTCCCGTAGCAGCCGCACGAGCTGCCATATACAACAAGACATTCAAGGAGGAGGCCAGATGCAATTTCTATTCGTTCCGGCAGTGCGCGTGATGAACAGCATGCGCTTTGCCACCCGCTTCATCCTCATCGGCGCTGCCGGCGGGCTTCTGATTGCCGGCCTGATGTTCCAGTTTCTCACCGCCGTCGGTGAACGGCTGCGTACGACCGAAGCTGAACAACAGGGCGTACGGCACGTGATTGCCCTGCGTGAAATCAGCCAGCTTCTGGATCAGCATCTGCTCGCCTCATCGCTGTTCTCGTTTGGCGAGGCTGAAGCGGAAAAGGTCGCAGCCGAACTGCGCGAACGCATTGGCAAAGCGCTGGCAACTGCCCACCGGGCTGCAGCAGCCGATATGGGCAATGCCCTCGACGATGCATGGAAGTCTCTGGACAAGGAATGGGCGCTCTTCAATTCAGTGATCGGCTCGTCCTCGGCACCCGAAATCCGCGAACTCCACCAGCGTTTCGGCGACCGGCTCTCAGCACAGGCGCGGCTGACCGCAGACCATGCCGGCCTGGCTCTGGACCCTGAAGTCGATACCAATTATCTCTATGACACCCTCGTCAACCGACTGCCCCTGCTGTTCGAGGCGGTCGGCCAGATTCGGCTGAAAGCCGCGAACATTGCCAGCGTGCAGATGATCGACGCGGCCGATATCGGGCGACTGGAGCGACTGACGGTTGATGCACTGAACCAACTGGCAAGAATCCGGGAAAACATCGAGAAAATCGGTCGCGCCGCACCGGGGTTCAAGCCGGCGCTCGACAAGGGCCTTGCTGATATCCAGACGGGGATTGACCAGACACGCCGACTGATTGATGGCCGCCTCGTGAACAGCGGCGACATCAACGTGCCGGTAAACGAAGTGCTGGAGAAGACCGATACCCCCCGAATGGCTGCGGCGGCGCTGGAACAGGAAGTCATCAAGGCACTCGGCACCCGCTTGCAGGAGCGCCGCGAACAACTGTTCAGCCAGCGTGCGACCAATCTGGCGCTGGTCGCTCTTGGCTTGTTGCTGGCCGGCTATTTGTCGATGGGCTCGTATCTCAGCCTGCAGCAAGGGACGGCGCATTTGCTCGAAGGGGGCAAGCGCCTGGCAGACGGGGAGCTGGCACACCGCATCGACGTCGGCACGCGCGATGAATTCGCCGATATTGCCGACAGTTTCAACCGCATGGCGACCTCATTCCAGGAGGTCATCAATACGCTGAAAACCAGTTCGGATTCCCTCAGCGATGCGGCACACGCCATGAACGATGCAACACGACAGGTTGCTGACGGCTCTGCCGAACAGAACCGCCTGACGCAGGAAACGGCCACCTCGGCCAACGCAATGTCGGAGAGCATCGAACATGTCGCCACGAATGCTGGCGAAGTCGACCATATCGCCCGCGAAGGGCGCGAGAAGACCGACGACGGCTACCGGGGGCTGACCCGCATGCTCGACGAGATCCGTATCGTTCGCGAAGCCGTCGAGCAGATCGCCAGCACCGTCTCCGAGTTCGTTAACACGACGCTCGAAATCCGTGGCATGACCGGACAGGTTAGGGATATCGCCGAGCAGACCAACCTGCTGGCCCTCAACGCAGCCATCGAGGCGGCTCGCGCTGGCGAGCAGGGGCGCGGTTTTGCCGTCGTCGCCGACGAAGTTCGCAAGCTGGCGGAGAAATCAGCCAGCTCGGCCAGCGAAATCGACCGACTGACGCAAGCGATCAATACCCGCTCTGACAGTGTTACCGGCGCCATTCATCGGGGGCAAGAGTCGCTACTGGCCAGCGAAGGCTTCCTGCAGCAGGTTTCCGGCCAGCTTTCCGTCGCCAGCGACTCGGTGGCGAAGACATCGGAAGGCGTTGACCTGATCACGGCGGCCATGCGCGGCCAGGCGGATTCGGTACGCCATATCCGCGACTATGTTGCCCGGATCGCCGACATGGCCGGTCAGAACGATACCGCAGTATCCCTGGCGGCAATCGAAGCACAACGCCTTGAGCAGCTGTCGGAAGAGTTGCGCAATCTGATTGCCCGATTCCGGGTCTGAGCCGCACCAGTACGGCGTTGCACCGCCACGGATTTGTTGCATATCGCAACAAATCCGTGAAGAATAGCGGCCCATGCCACGCTTCCACTCCCTGCACGCCAAGATCCTGTTCGGCTATTGCCTCGTCGGGCTGCTGTTCGTTGCGCTGGTCGTCAGCGTACTCATCCACTTCCGCCAGCTGGAAACGAAAATCGCCGAGCAACAGCGCGTCGCCGATTTCCACGACGAACTGCGCTATGCCCGGCGCATGGAAAAGAACTACCTCCTCTACCGCAAAAACGGCGATCTCGCCGAGGCCATCGAGCGCGCCAACAACGCTGTCGCCCTGATCAAGGAGCTGCCACCCCAGCTTTCCGACACCGAGGTCCAGGCAAATGCCAACGAAATGCTTGAGGACTATCGCGCCCTGCTGATCGAGATGGCCAATGCCGACCGGCACGGCAAGGTGTCCACGGAAGTTACTGATGAACTGCTGATCACCGGCACGCGCCTGCTTTCGCTCGGTGAAAAACTCGACGCTGAGGCGCTGGATCTGCTGGAGGAAGCAGTCAAGGCACACCACCGCAATCTGCTGTGGACCATCCTCGCCGCCATCACCCTCGCTGTGGCCGCAGGTGTTCTGGTGACCCGCAGCGTCGTCAAGCCGCTGCGTACGATTGAATCGAGCCTCACGCGGGTGGCTACGGGGGAAACCGGGCGCCTCGATCACACTTCGGATGACCGCGAAGTCGGTTCGCTGACTGACGCCATCAACCGCACACTGACCGAACTCGGCGAGCGCCAGAAGGCGATCACCCGCTCGTCACGGCTGGTCGCCCTCGGCACCATGCTCTCGGGGGTGGCGCACGAGTTGAACAACCCCTTGTCGAACATCTCGACCTCGTGCCAGATCCTGCTGGAAGAACACGAGGATCTACCGGCTGACATGCGCCATGACCTGCTTGCCCAGATCGACGGAGAAGTCCTGCGGGCACAGCGCATTGTCAGCACTCTGCTCGATTTCGCCCGTGAGCGTGAGTACGAGCGCCGGGAAACCCCGGTCCGGCAATTGGTCGAAGAAGTGTTGCAACTGACCCGCAACCTGACCCCGACCGATGCCAGCATCGCGATCGACATCCCTGATGGACTGCAGATCGACGTCGATCGCCAGCGCTTTCAGCAAGTGCTGATCAATCTGCTGCAGAATGCAGCCGGCGTCATCAGCGCCGGTGGCCAGATTCGCATCAAGGCCCGCAGGAAAACTGCTGCCGATGGCGGCGGTACGGTCATCACGGTTGAAGACAACGGCCCCGGCATCGCCCCGGAAAACATGCCGCGCATCTTCGACCCTTTCTTTTCGACCAAGCCGGTAGGCAAAGGCACCGGTCTCGGCCTGTTTATCGTGCACGAAATCGTCAGCCAGCATGGCGGCACGGTTTCCGTCAATTCAGAACCCGGCCAAGGCTGCCGTTTCAACATTCATATTCCTGACCGCCCCGAACCAAAAAATACGGAGAACCCGACATGAAACAAGGACGCATCCTGGTCGTAGACGACGAGGAAATCGCCCGCCGCAACCTCTCGCATGTACTCGAGCGCGAGGGTTACGAGGTGGACTGCGCACAGGATGGTGCCAGTGCACTGGCGCTGCTTGCCGAAAAATCCTATCAGTTGCTGCTGACCGATTTGCGCATGCCAGGCATCGATGGGCTGGAACTGCTACGGCAGACGAAGAGCCGTTGGCCGGAAACGGAAGTAGTAATGATCACCGCCCACGCCAACACCAGTTCGGCGGTTGAAGCGATGTCCAATGGCGCCTTCTATTACGTCGAAAAACCATTCCGCTTGCCGGATGTGCGCAAGATCGTCGGCGAAGCCACGCAGAAGGCCGCACTGAAACGCGAGAATGTGTCGCTCAAGGCAGCGCTTGACCAGGCGACAAGCGCCCCGCGCATCATCTCCAGCAATCCGGAACTGTTGGCGGTGGTCGGCACAGCCAACGGCATTGCCGCCACCGATTGCAATGTACTCATCGTCGGCGAGGCCGGCACCGGGCGCCAGACATTGGCCCGGCACATCCACGAAAAAAGCGGGAGAAGCGGCAGTTTCGTCGCGGTGGACTGTGCGTCGCTGGCCGACGAAGCATTGGCAGCAGTGATCTTCGGCGCTGACGGGAAAGCGGCGGCAGTCGATGAAGCCACTGCGGGCACCCTCTTTCTCGACAATATTGCCGCCACCTCGGCGGGCCTGCAGTTGCGTCTGCAACGGCTGCTGCAGGACGGCGAATTTTCACGTACCGACAGCAGCCAGGGGCTGAAGGCTTCGGTTCGCGTCATCGGCGCCACCGACCGCGATCTCACCACCCTCGCCGAGGCTGGACAATTCCGCCAGGATCTTTACTTCCGCCTGGCCGTTGTCACCCTGTCGCTCCCCCCGTTGCGGAAACGTCGCGGCGACATTCCCCTGCTCGCCATGCACTTCCTCAGCCGGGCCGCGCAGCGCATGGGCAAGAGTGTTTCCGAAATCAGCCCGGAAGCCTTCGATCGCCTGCTCGCCCACGGCTTCCCCGGCAACCTGCGCGAACTGGAAAACATCGTCGAGCGCGGCGTCGCTCTGGCTACCGGCAATGCACTGACGGTCGACCTGCTGCCCGAAGCGCTGGTCAATCCCGGCACCTCTCCGGCAGATGCCATCTCACCGATCCAGACACTGGAAGCACTCGAGCGCGAGCACATATTGAAAGCGCTGGAGCACACCGGCGGCAACCGCGCGCTGGCCGCCCAACTGCTCGGCATCGACCGGGTTTCGCTGTGGCGCAAACTACGTCGCTACAACGAGGAAGCTTAGTACCGGCAAACTTTTTAACCACGAAAAACTCGAAGAAAAGTCAAAAAGCAGCCATGAAAATGCGCTTTCCCTGGCTTTTTTTCGTCACAAACTTGGTTAAATAACAAACTGTTACAAACGATCTCTCACCCAGCAGGTTAAAATTCGCCGATGAAACACGAACAAAAACCGAACGCCTTCACCATCCCTGTCCGCATCTACTACGCGGAAACGGATGCCGGTGGCGTCGTCTACCACTCAAAATACCTCGACCTCTTCGAGCGCTGCCGCACCGAATGGCTGCGCCAGTTGGGCCATGATCAGCGCGACCTGATCCGCGACCACAACCTGGTTTTTGTCGTGCGCAATATCAATATCGACTATCTGAAACCGGGCCGCCTCGATGATCTGCTGCATATCGGCCTGGAGGTACAGAAACTGGGCCGCAGCCAGATCATCTTCGGCCAGCACGTACGCCGCGAAAATCCGGACGTCGAAGGCGGCTGGGAAGAGCTGGCGACGGCGACAGTCCAGATTGTCTGTGTCAATTTCGAAATGATGAAATCCGCCCCCATCCCCGACTGGCTGCGCGCCAAGCTGGAGTCCCTGCAATGAATGTGACGCAAGACCTCTCTATCCTGCACCTGATCCTAAACGCCAGCGCCGTCGTTCAGGCGGTCATGCTGCTCCTCGGCGGCGTTTCCTTCATGTCGTGGTACTACATTTTCCGCAAATATTTTGCCGTCAAGCAGCAGCGCAGCAAAACCGAAAAATTCGAGCGTGACTTCTGGTCCGGCGGCGATCTCAACGCCCTCTACAACAGCGCCGTCAACGACCGTCACCACGCCGGCAGCATGGAGCGCATCTTCGAGGCCGGCTTCCGCGAATTCACCAAGCTGCGCGGACAGAAAAACCTGGAGTCAAAAGACGTCGTCGATGGCTCACGTCGCGCCATGCGCGCTACCTACCAGCGCGAACTCGATGAGCTTGAATCGCACCTCGCCTTCCTCGCCTCGGTCGGCTCGGTCTCGCCGTACATCGGCCTGTTCGGAACGGTATGGGGCATCATGCACGCCTTCCGTGCGCTGTCCAACGTCGGTCAGGCAACGCTCGCCTCGGTCGCGCCGGGCATTGCCGAAGCGCTGGTGGCCACGGCCATCGGCCTCTTCGCGGCCATTCCCGCTGTGCTCGCCTACAACCGCTTTGCACACGACATCGACCGTCTCGCCACCCGCTTCGAGTCATTCCAGGAGGAATTCTCGAACATCCTGCAACGGCAGATGAGATAAGCGATGCGCCCGCGCCGCCTGAAAAACGAAATCAACGTCGTCCCCTACATCGACGTCATGCTGGTCTTGCTGGTCATCTTCATGGTGGCCGCGCCGATGATGACGACGGGATCGGTCGACCTGCCAACGACCGGCAAAAGCTCGCAGGTACCGACCAACCCGACGCGCGTCATGGTCAAGTCCGATGGCAGCATCGCCATCAAGGACCCGAAAGGGAACGACAGCAGCGTGGACAAGGCTGGCCTGGTCAGTTACCTGCGTGACGAACAGGCAAAGAATCCGGAATTGGCGGTGCTCGTGGCGGGCGACAAGAATGCCCGCTATGAAGCCGTGCTCGACGTGCTCGACAGCATCAAGCAGCAGGACGTGAAACGCGTCGGGCTGGAGACCGTGCGCAAGCAATGATTTTCGATCAGCCGCAAAACGATCAGGAAAAATGGAGATCGCTGGCCCTTGCCGCGAGCGTTCATATCGCCCTGGTCGTTGCCCTTTTTGTTGGTGTGCAATGGAAAAGTCAGCCGCCAGCATCGGTCGAGGTCGAACTGTGGGATCGCCCACCCGCCGTCCGCTCAGCACCGCCCCCCCCAGAAGTAAAACCGGAGCCGAAGCCGGAGCCCCGCATCGAGCCGAAAGTGGAACCGAAGCCGGAACCGAAACCCGAGCCCAAGCCGGATATCGCGATCAAGGAAGAGAAGAAAAAGAAGGAAGTGCCAAAGAAGCCCGAGCCACCGAAAAAGGAAGAAGTGAAAAAGCCGGAACCCCGGCCCGATCCTTTCCGCGAGCAGCTGGAACGCGAACAGAAGCAGCTTGATCAGCAGAAGCGCATGCAGCAGCAAGCGGCCCGCGCCGATGCCGAAGCCCGCGCCATCAATGAAGCCAAGGCGGAACAGGCTGCGGCTTCGCGCTCGCGCGGCCTGGCCGACTACGCGGGCAAGATTCGCGGCAAGATTCGCGGCAATACGGTCCTGCCGCAAGCCATCCAGGGCAACCCGGAAGCCATTTTTGAAGTCACGCAGCTGCCGTCAGGTGAGGTCATTTCGGTACGCCTGAAGAAATCCAGCAGCAACGCGAATCTGGATGCCGCCATCGAACGCGCCATCCTCAAATCCTCGCCCTTGCCCAAGCCCGACCAACCGGAACTTTTCCAGCGTGTACTTGAGATCAAGTACAAGCCGTTTGAAGAGTAAGCCCCGGTATAATCACGACTTTCCCGGAGAAATGCCCCTGATGAATCGCCATTTCCGTCAGTTTGCCGTGCTCTGCGCTGCGGCGCTCAGCCTGTCGGCACACGCCCAGCTCTCGATCGAAGTAACCGGCGCCGGCGCCAACCGCATCCCGGTCACCATCGCCGATTTCGGCGGCGACGCAGGCCCTGCCCGCGCCATCACCACCGTCATCCGCGGCGACCTTGAGCGCTCCGGCCTGTTCAAGCTGGTCGAACAGGCACAATCGCCGCTGACCGACGCCAGCAGCATCGATTTCGGTGCAGCGCGTTCGCGCGGCGCCGACGCCATCGCAGCTGGCAGCATCAGCGCCACGGCAGACGGCCGCCAGGAAGCCCGCTTCCGCCTGCACGACAGCAACAAGCAGGTGCAGCTGGCCGGCGCCGCATTCGTCACCTCGACGCCCCTGTTGCGTGCTGCCGGCCACCGCATTGCCGATGTCATCTACGAAAAGCTGATCGGTGAGCCAGGCGTCTTCTCGACGCGTATTGCCTACGTGGTCAAGGCCGGCATCAATCGCTTCGAACTGCAGATTGCCGACGCCGACGGGCAGAATGCACAGGCCGCGCTGATTTCCAAGGAGCCGATCATTTCGCCTTCGTGGTCACCGGATGGCACGCGGCTCGCCTATGTTTCCTTCGAGAACAAGAAGCCGGTGGTTTACGTGCACTCGCTGGCCACCGGCAAGCGCACCGTCGCCGCCAACTTCAAGGGATCGAACTCCGCCCCGGCCTGGTCGCCCGATGGCCGCAGACTGGCCGTGGTGCTGACCAAGGAGGGCGGCTCACAGCTGTTCACCGTCGGTGCCGATGGCTCCGGTGTGCAACGCCTCGCATCGTCGGGCGGGATCGACACCGAACCACAATATTCCCCGGACGGCCAGTTCATCTATTTCACCTCCGACCGTGGCGGCAGCCCCCAGATTTATCGGGTTTCTACCAGTGGCGGCGCACCACAGCGCGTTACTTTCGAAGGTAGCTATAACGTGACACCACGCCTGTCGCCAGATGGCCGCAGCATGGCTTTCATCAGCCGCCGTGACGGTGGCTTCCGCCTGGCGGTGATGGATCTGGCCAGCAAGCAAACCCAGGTGCTGACCGACTCGAACAAGGACGAATCCCCGAGCTTCGCCCCTAACGGCCGCATGATCCTGATTGCCACCGAAATCGGCGGTCGCGGCGTCCTTTCGGCGGTCTCGGTTGATGGCCGCATCAAGCAACGCCTCTCGGTTGCTGCCGGTGACGTACGCGAACCGGCCTGGGGCCCTTACCAGAAATAACTACCCATAATTTTTTGTCTTTCCCGGAGAACCACCATGAAAAAACTCATTGCCACCGCATTTCTGACCCTGCTTATTGCCGGTTGCAGCTCCACCCCTGATACCGGCGCCGAACAATCCGGCGCTCCGGTCGAAGGTCGCGACGGTGTTCGCACCGTGACCACGGGCGGTGTCGGCAGCAGCCAGTTGCCCGCCATCCTCACCGACCCGAAAAGCATCCTCTCGAAGCGCAGCGTCTACTTCGACTATGACAGCTTCGAGATCAAGTCCGAATTCAAGGACCTGGTTTCCGCCCACGCCAAATTCCTTGTCGACAACCGCCAGTTCAAGATGCTGATCCAGGGCAACACCGACGAGCGCGGCAGCCGCGAGTACAACATCGCCCTCGGCCAGAAGCGTGCCGATGCCGTCAAGAAAGCCCTGACACTGATGGGTGTCCGTGAAGAGCAGGTCGAATCGGTCAGCCTCGGAGAAGAAAAGCCTTCCTGCGTTGACCAGAGCGAAGCCTGCTGGGCGAAGAACCGTCGCAGCGACATGCTCTATAACGGCGAGTTCTAAGCATGCCGAGCGTAACTCCGCGTCACTACGCGCTTGCGCTGTGTGCCGTCAGCGCCCTGGCCGCCTCGCCGGCCTGGGCGCTGTTCGACGACGAAGAGGCTCGCCGCCAGATCGCTGAGTTGCGCAAGAACAGTAGTGAACGCCTCGAAACACAAAGCCGGGCACAGCTCGACCTGTCGAATCAGCTTGAGGCCTTGAAGGCGGAAATGTCTCGCTTGCGCGGCCAGGTTGAAACCTTGACCTACGAGCTGGAGACGACGAAGAAGCGGCAGCAGGATTTTTATATCGATCTTGATGGCCGGCTACGTAAGTTCGAACCGGGCAGCGGCACGGAAACAAAGGCTGCAGGCGATTCAGCGGCGGCCTCTGCCGGCCCCGCCGGACCGAACAAAACCGCCGATCCGGCAGCGGAAGCCCGCGAGTATGAGGCCGCGCTCAATCTCTTCAAAGCCGGCAAATACAAGGATTCGGCCGCAGCCTTCGATAACTTCGTGAAGAAACACCCGGAGAGCGACCTCGCCCCGTCAGCGCAATACTGGCTAGGCAACTCGCACTATGGTTTGCGTGACTGCAAGAAGGCCATCGAGGCGCAAAAAGTAGTTGTGGCCCGTTGGGGCAGCCACCCGAAGGCGCCGGATGCGATGCTCAACATCTCTACCTGCCAGCAGGAACAGGGTGACACGAAGGGCGCGAAACAGACGCTTGAGATGCTCGCCTCCAAGTACCCTGGCACACCGTCCGGTGATGCGGCCGCCAAACGTTTGAAGAAAAAGTAGGTTCGTGAGTACGAACGACGCCTCGCTGACACCGCTTTCACAGATCTCGCTGCGCATCAGCGAGATTTTCTTTTCGCTCCAGGGAGAAAGCTCGCGCGTCGGGCTGCCAACCGTTTTTATCCGCCTGACCGGTTGTCCGTTGCGCTGCACCTGGTGCGACACCACGTATGCCTTCACGGGCGGTAGCGCGAAAACGATTGCCGAGATTCTGGCGGAAACCGCCAAACACGGCACCCGCACAGTCTGCGTTACCGGCGGGGAGCCGCTGGCCCAGAAAAACTGCCTGCCGCTGCTGACCGCCCTGTGCAATGCCGGCTTCGATGTCTCGCTGGAAACCTCGGGCGCCCTTGATATCGGCAGCGTCGACCCACGCGTTGCGCGTATCGTCGACTTGAAGGCGCCAGGCTCGGGCGAAAGTGACAAGAACCTCTGGACAAACCTGCCACAGCTGCGTGCCAGCGACGAGGTCAAAATGGTTCTGGCCGACCGCGCCGACTATGAATGGGCACGCAACACCATTGCCACGCACCACCTTACCGACACCTGCCCGGTCCTGCTCTCTCCCGTGCAAGGCACACTGCAACCGGCCGATCTCGCCAACTGGATACTGGCCGACCATCTGCCCGTCCGCTTCCAGCTGCAGCTGCACAAGGTGCTTTGGGGTAACATGCAGGGGAAATAGTTGTTGCGTCCTGCTTGAGGAGTTTCCCAGCATGAATACCAACCGCCGCCAGTTTTCCCGTATTGCCTTTCACGCCCCGGGCGAACTGATCACCGCGCAAAGTCGCGACGAAGTTGTCGTTCTCGATCTGTCCCTCAAGGGCGCACTGATCCGTCTGCCAGCTGGGCATACCGTCACTACCGGCGACAACTGCACCCTGCGCGTGTGCCTCGGCGAACTGGATGCTTCGATCCGCATGCAGGGCACCGTCGCCCACATCGAAGGCATCTACTTCGGCCTCACCTGCCGCAATCTCGATATCGACAGCGCCACGCACCTGCGTCGACTGGTCGAACTCAACCTGGGCGACGCAACACTGCTCGAGCGCGAGTTGTCGGCACTGGTTGGTGACGAGTAGTCCCAGCCCCCTCCGCAACTGCAAGCCGGATCAAACCCCCAGATAGCGATGCCAGATGCCGTGATCGGCATCAAGTTCAGCTGACGTTCCCTGCCAGACGACCCGCCCACGTTCGATGATCGTGTGACGATCCGCCAGCCGGATCAGGCGCTCGACGTACTTGTCGATGACCAGGATGGTTTGCCCTGCCTCGCGCAGGCGCGCCAGGCACTGCCAGATTTCCTCGCGCACCAGCGGCGCCAGCCCCTCGGTGGCCTCATCAAGGATCAGCAGGCGCGGGTTAGTCATCAGGGCACGGCCAATGGCCAGCATCTGCTGCTCGCCGCCGGAGAGCTGATTGCCCATGTTCTGCTGGCGCTCGGCAAGACGGGGAAACAGATCAAACACGCGGGCCAGGGTCCACGGCGATGCCACAGCGCGGCGATTGGCAGCAAAAGCCACCAGGTTTTCACGCACGCTGAGGTTGGGAAAAATCTGACGCCCTTCCGGCACGAGCGCAATGCCGGCGCGCGCGATCCGGTCCGGCGTCCAAGCACTGATCAGTTCTCCAGCGAAGCGGATACTGCCGGCGAGAATTCCCGCAGGGGCCGGTGAGAGGCCGCAGACGCTGCGCAACGTGGTGCTCTTGCCCATGCCGTTACGTCCGAGCAACGTCGCGACTTCCCCCTCGTGCAGCGAGAAATCGAGGCCAAACAACACCTGGCTCTGCCCGTAAGCCACTTCCAGCGCAGTGATTTCCAGCAAGGCGCTCATGCGTCGACATCACCGAGATAGGCGCGGCGCACGTCAGGATGTGCCCGTACTTCGTCGGGGGCGCCGGTAAAAACCAGACGCCCGCTGACCAATACGGAAATCCGGTCGGCAAGACGGAAAACAGCATCCATGTCGTGCTCGACCAGCAGGATGCTGACACGGCGACCGAGGTGCTCGATCAATTCCACGACCTGTTCCGATTCCTCCGGCCCCATCCCGGCCATCGGCTCGTCGAGCAGCAGCAGTCGCGGCCGGGTCGCCAGGGCCAGGGCCAATTCCAGCTGGCGCTGCTCGCCATGCGCCAGGCTGCCAGCCAGCAGCGACTCACGACCGGCCAGCCCGACCTCGGCCAGCCAGCTGGCTGCTTCGTCGATGATGGCCTGCTCCGCATCCACCGCGCCCCAGAAACGGAAGCTGCTCCCCCAGTCGCGCTGCCGCCCCTGCACGGCGAGCGCCACATTATCGAGAGCTGACAGGCGGTTGAAGATATTGGTGATCTGCCACGAGCGCGCAACACCCGCAGCAACTCGCGCGTGCATCGGCAAGTGGGTGATATCGGTGCCGGAGAAAACGATGCGCCCGGCATCCGGCGTCTGCGCGCCCGAAATCTGGTGGATCAGGGTCGTCTTGCCGGCGCCGTTGGGGCCGATCAGCGCGTGCACCTCGCCGGCCACCACATCGAGGGTCACCGC
>Ga0172380_10003262_pt1 | contig 22707 bp, 22 predicted proteins | sample Leawe162metaG_FD_119747 | JGI IMG/M metagenome (GOLD analysis project Ga0172380, IMG submission 119747) | Leachate microbial communities from a municipal landfill in Southern Ontario, Canada - Leachate well 162 metaG | ecosystem: Engineered > Solid waste > Landfill > Unclassified | place...
CAATGCCGGCCATGGCGAGTTCGCTGGCATGGCCGACCAGCCAGCGTTCGATCTGGCGGGCATCGACCTCAAGGTGGAACTGCAGGCCTAGCACGTCACGGCCAACAGCGAATGCCTGGTTTTTTCCGGTCGCGGTGCTGGCCAGCCGCACTGCCTCCGTCGGGATGTCAAACTGGTCGCCATGCCAGTGCAGCACTGGCGTGTCGCCGACGGCGGCCAACGGCGACAAGCGACCTTCGGCTGTCAGCGTTAGTGGTGCAAAGCCAATTTCCTTAACGTCCATTGGATAGACTTTGGCACCCATGGCGCGGGCGATCAGTTGTGCACCCAGGCAAATGCCCAGCAAAGGCCGTCTACTCTCCAGGCGTTGGCGCACCAGCGCCAGTTCGTCGGCCAGAAATGGGTAGGAGTCCTCGTCGAAAGCGCCGATGGGGCCACCCAGGATTACCAGCAGGTCGGGCGTCAGCGCATCCAGCGCGGCGAGGTCGTCCACACCGGCATCGACGTAGCGGATTTCGTAGCCCCGATCACGCAGTAGCGGCTCCAGGGTACCGAGGTCTTCGAATTGAACATGGCGGATGGCGATTACTGAACTCATGCGGGCTTCTCCTTCTCATCGGATTCAGTGGGCCAAAAATGGCTGTTTGGCAAAGCGCGCGCGCCGTAAATAGCCTGCCCGACACGCACAGTAGTAGAGCCTTCCTCGATGGCGATCTCGAAGTCGCCTGACATACCCATGGACAGCTCGTCCATGCCGATACCGGCGGGAGCGTCCTGGCGCAACTGGTCACGCAGGTTGCGCAGCAGAATGAAACATTCGCGTACTCGCCTGGCGTCGGAGGACAACTGCGCCAGCGTCATCAAGCCACGTACTCGCAGCGACGTGAATGCCGGCAGCTCGCGTACGAAGGCCTTCACTCCATCGGGATGCACTCCGTACTTGCTGGCCTCACCCGATGTATTGATCTGCACGAACACATCCAGCGTGCGACCTTCGGCCTGCAGACAGCGATCCAGTGCCTCGGCCACGCGCAGGCTGTCGAGCGCCTGGAACTCGGCGGCAAAGCGGGCTACCAGCTTGGCCTTGTTGGTCTGCAGGTGGCCGATCACCGCCCAGTTCAAGTCGATCAAATCCGCCATTGCCTCCCATTTGCGCTGGGCTTCCTGCACCTTGTTTTCACCCAAAAGCCGACAGCCGGCCGCATAGGACAGACGGATACGCGCTTCATCGACGGTCTTGCTGACGGGAAGCAGTCGAACGCTGGCCGGATCCCGTCCCGCACGCTGGCACGCGTTGGCAATGCGTTTGCGAACCGTAGCGAGATTGCGCTCGAAGTCTTTGAGCGTGTTGGCCTGCATATAGGTGAGCTCCGCTGTTAGCGATGATTCAGTGTGCAAAGCGTTCAACGTCAAACCTTACATAACAAGAGATTGGACAAACCCCAAGAGCTTGCAAACGAAGCGGGGAGACACAGACATCACCAAGCAATGTAGAATTGTCATATGCCGTATTATATATTGTCATAGGACAAAATGGAAATAGCCGGAAAAACTGCCGCAGAAATTTTTGACAACGTCCGCTTGTTGGCTCGGTCGCGCCAGTTGCTACCGGGCCAGGTGCTGCCCTCTGTGCGGGAACTGGCAGTTGCTCTGGACGTCAACCGGAACACGGTGGCATCCGCCTATAAGCGCCTCGTGACTGTCGGTATTGCGGTGACACAGGGGCGCTTGGGTACGGTTATCCGCGCCGATCAGGGACCGGGCGAGCAGGAAGGTGCGCTGGTCGGCTCACCGCTGATCGACCTAGCCAGCGGCAATCCCAACCCTACCTGGCTGCCAGATCCGGTAGCGGCCTTGGCACAGCGGCCTCATCGAGCCCGGTTGTATGGGGAAGCACCCGTCAACCCGGAACTCGACGCGCATGCCCGGCATTGGTTCGCAGGCGACTGCCCGGCAGCCATGGAGATCGACCTAGCCCACGGTGCAGTAGATGCCATCGAGCGATTATTGACGGCCTACCTAGCAACCGGCGACAAGGTGGCAGTGGAAAATCCATGCTTTCTGGGCAGCATCAACACACTGCGGATCGCCGGGCTGCAGGCGGTGGGTGTGGAAATTGATACCGCAGGCATGAAATCCGAGGCGCTGGAGCAGGCTCTGGCTCGCGGCGTACAGGCGGTGCTGATTACCCCGCGTGCACACAACCCCACCGGCTGCAGTTTGACGAAGGTCCGCGCCAAGGCGTTGCGGCAAGTGCTAGAACGGTATCCGCATGTGTTGGTGATCGTGGACGATCACTTCTCGCTGTTGTCTGAAGTGCAGTACCACTCCGTCATCCCGGCTTCAACACAGCGTTGGGCGCTGGTGCGCTCGGTGTCCAAGAGCTTTGGCCCGGATCTGCGCCTGGCCTTCGTCGCAAGCGATGCGGAGACCTCGCAACGCTTGCGGCAACGGCTGGCCTCGGGAACGACCTGGGTCAGCCATCTCGTGCAAGATATCGTCGGCGCATTCATGGCTTCACCCGATGTGGCCGCGCAGACTGCGCTGGCGCGGGCGGACTATGCATGCCGCCGCACCCGGCTGATAGCCGCATTGCAGGAGCAGGGCATTTCCGTCGTGGCGCCCTCCGATGGTTTGAATATTTGGGTGCCGCTGATGCGGGAAAATAATCCCGTGGTGCTCGGTTTGGCGCAGAAAGGGTGGCTGGTGCGAAGCGGCGATGCCTTTTGCGTCGAAGAAAATTTCCAAGCCATCCGGATTACGATCTCGACGCTCGACGAGCCCCAGGCTCAGCGTCTGGCCGAAGACCTGCGACGTAGTATCCGTTCCGCGTAGTGTTAAGTTCAGGAGAGAGAGTTATGGAGAAGTCTGAAATTCAGTTTTCGAAAGAGCTTCGTGAGTACGTTTTGTCATCCTTGCGAGAGTCAGATGTACTACGGCGCCTGAGAAAAGAAACAGATAGCGACCCAAACGCCATAATGCAGATACCGCCTGAGCAAGGGCAGTTCATGTCATTTCTCGTAAAGGCCTTGTGCGCCAAGAAGGCGCTGGAGATCGGCACCTATACCGGGTACAGCACGCTCTGCGTGGCATTGGCCTTGCCGATGGATGGTCGGGTCGTGGCGTGTGACATAAACGATAGTTGGGCCAACGTCGGGAGAAAGTACTGGAAAGAAGCTGGTGTGGAGCGGAAAATCGATTTTCGGTTGGGACCTGCGCTACGCACGCTTGAATCTCTTATTGAGTCTGGCGAAGCAGGCAGTTTCGACTTTGTATTCATTGATGCCGACAAAGGAAACTACGATCACTATTACGAAAGATCCATTGTCCTGCTTCGGCCAGGCGGAGTTATTGCGATCGACAATGTCCTTCTGTTCGGATCTGTGGTTGATCCAAGCGTACTCGATGCTGATCTCAGGTCAAGGATCAGTGATGCGGACATCGACGCAATGCGGAAACTAAATGAGAAAGTCAGAGCCGACCCTCGTGTTGATGAAGTCATGCTTCCTCTTGCGGATGGACTGACACTCGTGCGCAAGTTGTGAGTTCATTACCCCCGAAATCAACACTGCGTTGCAAGGTAGACTGCTACTAAAATCTTTAGCCGATTGACGGGTTCTCGCTTGAGAATGACTCCGCTTAAACTACGTGTTGTGCACTTTGTAGTTGAATCTGCGATGCGCTGAAGGCCGAGGGCTTGAGCTTCTTGCGCGCTTGGCTCAGGGCGCTTTTGGTCACGGCCCGTCCAAACTCGGCTTGCCCGCGCAAGCTCATAAAAAACTGGTCCAGTGCGTTTTGCAGACTGCAGCCACGGCTGAGCTGGAGAAAAAACGCCACCACCGTGAGCAGCGACAAGCGCCGTGTCCGGGTGAAGTCGCCGGGCTTAACGCGATGGCCCTCGCAACAAAAATCCGAGTTTAGAACCTGGGCAAGTTGGGCCAGCAGCTGGCTGGCAAGAGGTGCTGGGCGTATGGCTGAAAAGTCCTTTTTAGCGAGAACTCGTAGCTTACGGCAGGGTGGAGGCGGCTTAACTTAATGGCATTGGCTCGGCGGGACGGCAGAAACCGGTCCCTACCGATATTCAACGCATTTTTTGATTCAAATCAATTTTTCTTAAGATAGGTATTGAAGTCGTAATATCAAAGTGTATATTACGCTTTTATCATTAACATTCCGAGGAAACAGTATGCAGTCCATGGTTTTGAAGCGGCTCCTGACGGCAGTGGCGCTCGTTGCTGCAACAGGTTTGACCTTTGCCGGTGATCTCACGGTATCCGCTGCGGCCAGTTTGACCAATGCGTTCAAGGAGATCGCGCAAAACTACGAAGCGCAATACCCTGGTGCCAAGGTTGCGTTGAACTTCGGTGCGTCCGGCGCGCTGCTGCAACAGATGGCAAAAGGCGCGCCCGTTGATGTCTTCGCGTCTGCCGATCAGGAGACGATGGACTTGGCAGAAAAACAAGGATTGGTAGCTGCGGGTGAGCGCCGCGATTTCGTCCGCAACTCTCTGGTGCTGATCGAGCCCGCTGACAGCAAGCCGGTAATCACTCGGCTGGAGGACTTGGGCCACCCCGCCATCAAGCGGGTCGCCATCGGCAACCCGGCCAGCGTTCCGGTCGGGCGCTACACCAAGCATGCGCTGGAAGCGGCCAAATTGTGGTCTGTGGTGGAAGCCAAGGCCATCAACACGCAAAACGTGCGGCAGTCGTTGGACTACGTGGCCCGTGGCGAGGTCGATGCCGGTTTTGTGTATGCCACCGACGCCGCCCTCATGAAGGAGAAGGTCAGGGTGGCGCTTGAGGTTCCCCTTGATATTGCCATCAGCTATCCAATTGCGACAACAGCCGCCAGCAGCAATGGCGACGAAGCCAGGCGATTTGTCGGATTTGTTTTGTCGCCCGCCGGGCAGTCAGTTTTGAAGAAGTACGGTTTTCGGCAGCCCTAACGGGCGGCCTCTTCAACACATGGATGCAGCATGGGCGGCACTCAGCCTCTCCTTGAAAGTGGCCGGCTGGGCCACGACGATCAATCTCATTCTGGGTGTCGCCGTTGGCTATGCGCTGGCGCGTCTGCGCTTTCCCGGTCGCGACTTGCTGGATACGTTGCTGACGCTGCCGATGGTCATGCCGCCTACCGTGCTGGGCTATTACCTGCTGGTGCTGATGGGTCGGCGCAGCTGGATTGGTGCCTGGTTGTACGACGGTTTTGGCATCAATATAATTTTTACTTGGCAGGGCGCAGTGATCGCAGCCTCTATCGTGGCTTTTCCCCTTGTTTTCAAGCCTGCTCGCGCGGCTTTCGAGGCGGTCGATGGTCAGCTGGAACAAGCTGCCCGCGTTCTTGGCATTTCAGAGCTCGGCATCTTTTTTCGAGTCACGCTGCCGCTGGCCTGGCGCGGCATCCTGGCGGGCGTGTTGTTGGCCTTTGCCCGCGCACTGGGCGAGTTTGGCGCTACGCTGATGGTGGCGGGGAGTATTCCCGGCAAAACGCAGACCTTGTCAATCGCGGTATACGAGGCGGTCCAGGCCGGCCAGGACGACGTGGCCAACACCCTGGTGTTGATCACCTCAGCGGTTTGCGTGGTGGTCCTGATGGCGGCCGGTCGCCTGGCACCCGGGCGTATCGCCAATCGTTAGCAGGCCAACGTTATGCAACTTGATGTCGATATCCGCAAAGTGCTGCGCTCCGGCAAGCGCACGTTCCACCTGAATGTGCGGTTCAACGCCAGCAGCCAACGCATCGTCATCATCGGGCCGTCAGGTGCCGGCAAGAGTCTAACACTTAAGGCCATTGCCGGCTTGATGACCCCCGACAGCGGTCATATCCGCCTCGGCGGACGCACGCTGCTTGATGTGCAAGCGGGCATCAATCTCGCCCCTCAGGCGCGCCATGTCGCCTACTTGTTTCAGGACTATGCGCTATTTCCGCATCTGAACGTACGCCAGAACGTTGGCTTCGGACTAGCACATGGCTGGTTTAACCCACATGAGCGTGATCGACACGCCACAGTGGACCAATGGCTGGACGCTTTCCATCTGAGCGTGCTGGCCCAGCAGTTCCCGCACCAGCTTTCCGGTGGCCAACGCCAGCGCGTCGCGCTGGCGCGAGCTTTGGTGTCGCAACCGCAGGCTCTGTTGCTCGATGAACCGTTCGCCGCGCTGGATCCGGCCTTGCGCGGGCAGATGCGTGGCGAGTTGGATGCGCTGCAACGGCGTTTGCAGGTGCCGATGGTGTTGATTACCCATGACCCGCAGGACGCGCGCGTATTTGGCGAGCAGGTGGTGCAACTGCACGACGGCGCAGTCCATGACGCTTTTGAAGCCGAGGAACTGTCCGCCTGAGATTTTTTTGACAATCGCTATATACAAGTAACTATAACAAAGATGAAAGGTAATGAAAATGACTCTGCAGTCAAGCAAATCGTATCTGGCCGATGCCCCACTCAACTTGCTGGTTGCCGCCATGCTGGCGGCGACGGGCCAAGCTTCGGCATGGGCGCAGGACAGCGTCAACGCCACACCAAAAGACAAGACCCATGCGGCACCGTTTGAACTGGGTACGGTCACGGTCAACGCAACACGGCCACCGCTCGGCGAAATCGGCGAGGACCAGGTGGCATCGGTAGTGACCCAAAAGGAGATGAAGCAGTTCAACCGAGACAACGTCGCAGACGCGCTCAATCTGCTCTCCGGCGTGACGGTATCGAACATGCAGAAGAACGAGAAGAGAGTCTACGTTCGCGGTTTCGATTCCCGCCAGGTCGGGCTGTTCATTGACGGCATCCCTGTCTACATTCCCTACGACGGCTTGGTGGATTTGAACCGCTTTACCACCGCTGATCTGGCGGCCATTCAAGTCGCCAAGGGGTTCAGTTCCGTGGCCTACGGGCCCAATACTCTGGGTGGCGCCATCAACCTGATTTCCCGCAAACCGAAAACACTATTCGAAGGGGATGCCTCGGTCGGCTTCGCATCCGGGAATGAGCAGAAAACCTCGGTCAACGTCGGCACTAACCAAGGGCTCTGGTATTTGCAGGCAGGCGCCTCATACCTGAGCGCCGACAACTTCCCGCTGTCATCGGATTTCTCCCCGACCGCCACCGAGGATGGCGGCGCGCGGAACAATTCTTATCGCAGGGACGACAAGCTGTCACTCAAGCTCGGCCTGACGCCGAACGCGAGCGACGAATACACGCTCAGCTACTACAAGCAAAACGGGGAAAAAGGTCAACCGCCATCGACCATTCCCGCATCAGCACGCTACTGGCAGTGGCCATACTGGAACAAGGAGAGCCTGTACTTTGTTTCCAAGACGGCCCTTGGTCAATCAGAAACACTGAAAGTGCGGCTGTACCAGGACAGCTTCGACAACGCGGTCAATATGTACAGCAACGCCAGCTACACGGCGCGCACGAGCGGCGGAACGGGGCCTAGCATCTACAACGACAAGACCCATGGCGGCTCAGTTGAACTTGAATCGGTGCGGTTCGCTTCCCATGCGCTGCGTTTCGTGACGCACTACAAGGAAGATCAACACAACAAGTACGACACATCGGGCGCCACCCTTGGAATTGAAGACTTCAAGGACGAGCTCACCTCGTATGCAGCTGAAGACAACATTCAGATCAAACCGAATCTGATGCTTTCGCTGGGGGCCAGTCACCACCAACTTCGCCCCATCACGCTTTACAACTCCAGCAATACCAGATTGACCTTACCCAGCGAGAAAACGGCGGACGATGCTCAGGCGGGTCTGTTCTACGACTGGTCCCCGACGGCGCGGCTGTATACCACCGTCGCCAGAAAGACACGCCTGCCGACGCTCAGCGACCGCTACTCGCAATCAATGAGTACCTATATCGAGAATCCCGATCTGCAACCCGAGTCGTCCGTCAACTATGAAATCGGCTATCAAGGCAACCCGTGGGTCGGCGCCAAGGCCGAGGTGGCCATTTTCTACAGCGATATCAATGACAAGATTCAAACTTGGTACAGCAGTGGCGCCAGCTGCACCAGCACGAGCAAATGCCAGAGGCGAAACATCGGCAAGGTGCGAGCTTCCGGCCTGGAGCTCGGCTTGAGCAGTCCGATCACCGCCCAGCTTGAATTGGGCGGCAACTACACCTACACCAATCTCGAAAACATCAGCGATCCGGCGACCAAGATGACCGATGTTCCGAATCACAAACTGACCGCGCATGCCTTGTTCCGGCCGATTGGCGCAGTGGACCTGATTGCGTACGCTGAATACAACAGCAGCAAATGGGTTTCGAACACGGTCGAGCTGGGGGGGGTCACCACGCTGAACCTGAAAGCTGTATATCGCCCGACAAAAACCACATCGACAGAAGTCGGCGTCACCAACCTGGCCGACAAGAACTACTTTCTGGCTGACGGCTTTCCGAGTCCCGGCCGCATGTGGTTTGCCAATGCCAGTTACCAGTTCTAACGAAGCTGTATAAAAAGTATCTTCATGCCTGCATTCTGGAGTGAACCGAATGGAATATCAACAGTCAGAGGAATGTCACCTGACTGGAGCCAATCATGGCGCGCTACAAGCACATCGACATCTCGTCAAGAAATCGGGTTTTTCTACAGCCTCAACGTTGAATGTCCGAGCCCTGCAAAGGCTGTATACCAAGTTCGAAAAACCCTGCCAATTACTAATACTGACTAAACAAAAGGAAGCAACTATGCATCTATGTTCGCGAAAGATTTCAATGAAAGCAATTCTGGGTATTGCCGCAGTGACGGCTCTGCTGGTGGCCGGATCGGCTACTGCGGCTGATCAATCCGAGTTGGCACAGAAGAGCGGCTGCCTCGCCTGCCATAAGGGCGTCGAGAAGCGGATCGGACCGCCGTTCAAGGACGTGGCCGAAAAATACGTCGGTCAAAAGGACTCCGTAGCCAAACTCGTCGAGCATATCGTCAAGGGAACCGGCCCAGCAGGCCTGGGCTGGATGAAAGACGGCAAGGCAACACTGGCGTTCATGCCGCCGAACGGCAATGTCACGCAGAAAGATGCCGAGAAACTGGCCAAGTGGGTTCTCAGCGTCAAAGGAGAAATCGCCGACACGTCGAAATTCGTGACCGAGAGCATCACCGTTTCCGGTGTCGTGGAGCACGCGCTCAAATTGAGCGTCGATGATCTGCGCAAGTTCCCGCCACTGCAAGTCGGCGAGTTGCCCATGGTTTGTCAGTCGGGCGCCAATCTGGGCAAGCTGGAAAACCTCAAGGGCGTCCTGCTCCGCGATATTCTGGAAAAAGCCAAGGTCGTTTCCCATGGCCACAACGACGTCAAGAAAATGGCCATTATCGCCACCGCCAGCGATGGCTACAAAGTGGTTTTCTCCTGGAGCGAGGTCTTCAACTCGCCCGTCGGTGACGGCGTGATCGTGTTCTTCGAGAAAGATGGCAAACCACTGGCAGATGACGAAGGCCGCATCGCAATGGTGTCGGCTAAGGACATCCGTAGCGGCCCACGGCATGTGAAGTGGCTGCAAGGACTGGAAGTCAGGAAGATCGTCGAATGATGCAGCCGCCGCGCCTTGCTGAGTCTCAGACTGGTCTGATTAACCCGGACTTGATGGGGCGTGCAATTGCCGGCGTGCTCAGAAACGCACAGGAAGGCGAACTGCCTCTGTTTGCCTGGACTCTCGGCCTACCGCAACCGGCGTTATTGGCCGCGCTCGAACACTGCTTTCCGGAGTTGGTTCCACTGGAGCCGATGGCAACGCAACAGTACGTCATCATCCTGAATACCCAGCCCGCAGCGTTTGGTGATCTGGTCGCCATGCTCTGTGCCAAGCGCTCGCCGCACGCCAATGAGCAGCACGCCGAGTGGTTGGCCCGCGCGATCGCTGCCGCCTGCTTCGGCAACGATCATCTGTGGCGGGACATGGGACTGCCCGGGCGTGATGAGGTATCTCAAATTATGGAGTACTACTTTGAACCGTGTTACCGGCGCAACATGAAAAACTTGAAATGGAAGCGCTTCCTGTTTGCCGAATTGGGTGACCTACAGGGAAAACATGATCTGCGGCCGCCAGGATGCAGTAAATGCGATCACTTCCAAGTATGCTTTGCGACTTCATGATCACGCGGACGAGGCCAATGGAGACGAAAGACAGAACGATTGAGTTGCACGGCGCCATATGGATGACGGTCGGCGGCGAAAATCTGGGTGGTCCGGGCCGCGTTGCCTTGCTGGCCAGGATTGCCGAATGCGGCTCTATCACCCAAGCCGCCAAGGCAATGAAAATGAGCTACAAGGCCGCCTGGGATGCCATTGATGGCATGAACAATCTGGCAGGCGAACCCTTAGTGGAGCGATTGACCGGAGGCAAGGGCGGCGGCGGCACCCGATTGACCCGGCGCGGGGAACAATTGGTAGCCAACTTCAAAATTATTGAGTATGAGCACAGGCGCTTTGTTGATCAACTCAGTGGCCAAGCGGACGGAATTGCGGACGACTTATTACTAGTCAGGAGAATGAACATGAAAACCAGTGCCCGTAACCAATTCTTGGGCAAGGTCACGAAGGTCAGTCGAGGCGCCGTCAACGATGAGGTTCAGCTGGAAATAGCCGGGGGACAGAAGATCGTTGCCATCATTACTCACGAGAGCACAGAAGGGCTTGGGCTGAACATCGGGGCAGAAGCATTCGCCCTCATCAAGGCTTCTTCGATTATCGTGATGACCGAGGATGAAGAAGTCAAGCTTTCGGCCCGCAACCGATTGAGCGGTACCATTTCTCGGGTGCAAGCTGGCGCGGTCAACACGGAAGTGGTCATTGAACTGGGTAGCGGTAGCTCGATTGCCGCCATCATCACCAACGAAAGTTCAAATGCGCTTGGACTCGTCGTCGGTGCGAAAGCCACTGGCATTTTCAAAGCGTCCAGTGTGATTCTGGGTGTAGCAGCGTGAGTCATTTAGCTTGTTACTGAAGGATAAGCATCAGTTGAGTGCTCAATACGATCACCGTTTGAGTGGCAACGGAGTTGATCATCGCAACGAATTCTTTGGGGAGTTGAGCCGCCTGCTCAACAGGCACTAATCCCCCAAATGGTTACTGGATGATGGAAGCTGCTACAAAGATTTTTAGCCGATTGATGGGCTGCGCTTTCGCCCAAACTCCCAGGACGCACCGTTACCACGCACAACTGCGGTCATTGTCTGCCCCAGCCGTTGCTCGATGACAGGCTTCCACGGCACCAAGCTGAACCCCATGCCGTCGTCGAGCATCGCAAAGCGCCCGCTGGCAAGTTGTACATTGCGGCGATAGATGCCGGTGACGTGCTCCCCATCGGCTACTGGTCGATGCGCCAGTCCGGTTTCCGTTGCGATGGTTTTGGCAGCAGAGTCGATCTCGCGGCCGCGCAATGTCGCCAACAGATTGCGCGCCAGAATCACGCGTTGTCCGCGCCGCTCCCCCAATCCCTGTTCGATCAGGAAATCTGACCTCTGCCACAGCGCATCGCACACCTCGCCACCGAAGCCGTTGTCGGCGATGCCGCTGGCACCGCCGATCAATTGCTGGTCCAGCCAGGTCGCGCCGATCACGCGAGTCTGCCGCTCAATAGGCAAGTGCGAACGCAGTTCCACCGACACGCCACCCAGCCGCTGCATGTCGTATTGCCTACCTTGCTCAGGCAGGTCCGCTGGCACGCGCCAAACTCCCTCAGCGATGCGCTCAACAATGCCAGCCCGACGTAGCGTCTCCAGCCGCCGAACATGGGCATTGACCACTTCGTGCGGATCGCGTTCGGCTGTAGACGGGGATTGGGCCTGCGCCTTGGCAATGGCGAGGTGTTGATCGGTACGGTAGAGGCCATCAACCGCCAGCGCGACGATGTTCTTGTCAGCCGCCCGGAATTCGACTGAACCGCGTGCTTCGACCACGGCACCGACCGGGTACTGCGCCAGCTCCGTTTTGGCAGGCAACGCCACATAGTGCGCCTTGCCGTCGATTCCATCGACCACCAGATAGCCCTTGTTGTACAGCTCATCCGCAAGCCCTTTACCGGCGACGCGGCCGATAACGGAATGGCTATCTTCGCCTGGCTGGAACACGGCCAGGTCGCGCTGCTCACCACCCATCGCGCGCTGCATCGTGCGGATGATGTCGCCGCGTTCGCCCATTGCCCGCAATACGGATTCGGCGTCGGCGTGGACGGCCCAGACGCCGGGACGCTCCTCGGTGGACAACCCCATGCGTTGCAGCCGTTGCAGCCGCCCAATTAGCAGCACACGCTGCTGCCGCAGCTTCGGATCGCTGGCCGGTTGATCGACATGATTCAGCCCATCCTGCACTTCGCGTTGCAGCGTGCGGTCCAGGCTGGTCCACCGCTCCTGATCCACCTCGCGCAACAAGGTACGCTGGATTTCCAGCTCGGTACGCGGCCCCAGCCATTCGGTGGATAGTTCCGCCGCGCGCTCGCGCATGCCTCGGGTGATGTAGGCCTGCGAAATGATGAGGTCTTTACCCGTGTCGTCCTTGCCGCGCAATACGATATGCGTGTGCGGGTTGTCGGTGTTCCAGTGGTTCACAGCCACCCAGTCCAGGCGGCTTCCCAGGTCGGCTTCCATGCGGCCCATCAGATGGCGGGTATAGGTGCGCAGGTCGTCGAGCTGCTCGGCATCCTCGGGCGAGACGATGAGCCGGAACTGGTGTCGATCCTCCCGACCACGTTCCTCGAAGGCCGGTAAGTCCGCTTCGTCGGTCATCGGCCCGTAGGCCTTGCCGCTGTCCTGTTCGCGGCCAACACCTTCGCGCTCGATGTAGCGCAGGTGGGTGATGGTTGAACGCGCACCGGCCTGCTTGAGGTAGACCAGCCGCACCTTGACAGTGGCACGCCGGGAGGTCGCGGACAGCGCCTGGCCGGTGAAGCGCGCCGCTACATGGCCGCGTCCCAGGCGCGATCCGGGTGTCTTTCCGGGCTTGCGACCAGTCGAGTTGCCCGCCTTGCTGGCCTGCCGCAACACCTGCGAGACGAAGGCCTGTCCGCGCTGCTTCGGTGCGCCGGGCCGGACCCGGAAATTGTCTTCACCGTCCGAGTCGCTCCGCCTACTCATGCGGATACTCCAGCCAAGGCCATCCGACCAGAGCGTGCCATGCACGCGGTTTCGCCAATGCCCACAAGGCTTTGGCCGACATCGCGGCACGGTGCCGCCAAATAGCGCGTGCCGCGCCAACCCCACGTGCAGACTCGCTTATGGGCCGGCAGCGTGCCGGACCCTTTAATCTTGCCCTGCACCTTCCCCCTGCCTGACGGCACGGGTCTGCGGTGCCCCGGCGGCGCTGCGTACTGCGCAGCCTGCCGGCCGACGAGCGCCAGACATGCCTGCAGCATGGCGCGCTCGGGGCAATCCATCTGCACGTTGGGGCGCACGCCAACCTGAGCGAAAGCGCGTGAAGAACCGGCGCTCAAAAGCAGCGACGGATGCAGGAAGAGGGGCGACGCGAATGCATCAGTCTGCATACAGACGGTCGATCTCATGGCTGTTTCTCCAGGTAGATCGGCTGCGCCTTACCGATCACGGCAGATGCAGCAATCGGCCCGAAATACCGGCTGTCGAATGACGCCGGATTGGTCGCACTGAGCAGAAACAGCTCACCTTCGGCAAGCGCCCGGCACTGCGGCCAGAACGGCAGCGGACGGCCCAGCCGGTCAGCGCGCAACACGGCGGCCACGGGCACGCCGTCAATGCGCACGACACCATCCACGATGCAGACGTGTTGAGGTGCAACCGCACCAACACGTTTGAGCAGCGGAATGTGTGACGGCAGGTAGCCACGCTGCGCAGCCAATGCGGCGGGTTCTGCCGGAAGCCGGGCCAGCACGACGCTGCCGACGTGCAGCGAGTCGGCTGGCGAATTGACTGGCTCGATGCGATACCAGCCGACCGGCACGCTGTTGGACGGGTTGTAGACGACGTGTGCCGAAGGCGTCACGAAGGATGCCCAGGCCAGCGCAGCAAGGCCGCTGGCGGACAGCACTGCCAGCACGAGGTGAGCGCACAGGCGCGAGCGAGGTTTGATCATTGCCGCAGTCATTGCAATGCCCTCCCGGCGAGCCAGGCGGCATGCCGCTCGGCGGTGTATGCGGGCAGCGGAAGGTGTGCGCAGAGACGGTTGCCCAGCGTGCGCCAGTACGCGGGCGATACGTCGATGGGGACGATGTCCATTGCTTCGATGGCGTCGATCAACGGCAGCACGGCCTGCACCTGTCGTTCACCTTCGGCGTGCAGCAAGATGCGCGCGCCGGGTTGTATACCGGGGATGCGCTGCACTGCGTCCAGCGGCGTGCAGGCCTGTATCACCATGAGCTGCCAGCGTGTCGTACCGTAGTCATTGGACTCCCAGCGGATACGGCAGAAGATGGATGCCGGCAGGAACACCGCGCTGCGCCGCCAGCGGTCGAGCTGGATGGTGCGCGCCGGGTTGCCGAAGCGCAGATAGAGGTTGATGCGCTTGTCCACAAAAGCGAGTGCCACGCGGGTCAGCGGCACATTGCCGACTTGGCTGGCAAGTGTGCGCAGCGATGGCGGTGACGCAGTTGCGCTTGTTGTTGGTTGGACTTGCGTATTGGTATTCATGGTGTCTTCTCCGGGAACTCACGTTCCAGTAAGGCGCGCAGCAGTTCGGCCACCGTGGTGCTTTGGGTGAAAGCCGAGACTTTGATGCGAGCGCGCAGCGCGGGCGTCACGTCGAGGGTCAGCCGCGCGGTGTACAGATCGCCTTTGTTGATGTCTGCACCTTCACCCTGGCGAATCCAGGCTTCAGCTTGCGGATTTGCCGGTGGACGTGCGCCGATGGCGATGCGTTTGCCGTGTCCGATGCTCATGGCGACCACCGCAATAGTTCGTCCACCAACGCGGTGATTTCCCGTGCGGCTGCACCGTCCTCGGCCAGTTCGCGTGCGAGCCGGCCAGCGGCTACGCTGTCGGCAAAAACAATGCGTTGGCGAACCTCTGCACGCAGCGCGGGCAGCGGTTGATCGGCAAGCGAACTGCGCGCCTCACGCCCGATCACCGTGGTGCTGACACGCCGGTTGATGACAAAGGCCGCGCGCAGCGCAGGCCGAAAGACCTGGGCCTCGCGGATCAATGCCACCATTTCGGCGCTGGCCCACAGGTCGTAAGGGCTGGGCTGCACCGGGATCAGTACGCAGTCGGCCGCCAGCAGCGCGGAGCGCGCCAGTGCGGCGATTCTGGGTGGGCCATCAATCACGATGTGATCGCAACGCCTGGCGAGTTCTGGCGCTTCCTGATGCAAGGTCTCCCTTGCCAAGCCAACAGCGCTGAACAACCGGGGCAGCCCTTGTTGGCTGCGCCGTTGTGTCCAGTCGAGAGATGATCCCTGTGGATCGGCATCCAGCAGGATGACTGATTGCCCCTGCATCGCCAGTTCACCGGCGATGTGGGTGGCGAGCGTGGTCTTGCCGACCCCGCCTTTCTGGTTGAGCAAGGCGATGATCATGGCCTTGCTCCTGCTGGTAAACGGTTTTGAAAGCAGGGTTCAAAGCCGGTTTCAGCACTTGTCCACCGAAGCGGCGCGCTCTTACTAAAAGTTAGAGGTTTTAAGTTAGGTAAGTTAGGGAAGACGGGAACCCGCGCCGTTGCTGGCTTTGCGGCCGATTCGTACTCCTGATAGCACGAGAGACGTACTCCCGATAGCACGAGCCACCTTGCGCCTGATAGCACGAGGCCATTCACAGGTTGTCCACGACTTATCCCCGTGCCGTTTGCGGCACGGGCCGAAAAGCCAGGATTTCCGGCTCTCCCGGCAATCGCTCGATGCTCAGGGTGTAACCCGGCAACGACTGCCGTGCCACCAAGGCACGCAGGTCGTAGGCGAAGTCCGAGAAGCGTGCCGAGCTGCCCGATTTGCGGTGCAGGTGCGGGAAGTCGAACTGCCAGCCACCGGGCTGTTTGCCACCGTGTTTGCGCACCAGTCGGTACAGCCAGCGCTCGATGCCGCCCGTGAGCTTGAAATACGCCGGGTCGATGGTCAGTACCAGGGCTTCGTCCAGCACGCCGGCATAGAACCAGTCCGGCAGGATCAATTCGAGGCCCAGCGGAACCCCCGTGCTGTCGGCCCGCTCCTTCCACTCGTTGATCCACGAGAAGCGGTGCAGGCGTCGGCCTGTCGTTTCCCGGATCGAAGTCGCCACGCTGGTGGACTGCAAGCGGTCCAGCGCCGCCTTCAGGCGCTGGTAGTCGTGCAGCGACGTACCGCGCCCGATGAAGCGCAGGATCTCGTAGGGAGTGGCTTGCATCCGGCGCGAGCTGCGGATGCCCGCATCCCGCGCTTCCACGATCTGGCTGGCCGCCCAGATCAGGATGTCGGCATCCCAGATTGTGGCGATGCCATGCTCTTGTGTTCCCTCCACGCGCACGGTCACGCCACCGGAACGAAAGTCGATTGGCGCGATACGCCGCGACTTGGCCAGCGAGAAGAACGGATAGGCCATCAAGTCCTGGGCGTCGCGCGGCGCCATGTCGCCCGGCAGCGCGCGAAACAGGTCGAGCTGTTCGTGCTGCTGCATCGACTGCGCTTGCGGCAGCGATGGGCTGGACATGGCGAGGGCCAACGGCGCGCCGAAGGTCAGCGGCGACCATGTTGACCATCGCGACTATCGCCAGAGTGACGTTCGGCGTATTCGGGGTCGGAGGTGGCCTCGAAGCTGCGGGCATCCGCCCAGCTTTCGAGGTCGGCCACCGCGTACATGACACGTCGGCCGAACTTGCGGAAGCGCGGCCCGCCGCCGATGACGCGCTGTTTTTCTAGCGTGCGCGGCGACAGCCGCAGGAACTCGGCGGCCTCGTCATTGGTGAGGTAGCGGGCTGGCTGCGTGGCAGTAGTTGTGGGTGCGGTAGCGGGCCGCAAAGGGACTGGTCTCATGGTGTGAACCTCCATCGGTCAGGGTCGCCGGTCGCAACAGCGCGACCGGATGGAGGCAGTCTCAAGAAAGTGCGGCGTTCTGCTCAGGGACGTTTTGCGTCCGATACAGAACGTCCCTGCTCAAGCGGCGGTAGCTGTGCCAAGCGGCGATAGCCGCCGCGCATCAGCTTTTTCCCGCGTTGCACCAGGCGGCGCACGCGGGCGCGCAGATCGCCATCAGCGTGCCAGCCCTCGGCCACGGCATCGGCGCCGAACAGCACGTCGGCCACCGTGCGCAAGGACGCACCCGCGAGGGTGCCGTCGAGCGCCTGCAAGGTGTGCAGTTCCAGCAATGAAGATGGAGATGGACGCGGCCTGACCACCGCCGCAGGCGTGGCGTCGCCGGCCGTCTGCAGCTTGTCCAGTTCGGCTGCCAGCGCGCGATAGCGGACGCAAGGAGCTTGGCAGGCGCGGATGGCGTAGACGTAGGCCATGCCGTCCTCCAGCGCGGGTGCGAGTGCCAAGCGTAGACAACAACCCGGTTGCCGGACGACCAGCACCAGGCGTCGGCCGTCATGGATCAGTTGCTTGTGGCCAGGAATGCGCCAGAATTCGAAGAGGTCGGCGTCTGGTGGCGGATCGGCATCGGGATAGAGCTGCACCACGGTATCGTGGTCGGGGAACCAGACTGGGTACGCGTCTCGCGCATCCTGGCCGGGATCTTCCAGCAGGCGCAGGCCCCAGCGCTGCGCCACCTCAGGACGGCGCAGACGGCGTAGCCAGTCGCGCCGATAGTCCAGGTCACGCCGCAGGTATTCCCAGGCCAAGGCCGGGCCGTCCAGATGCAGGACGTAGAGATATGCGGCGCTCGGATGCCAATGATCGGAACTCAACTCTGCCATGGCGCAACCTCCTGTCGAATAGCAGGAACAGTCGCCACGGGCACCAGAATTAAAAACTAGGGAGTCGTCAAAAAATGTGTGAGTTTCTGTAAACTGGCTAATGTCAAGTCTGACGGGCTCTGAAGCGTTGTAGGTGGTGTCCGAATGCGACGGCTGCGCAACCGGAAATGGTGCGCAGAACCCCAACCACGGTGCCGCAAGGCCCGCTATACATCGTGACTGTTTAGGTCAAGTTTGCACCGCTGCGGTGCATAGTCTGGATTGATGCGATCAGGGTCTGAACTGAGACCTAAATAGACACAGTACGCTGCAACCGGCAGTGTCTGCATGGCCCGCCGCATCGGGCCATGCGGTTCGATCAGTCGATGATTGAACCATTGATCCGGGCCAGCCGCGCATAGTCTGACAGCGTGCGCTGCGCAACGAAATACAGGTCGCGCTCGACGGGCAGCTTCAACGGCCCGACGATGGATGCCAGATCGGATATCCGCACGGTGCCCAGCTCGGGCATGCCGATGCCGACATCACACAGGCCAAAGGCCGTATCGCCATCCTCGGGATCGAGTTCGGAGAGCAGCCAGGTCGCGTGTGCGTCCGGGGTGAACAGCTTGACGACGGGCGGCGGGTCAATGTCCTGGCCTTCGGCACTTGCTTGGCCATTGGCGAGCAGTTGGGCGCGTTGTTCGTCGGTGATGAGAGGGTGGGTCATGGTCGCTTCCTTTGAAGGGTTCACTCCACGGCGGAGCGAGGCGACTGGGGCGTGCGCGTAGAGCGCGGCCGTCATACCCCAACACGGTCCGGTGCGGGCCGGGGTTGACGGCAAGCGGCGTGCGCCAGACTCGCGTACTTGTCCGCTGTGGAGTGAACCCGAAAGCGGCCAGGATGCCCACAAAGCCGACGACGCACGAAGCCGTATTGCTGGATGCACGGAAAGCCTCAGATGTGCCATTAAGGATTTACGGAAGATCGTAAAAGCGTACAGATGGAAGTCAACGAATCCACGGAACCACAGAAACACGAATCCGGCTTTAGGCAGATGCGCAAAAGCACGATGACGAGCTAGATACCGTTACTCAATATGGTAGGCTGAAATAGCTAATGAGTTAAAGATAACGTGGTTTTAATTGTGTTGTTAATTGACCCTTCTGTGCATGCAGAAGCGATCAATTCAGCGTGGCCGGCCGGCCGGCGCCACCACTTTCGAGGCCGAACCGGCACAAGCCTTTGGCGCGGCAGTGCGCGCGCTGAGAACGGACCAAGGGGTTGCCCAGGAAACGTTGGCCCTTCTGGCGGGCATCGAGCGCTCGCACATGGGCAAGATTGAGCGCGGCGAACACATGCCCACGCTGGCAATCATTCTCAAGATCGCACGGGCGCTGGGTTGCAGCTCGGCTGACTTGATGACGGCGACGGAAAGCCGCCTGACGGCTTCCGAGCCGGAGCACTGACCGTCAGGGAACGCCCCGCCCGCCGTGGGGGGTTTTCTGCTTGAACAAGCGCATTGCACGCGCAGGCCCGCGAGGGATTGGAATGCGTGAGGGATCGAGGCCGAATGGCCGTGATGGCATGCGCCAGCATGGGGCAACGCCCGAGAGCCCGGCGGCGCTGACGCCGACACGCCCATACGCTTCAAACATCCGGACCGAACCAGCGTTCGCAATCGCGTCTAAGTCTAAAATTGACGGGGCAGATATGAAACTTCTCGCCGATTAAGTCGCAGTTGTTCGTCAGCGCTTTGAGAGTACCAGTCAGGTCAACAAACAGGGATCACAAGCATGGAACGACACCAATTGCGGCACGACGGCTTAACACTGTCGTATCTTGACGCGGGAGGCTCAGGCCGGCCTTTAATCGCATTGCACGCGCATTGGATGGAAGCGACGACCTATGCTTCACTGGCTGTCGCGCTGGCACCTGCATGGCGCGTCATTGCCCTGGACCAGCGTGGCCACGGCTATTCCAGCCATGGCAGGAGTTATACGCGCAATGACTACCTAGGGGATGTGGCAGCGTTGTACTCGCACCTTGGGATTGAGCGCGCCGTTCTGCTTGGCAACTCGCTCGGGGGCGTCAATGCTTACCAGTTCGCTGCCCGACACCCTGAGCGTGTCGATGCTCTCGTGATCGAGGACATTGGGGCGGTGGTTGCGGACGATGCCTCGTTTGTGCTCGCCTGGCGCGGCACAGCGCCAAGTCGAGATGCCCTCGCCGAGCGCATCGGTCCGCAATTGCTGCCATACATCGAAGGCTCCTTCCGCGAAACGTCGAAAGGATGGACGCTTGCTTTTGATCCACAGGACATCGTGATATCACAGCAAATGCTCAACGGTGATCACTGGGCGGATTGGCTGGCAACCGATTGCCCGACGCTCCTGATCCATGGGCGCAAGAGCCCTATCACTACCGCCAGCGCAGTGGAGGAGATGGAAATGCGACGTCCTCACACGCAGCTAGTGACGCTTGATGGAGGGCATGTCGTTCACGTCGATAATCCGATAGGGTTTACCGACGCGGTGCGAACTTTTCTCCAAGGCCTGCTTTGAGGCGCTACGCCCGACGACAGTAGTGACCTGCCCGTCGTCAGCCCGAAATGCCGTGCACTGCCGCTTTTATCAGCCAACGTCGTACCGCTGCCTGATCTGCCTGAGAAATTCCCGCCAACTGTTCATCTTCCACCACCTTGACCCGATTGCGGTACTTGGCGAGCAGTTGCCTTTCGATGCTTGGCTTGACGCATTAAGCTCGGAACAGGCCCTGTCGTGAAATGCGGTGAGTATTTATGTTCGATCTGAAGCAATCAGGTCGAAAAGCGCCCCGCCGTGCAGGAGGGGCGCGATTTTGGTTTTTGGGGATGGTTTTCCGCTTTTAGGCCGGGCGCGGCAAACATGCCGCGCCCGATTTTTTTGAAAAAAATGACCCCGGCGCGTCCGCATCGGAGCCATTTCACGCTGTCAACTTACGCGGCCAGCGCCTCGGCCACGTCCCTCCACTTCAACAGCGGCATCCTCCGGGGCTTCTTCCTGCATTTCGTTCGGTTCGTCCGTCTGCGCTTCGCCTTGCAACACGACAGTGTTTTCCCCGGCCTTGAACATGGTAGGCATCCAGCCTGTGCCCACCGCCAGCCGCTCGGCTTCGCTGGCAATATCGGCCTTCTTGAGTTTCGCCAGCCGGGGAGCGTGCGAAGGGGCGAACTGCTGCACGGCCTCCAAGATCACCGCCTTGGAGACATGGGAGAAATACCCTTCGGCGGTCGGCGTCCACCATGCCCGCATGTCCAGCCCGACGGTTTGTGCCAGCACCGCGCCGGGGGCATCGTGTTCCCGCGAAGAAACCACATCGACGGTCGATGCCACGCATACCGCCAGCAGCTGCACCAGTTCATCCTGTGGCAGTGCCAGCAGCACCGCGAACAGTTCAGCATCGTCCTCCGGCAACTTCTCGCCCCATGCCTGCTGCAATTCCCGCAAGGCGACAGCGGCAGGCGATTGCGGCCAATCCGGGGCGTAGCCTTCCAGCCTGTCCTGTGGGCGGACGCTGATGCCGATGGGCAGTTCCACCGCATAGCCATCCTGCAACACCCGCTGCACCATGCCATGCACCAGCGCGGCCAGCGATGCCTGCGGATTGCGGGCCAGTTCGATTTGCAGCGCAGCCGTGCGATGGGCGCTCAAACGCCGCGCCAATTTCTCGGACATGCCGGCCTTCTTCGGTTCCTCGCTGTCCTCGTCCTCGGTGCCTTCCGGGTCGACACCGCCTTGCACCCTCGCCAGCGTGCGCAACGCCTTGGCCTCGGCATCGCGCAGCAGGCCGCGATGAATGACCGACTCTCCCTGCCGATCAAGGGTGACGATGGCACCGGCAGCAGCGCGAACGGTCGAGCCATAGGCCAGCAATTTGACTTCCAATGCTTCCAGTTGCTCCCCAAGCCGGACGCCTTCGTCGTTGAGAACATCGACCTTCTCTTCATCCTCGGCACCAAGGGCGGCATCCAAGGCTTCGCCGATTTCCTGCACCTTCGCGTGCAGCTTGACGATGCGCTTGGCCTCGCGGGCATTGGGCTTGCGCCGTTCCTTCGGGGCGCGCTGGAAGGCTTGCAGATCGGCATAGGTGGCGGCGGGCACGGCCTCCACCCACGCCCAACCCTCGCGGCGCACCTCGTCGGCAATGCCTGCCAACTTGTCCTGTGCCAGTCGGTCTATCAATGCAGCATCGGTCAAATAGATACCTTGGTCAGCATCCGCGAACAGGTCACGGCGAATGCCACCGCCTGCGGACTCGTAGGCTTCCAGCCCGACAAAGCGCACCAGCGGATGGCGGTGGGCATCGATTTCCTGCTCGGTCAGTCGTTCACGCAACGCGGTCGAGTTGCGCTGCCAGTTCGGCGCATCGTAGAACGCGGCTTCCTGTGCGGCGTGGTCGTCGGTGATTGCCAATGCCATCAACTGGTCAAGGTTCACGGCATCGGTGCGGTAGTCGGCCATCAATCGCGGTGAGACATTCGCCAGCTTCAAGCGGCGCTGCACCACCAAGGGCGTGACACCGAAATCGGCGGCAATGTCCTCAATGGGTCGGCCTTCCGCGATCAGGGCGGCGAACGCCTCGAACTGGTCGGCGGGGTGCATGGCTTCGCGCTGCACGTTCTCGGTCAGGCTGGCGGTGCGCGCCGACGCATCGGCCACCAGCAGACAAGGCACTGCGTAATCCCTGGCAATGCGCCGCTTCTTCGCCAGCAGCTTCAATGCCGCAAGGCGACGGCCACCGGCCACCACTTCGTAATGCTCACCATCGCTGGCAAGCGTCACGGTCAGGTTTTGCAGCAGGCCCACGCGCTCGATGCTTGCGGCCAGTTCGGTGATGGAAGCGCCCAAGGTCTTGCGCACATTGCGCTTGGACGGGCGAAGCTGCGACAGCGGCACCAGCA
>Ga0172380_10003263_pt1 | contig 22706 bp, 19 predicted proteins | sample Leawe162metaG_FD_119747 | JGI IMG/M metagenome (GOLD analysis project Ga0172380, IMG submission 119747) | Leachate microbial communities from a municipal landfill in Southern Ontario, Canada - Leachate well 162 metaG | ecosystem: Engineered > Solid waste > Landfill > Unclassified | place...
GATCGCACTGCTGGATGGGTTAAACCCGATTGGGTACAGCCAGATCTTTGGACCGGTTCCAGGATGGAGCGTTGTCGGCGAGCAGCGCGACTTCAACGGGGACGGCAAGACGGATTTGCGCTGGCAGAACAACACAGATGGCGCGACGCAACTCGTGATGATGGATGGGACAACCCCCCTCGCGTACAGCCAAGTCTATGGCCCGCTTGCGGGATGGGAAGTTATAGTGTGATATAGCTATACTTGAAATTGTCGCCCATAGTCGACTCGCTTTACGAACCGGCTAGCGTCGATGGATTGATGTCTGAAATCTATCCCGTTAGGATGCAGGAAATTGCGCCTAGTGTTTGTAGTTCTGAAAAGGTAAGTGAATGTTCCCAACTATCGTCGACCGAAAAATTCGCATGGCCATTGTTGGTTGCGGACGCATCGCTAAGAATCACTTCGGTTCACTTGATAAGCATGCCGAGCATGTAGAACTGGTCGCAGTTTGCGACAACAATCCCGACACGTTGAAGAGTCACGAGAATACCTACCGGACTCCCGGTTTTCTTCGCATGGAAGACTTGCTCCGAGAGGCAAAACCCGACGTTGTAGCACTCTGCACTCCAAGCGGTTTCCATCCCGATCAAGCAGTGCTTGCTGCAAAGAGTGGCGTCCATGTCATTACGGAAAAACCCATGGCCACACGTTGGCAAGATGCCCAGCGGATGGTTAAGGCCTGCGACGAGGCCCGCGTCCGTCTTTTTGTCGTCAAACAGAATCGCCGCAATTCGACCCTGCAACTGCTCAAGCGCGCTGTCGAAGAAAAGCGGTTTGGTCGTATCTACATGGCCAATATTAATGTCTTTTGGACCAGGCCGCAGGAATACTATGATTCTGCGAAATGGCGCGGTACATGGGAGCTGGATGGGGGCGCTTTCATGAACCAAGCCAGCCACTACGTCGATTTAATAGACTGGCTTATTGGGCCGGTAGCCGATATTCAGGCGATGACGGGAACCTTGGCGCGCGACATTCAGGTGGAAGACACTGGGGTACTCAACGTGCGCTGGCGTAGCGGCGCGCTGGGTTCGATGAGCGTCACTATGTTGACCTATCCGAAGAATCTCGAAGGGAGTATTACCGTCCTCGGCGAGAAGGGTACTGTCCGCATCGGTGGTGTGGCCGTAAATGACATCCAGCATTGGGAGTTTGCAGACCAGCGCGACTACGATCAGAGTGTGAAGGGCGCCAACTACGAGACAACCTCTGTTTATGGCTTCGGACATCCTCTATATTACAAGAATGTTATTGATGTGCTGCGCGGCAACGCCGAGCCAGAAACCGACGGGCGCGAAGGGCTCAAGTCGCTCGAGGTACTGATCGCTGCCTATCTTTCTGCAAGAGACGGCAAGACAATCTCGTTGCCCTTGGAATACTGACGCCATGCGGGTTGTGGCAGGTTGGAGTGGCGCCAATAGTCATTGCACTGCATGGAAGTTGACGTCGTAGTTCATCTTGTTGCGCATCCAGAAAAGTTCGATGTATGTCAGTGGATAGTGACGCAACACACCAATATTGATTCATGGGGCTCCTACAAACAATCGGGTATTTTCGTTCCTGACTTGGTGGGAAGAAGCACTGCTTGGTGCAACTGTGCTCAGCCAACCCCGGGACAACGCGACTAAACACGTCACAGTCAAAACAACCTATCCCGTGGTTGGGTATGACTACAACTTCGGTCAAGAGTTACAACATCATATAATAGTATCAATGTTGCCGCGTCTACGGGTGAGCGGTAACCCGATAAGTGCAAGGGACTCTGTCATCGATCGGGACGATAGGCAAATTACTTTCGCAGGGAAGAGGAAGTAGTCGACCTTGTTGTCGCCGGCAAGTGTGCTTCTAATAAGGTGTATGAAATGACCTGCATAATTCATCCAACTGCCATCGTCGATGATGGCGCTCATATCGGTGATGGTAGCCGTATCTGGCATTGGGTACATATTTCCGGTGGCGCGCGAATAGGCGAACGATGCTCGTTTGGACAGAATGTCTATGTTGGTAACGACGTCGTGATCGGTGACAACGTCAAGGTGCAAAATAACGTCAGTATCTACGATGCAGTTACGCTCGAAGACGATGTCTTCTGTGGTCCCAGTATGGTTTTTACAAATGTTTATAATCCGCGCTCCGCGGTAACTCGGAAGAAGGAGTACCGGCACACCCTTATTAAAAAGGGTGCCACATTGGGGGCGAACTGCACTATCGTGTGCGGCGTCACAGTAGGCGAATATGCTTTTGTCGCCGCAGGTGCCGTTGTCAACCGTAATGTTAAGCCGTATGCCCTCATGGCTGGCGTCGTCGCCAGGCAGATTGGCTGGATGAGCGAGTACGGCGAGCGATTGGCGCTACCTTTGACTGGAATCGCGGAGACAACCTGTCATGCGACTGGCATACGCTACAAACTCGAAAATGGATATTGCTTATGTCTCGGCCAATGATTCCTTTTATCGATCTAAAGGCTCAGTATCAAGCCCTCAAACCGAAGATTCAGGCGCGGATTGATCGGGTTCTGGAGCACGGTCAATACATCATGGGTCCCGAAGTCAAGGAGCTCGAGGATACACTCGCTGCCTATGTCGGCGTAAGACACTGTATAGCAGCCAGCAGCGGCACTGATACTCTCCTAATCGCAATGATGGCGCTGGGCATCGGCCCCGGCGATGAAGTCATCACTACGCCATTCACCTTCATTGCTACCGGCGAAATGATTGTCTTGTTGGGCGCAAAGCCCGTTTTTGTTGACATCGACTCAAGGACGGGGAATATCGATGCCTGCAAGATAGAGGCGGCAATAACGCCGAGGATCAAGGCCATCATGCCCGTCAGCCTCTATGGACAATGCGCTGACATGGATGCCATTAACGCAATTGCGGAAAGGCATAATCTTCCCGTTATCGAAGATGCTGCGCAATCTTTCGGCGCCACCTACAAGGGACGCAAGTCGTGCGCTTTGTCGACGATAGGCTCAACCAGTTTCTTTCCAAGTAAGCCACTGGGTGGCTACGGCGACGGTGGTGCTCTTTTCACCAACGATGATGTCTTGGCCAAGGCCATGCGAGAAATTAGAGTTCATGGACAAGACCGCCGGTATCATCACCCGCGAATCGGTATCAATGGTCGTTTGGATACCATTCAAGCCGCGATTCTTCTAGCGAAATTCGAGCGCTTTGATTGGGAAGTCGAGCAGCGTCAAAAAGTCGGTGCTGGTTATACGGCGATGCTGGCGGAACGCTGTCCATTTGTTACCACCCCTCTTATAGATAGCAATAACACAAGCGTCTACGCTCAATACACCATCCAAGTCGATGACAGGGATGCGACATCACGGCGACTCAACGATGCGGGCGTCCCTACCGCGATCCACTATCCAGTGCCACTACATCTCCAACCCGTTTTTCAAGACAATGGTTATCTGGTTGGAGATTTTCCGGTGGCGGAATACCTTGCCTCAAGGGTTCTTAGTTTGCCTATGGGCCCCGACTTGGCTCCTGGCCATCAGTCAAGAATAGTGGAAGCCCTGAATGCCGATCAATCGATTTGACGGCTGCCCTTGAGGTCTAGCACCATATGCCGCTTCTAGTCCTGTTGCCCGGACCTGTTGCTCAATGAGAAAGCACCTCTTTAATCTTGGCAAGAGTTCTGCTATTTATGGTCTCGGTAGCATGGTCAACCGTTTCATGGGCTTGCTGCTGCTGCCGATATTTACCACCTACCTGACTCCTACTGAGTACGGAATATTGACAATGTTGGCACTGTTGACGCTCGTTGCTCAGCCCGTCTTCAGTCTCGGAACCGGCGCCGCGATGGGGCCAAGCTACTTCGAGGGCAATGATGAACTTAGAAAATCAAAAGCGGTTTGGACCACATTTACAATTTTGTCGTGTAGTGCTCTCGTTTTGATCGCCATCGCATGGTTTATGCCAGTTACGGTCAGCAAGATAGCGCTAAGAACCCCGGAGCACTCACTGTTGGTTTCGTTGACACTAACCGGATGTGCGGCAACGATTCTTGCAACTCCGTTTATGCAAAGACTGCAGTTTGAAGATCAAGCCCTGACCTACGTTCTTATTACGCTCCTAACCGCGCTAATCACTCTAGCCATTAGCCTTGTGACCGTTACCCTTTTAGGATGGGGCGTAACGGGCATGGTGGTTTCGCAACTCACAGGAAATATCATCGCGCTAATCTTATTTGCAATTTTTTCGGCTCGAGGGACTCGTTTCAAGTTTTCCAGAGCAGTGGCTGCAGATGTGTTGAAGTTTGGGCTGCCACTGATCCCATCCTTTGCGTTTCTTTTCCTGATGATTCAAGGTAATAAATATGTACTTCAGTGGCTAAGTGGACTGGAGGCTGTGGGTATCTATTCAATTGGCTTCAATTTTGGGGCGGTCTTTGGCGTATTGACGGGCGCGGTTTCTACCGCGTGGTACCCGTTCTTTTTGAAGTTCATCGACAATCAAGAGGACGGGAAAAAAATATTCTCACAAATATTTTCACTGTACATTATATGCTTCGGCATGATTACAGTATTGTTTTTTGTTGTATCCGGCCCACTGATATCTTTGATGACCGATCAGCATTTCCACGCTGCATCAGCCGTAGTCGGTTATGTCGCGCTTGCCAATTTTTTGTTGGGCCTTTTTTCCTTGCTCCTACCACCAATATATTTCGCAAAGCAGGTGCAAAAAGTTTCACTCACACAAGGCGTTGCTTCGCTGATAAGCATTCCTTTGGCCATCATTCTTATCCTGCAATGGGGGTTAGTCGGTGCGGCGATCGCTGTGGCCGCAAATCATTTGGTGCTGTGCTTGCTTCAATATATGTTGAATAGGCTCTTTCTCCGGCCGTATTCATTTCCAATAGAAAAGGGACCGATCATTTTAGTGGTGCTTGGAATATCGGCGAGTGCCGTATTCGCTGGCCTCGTGGATCTAAAAGCCAATTTAATGGGGCTTGCAGTTTCAATTTCAGCAGTTATTATATTGGGAATTGCAATGCTCGCAGTCCTATCAGAAGCAATGGGCAGGAGGCTTCCTTTAGGAAAATTGATAAAAAATGGCAATTAGGCAACCTAAAATATGCAGTTTAAGGAATTCTGTATGACTTCGAGAAATTTGTTTAAGAATGAGCCGGTTAAAATAGTCGATGGACTGCAATACTATTCGCAGCCAGACACAGATTATAATAAAAATTACGAAAAAATTAGTGCGGATCATTTAGCCGCCTCTGCTTCGGATGACTCAAATCCTTGGATTAGTGAGGAGCAATGGAGTCAAATGGAAAGCTCCACGCTTGCTCTTGTAAAAAAATATGTGATTGGAGGCGAAAAAGATACTTGTTCCATCTTGGATGTTGGCGTTGGAATTGGACGTCTACTCAGTTTGGTAAGGAGTGAGTTACCTGGCACAGCGTTAGAAACATATGGAATGGATATTTCGGAAAGTTACCTTAGAAAATGTATTGGAAAGGGCCTAACGGTAGTTTATTCAAGAATCGAGGATATGCCGTTTTCTGATGGCGCCTTTGATATTGTTATCTGCACCGATGTATTAGAACATGTCTTGGATTTGAACTTTTGTGTAAAAAAATTGCTGGATGTTGTGCGGCCAGGTGGGTATTTGATAATCAGAGTACCGAACCGCGAAGATCTGGCACCGTATCTGTCAACTGAGTACCCATACGGCTATGCTCATCTGCGTTCGTTTGAAGAGAATTCACTCCGGTTATTATTCACGAAAATTTTTGGAGCAGAAGTTAGGGAGGTGGTGCCCGGACTTATATGGCAAAGTTCGTCCCTGCTAAAGTACCGAATACCAATTCGTGGATACGAGCGTGTACTTGGTTTAATTCTGAAAGCGATTAAGAGCATTTCTCCGCCGAGCTATAGAAATTTGGTGGCGATGGCATATTATCCGCTGGAAATCAATATCGTTGTTCAAAAGCCTGCTGTGTAAATGAACGCGCTGTTGTTGTATGCTCATCCGATAAGTGAAAATGCTCCAACAATTATGGAGCACGTTAGGTCTTTTGAGAAGTATTCAAGGTATTCGGTATTGGAGCTAAATACCGCATTTGGATTTCCACGATTTCTTTCTAGCCAACAATTCGCGATAATTATCCTTCACTATTCGCTTTTCGGATCTTATCCGTTTGGTTTGAGCAAAAAATTCATTACCTTCTTAAAAAGGCAGGATGCCGCAGTAAAGATAGCGTTTTTTCAGGATGAATATCAGTATGTTCCTCAGCGACACGCGGTCATCAACTCTGTCGGAGTTGATCTGCTTTATTCCCTGCTTGACCCAAGCCATCATGATGAAGTCTATTACAAGCACACGACCGTTAAGAGAGCGTTTCACACTCTTACGGGCTATGTCGACGACGAATTGATAGAAAAAGCGAAGATAGTCGCCAAACCGTTTGCGGATCGACAAGTCGATGTCGGTTATCGCGCTAGACAGCTCCCGTTCTGGATGGGGAAAGGATCGCAAGAAAAGACGGAGATTGCCGATGGTTTTATCGAAAATGCAAGAAGCCTAGATTTGTGCCTAGATATTAAAACTGCCGAAGGCGACCGAATCTATGGACACAAGTGGTACGAGTTTGTGGCCGAATGTAGGGCGATGATCGGTGTTGAGGCTGGTGTAAGCGTTTTCGATATCGAGGACAAAATTCGACCAGCTGTAGTGGCATATTTAAGGAAGCATCCTGATGCCGGTTTTAGTGAAGTCCAAACATTGTTTTTTGCCCCGCTAGAGAATCGTCTTGTTTATCGGACAATAAGCCCTCGAATCTTCGAAATGGCTGCCTTGGGGGTGGTAATGATCTTGTTTGAGGGGGAGTATCAGGGGGTAGTCAAACCCAATGTACATTACATAGCACTAAAGAAAGATTTTAGTAATTTCGGATCCGTAGTCGAGCAACTTGGCAATGAGGACCTTGTAAAGCGACTTACAGATAAGGCTTTTGCTGACCTTATTGCTTCGGGCGCCTATTCTTACAAGAAGTTTATTGCTGAATTTGACGCACAGGTGATGCCATATATATCCGATGTTGCCGCAAGTACCGCTGATATATTGGCGTTGCGCGCAGCAGTTAGCCGATTTGCAAAACGGAGAACTGTCCTGCTTTCGCTTAAGACGCCTTTGCACAGAAAGTGGCCAGGCAAGTCTTTTTTGAGGCGGTTTTTGGTGTCTGCAGGGATACTTGAGAGAGTTTAAGACGATGTGCGGTATTGCAGGTTCGTATCATACTTTTGGCGCACCGATAGATCGGCTCTCCACTTTCCTTGAGGCGATGGGCAAGCTGATTGCTCATCGCGGCCCTGACGGAGCGGGCGAATGGAAGCGGGCAGACAATAGCGTGGGGTTCGTGCATCGACGGCTCTCAATCATTGACCTTTCAGATGCAGGCGGTCAGCCGATGGCAGGGGGCGACGGTTCAGTCATCACGTACAACGGCGAAATCTATAACTACCTAGAACTTCACGCCGCGCTTGCGCAACATTGGAACTTCAGGAGCAACTCTGATACCGAGTGCATCCTTGCAGCGTATGCGCGCTATGGTGATGCCTGCTTGGATCACTTGCGCGGCATGTTTGCCTTTGCCATCTGGGACGAGCGACGTAAAAGACTTTTTTGCGCCCGCGATCGCTTCGGCATCAAGCCTTTTTACTACAGCGTCGTGGATGGTGTTTTTTATTTTGCCTCTGAGGCGAAGGCGCTACTTCCGTTTCAGCCTACGATAAGCACCAATCAGGAAGCGTTCGCGGAGTACCTCACCTTCCAGTACACCATCGGCGAAAAAACACTCTTTGAAGGTATCCATCAGCTTCTGCCTGGTCATGCCCTGGCGATTGAAAATGGAAAGGTAAAAGTCTGGCGCTACTGGGATGTGCGTTATGAGGTCGATTGGGATCACAGCCCGTCCTACTTCAACAAGCATCTCCGAGAATTGGTGGACGAATCTCTGGCTTTGCATTTGCGAAGCGATGTGCCAGTAGGTAGTTATGTTTCTGGAGGCGTCGACTCAAGTCTCTTGCATATCCTGGCGAATCAAAATGGCGCATGTTGCCCGCTGGGTTTTCACGGCCGTTTCACCGAGTTTCCGGGCTACGATGAAAGCGCCTATGCCCGCGCCGCGGTAGATCGGTCGGGAGGAGTGTTGCAAGTTGCTGACATTGCCGCAGCGGACTTCAGGACTCATATAGGGGATGTGATTTATCATTTAGATTTTCCTGTCGCGGGTCCCGGCTCTTTCCCTCAGTTTATGGTGTCGAAACTTGCGGCCCAGCACCTGAAGGTGGTCCTCGGCGGACAGGGTGGCGACGAAATCTTTGGCGGTTATGCGCGCTATGTCGTTGCGTATTTTGAGCAATGCATCAACGCTGCGATCGACGGCAGCTATCACAATGGAAACTATGTCGTTACGATCGAATCTATCGTGCCCAACTTGGGCCTGCTGCGTGAATACAAACCCTTGATGAAGGAATTCTGGCGCGAGGGCCTATTCGATCCGATGGACCAGCGCTATTTCCGTTTAATAGATCGTTCAACGGACATGATGGACGAAGTTGATTGGAGCGCATTGGGTCGGCGCAAAGTATTCGAGGATTTCGCGACGATCTTCAACAATCCAACCAATGTTCGCAAAGAGGCCTACTTCGATCGGATGACTCACTTCGACTTCAAGTGCTTGTTGCCAGCCCTACTCCAAGTTGAAGACAGAATGAGTATGGCGCATGGGCTGGAGAGTCGCGTTCCGTTGCTGGACCACCCGCTGGTTGAGTTCGCCGCCACCATCCCAGCAGATGTGAAATTCAAGAGTGGCAACATGAAGCATATGATCAAGACGGAGTTTGCTCGCGACCTGCCGCCGGTCATTCTGAACCGACGTGACAAGATGGGTTTTCCGGTTCCACTCAAGGAGTGGTTCGATGGAGAGCTACGCGGTTTTGTACAGGAGATCTTCCAGGGGATGGCAGAGAAGCATCGACCTTATATCAATTCAAAAGCCGTACTTGCGAATCTCGGCAGCGAAGCCCGTTTTTCGCGCAAGACTTGGGGGCTTCTCAGCCTCGAGCTATGGCAACAGGCATTTCATGATCGGGCGGCTGAGTTTCAGGCCATGATTAAAAAATGAGCTCCGTGATTTGCCTGGACACGTAAGACTATAATTTTTCTAGGAAGGGAAGCAACGAAATATGAAAGCACTGATTACCGGCGGACTCGGACAGATAGGCTCGCATGTAGCAGAAATGATGCTGGAGCGGGGCGACGAGGTTGTTGTAATTGACAACCTCGCTACCGGTCGGCGTGAACACTTGGTGAAACACCCCAAGCTTCAAATCGTGATCGACACAATTGCCAACAGAGACTTGGTTCACGGTCTGGTTGGCGAATTCAGACCCGACACCATCGTGCATACCGCTGCGTCCTACAAGGACCCGGACGACTGGTACAACGACACGCTCACGAACTGCGTAGGCGGTGCAAACATAGTGGACGCGGCAAAAAAGTTCGGCATCAAGCGCTTCATCTATTTCCAGACGGCGCTCTGCTATGGATTGAAGCCGCTCGAGCAGCCAATTACCCTTGCCCACCCAAGATTTCCCGGCAGTAGTAGCTATTCCATCTCCAAGACAGCCAACGAGTTTTACCTTGAGCTTGCCGGTATTGACTATGTGACGTTCCGCTTAGCGAATGTGGTCGGCCCCCGGAACGTCGCGGGTCCCTTGCCGATCTTTTATCAGCGTCTGAAAGACGGTAAGAAGTGTTTCGTCACCCAGTCCCGTCGTGACTTTGTATTTGTAAAGGATCTGGCAGATACGGTTCTGCGGGCTTGCGATGGCATAGGGCATGGTGCTTACCATTTCTCTTCGGGTACCGATGTCGCCATTACGGAACTCTATGATGCTGTCGTGAAAGCCATGGGCATCGCCGATTACCCTGAGCCGGAAATTCGCGCACTGGGTCCGGATGACGTTTTCTCCATTTTGCTGGATCCATCTCGGACCTTTGCCGATTTTGGCAAGCTTCAATTCACACCCATCCAGAAGACCGTAAATGAAGCCATAGCTTATTATGGACAGCATGGCACGCTGGGCGAGTACACGCACCTGCGGCACGCAAGCAAGGTATAAAACGCTATGGCTACCCCACAGGGTCCATTGAGAGTCACTAACGAGGAAGTTCGTCAATTCTGGCAGTCGAACCCCCTTTGTGCCAGTGGCGTCCAGCAACCCTTGGGGTCGAGAGAGTTCTTCAAGGAGTACGACGCGCTAAGGGAATCCATCGAAAGCATTGATTACTCTTATTGGTTGCATGAGTACCGTGATTTCAAGGGTAAGAAGGTGCTGGATGTCGGTTCCGGCAATGGGTATGTGCTCAGTAAATATGCTACTGAAGGTGCTGAGGTCTATGGCGTTGACATCGCTCCGGCCAGTATTTCGCTCTGCCAGAAGCGTTTTGAATACTTGGGCTTGGAGAGTGATTTCCGGGTTGCCGATGCTCAGAGGCTTCCATTCGAAGATAATACTTTCGACTGTGTTTGTTCCATGGGCGTGTTGCATCACGTGCCGGATACACAGAAAGCGATTGACGAGATCAAGAGAGTGCTGAAGCCGGGTGGACGGTTGATAGTTATGTTTTACCACCGCTATTCCGCAAAGTATCAGTGGAACTATCGGCTTAGGAGTTGGCTCACTGAAAAATCAATGCAGCAGTTGGTGAATGAGTTCGACGGGATTGGAAATCCAAAGGGTTCGGTTTATTCAAAATCGGAGTTGGCTGAGATGCTCTATGGCTTCAAAAACCTGGAAATGTCAATTGGATTTCTTCAGTCATGGGACATTATTTTCCGAGGTCGGCGATTCATCCCAGATGTTGTATTTAAGCCGTTGGCTGGACTCATTGGATGGAACCTGTACGCCAAGGCGAGAAAGTCTTTATGAAACCGATGAAAATTCTGATTACAGGTGGGGCAGGTTGCTTGGGTTCCAATCTCATCGAGCATTGGTTGCCGCAGGGGCATGAAATTTTCGTCATTGACAACTTTGCCACCGGCAATCGTGAGGTCTTGCCTCCCGTCAAAGGTCTCACTGTAGTGGAAGGCAGCATTGCCGATGCAGCATTGGTCGACGACTGCTTCGACAAGTTCAAACCCTCCCGTGTTGTGCACAGTGCCGCCGCGTACAAAGACCCGTCAGATTGGGCGGAAGATACGATGACCAATGTATTGGGGTCCATTAATGTCGCGAAGGCATCGCTAGCACTCAACGTTACGCGCTTCATCAACCTGCAGACGGCACTGTGTTATGGCCGTCCTCGGCAGGTGCCAATCCCGATTTTGCATCCGACGGCGCCTTTCACCAGTTACGGCATTTCAAAAACTGCAGGCGAGGCCTATCTGATGCAGGCGGGGTTGCCAGTCGTGTCCTTGAGATTGGCGAATATCTGTGGACCGCGCCTAGCAATTGGCCCGATACCAACTTTTTACAAGCGCTTGAAGGCCGGACAGAAATGCTTCTGTAGTGACACGGTACGCGATTTTCTCGATATGAGCGACTTTTTCGCTCTGATGGATCGCGCGATAGCAGCGGATGCGCCGTGTGGCGTATTCAATGTATCCACAGGGGATGGCCGCAGTATCAAGGAAGTTTTTGACGTTGTTGCCCGCTATTTGGACATGATTCCACCGGAGGTGCCGATAGTGCCCGTCGGGAATGATGACGTGCCTGAGGTTGTACTTGATCCAAGCACAACGAAAAGCGCATTCGGATGGAGCGCCAAGATCTCCTTTGAAGAGACAATTGGTCGCCAATTGCGCTGGTACGACGACTACGGAGTGTCAGCGATATTCAGTCATTTGGCAGTCCCTAGCACCTGAGAGCAAAAGCATGTTTACCAATTCAAAAGTTCTTGTTGTCGGAGGAGCGGGTTTCGTCGGCAGCAATCTATGCCATCATTTGCTGGCGACAGAGTCGCCATGCGAACTATGGATCGTTGACAACCTGCTTTCCTCCGATATCTGGAATGTGCCCGATGATCCACGAGTTAGGTTTATTTTTGGTTCGATTGCAGAGGACAGGATTCTCGGCCAACTTCCTGCGGACCTCAATGTCGCTTTCCATCTGGCCTGCTATCACGGAAACCAATCCTCTATTGCCGATCCGATAGCGGATCACGACAACAACACCTTAACTTCGCTGAAACTTTTTGACACGCTGAAAGATTTCAAGTCGCTCAGGAAGGTCGTGTATGCGGCGGCAGGTTGCGCTGTTGCCGAGAAGACCTTTGACGATGCAAAACCCACCTTGGAAGATGCGCCGGTCTCACTATTTCACGATAGCCCATATTCGATTTCAAAATTGATAGGCGAGATGTATGGAAATTATTACTTCCAACGCTATGGACTGCCTTTCGTGAAGGCACGCTTCCAGAATGTTTATGGTCCACGTGAAATCTTGGGTGCCGGCCGTTGGCGTGGCACACCACATACGGTGTGGCGCAATGTGACCCCGACCTTTATCTGGAAATCTCTTCATGGCGAGGCATTGCAATTGGACAACGGGGGGAATGCCAGCCGTGACTTTATCTATGTAGAGGATATGGCCCGAGGCTTGGTTGCTTGTGCCAAACGAGGGAATCCCGGCGAAGCCTACAACCTCGCTTCCGGGGTCGAAACCTCAATTCTTGACCTGGCAAATATGATCAACGAGATTACGGGCAATAAGGTACCTCTGGATCTTCGCCCGGCTCGCGACTGGGATCGGTCCGGCAAGCGCTTCGGTTCGACAGAAAAGTCGCGTCAAAAGCTGGATTTTTCTGTTAGGACGCAAATTCGCGACGGTTTGGAGCGAACAGTTGAGTGGACTCAGGTGCACAAAGCTGCGATTGCCCAGACCATTGTCAATCATCGAATCTTTGTCCCAGATGTGGCGCGCTATCTAGTCGAAAATGAGTGAGGCTTGAGCCCACCAATGCTGCCTACTGCTGAAATTGGCGCTAGTGAGGCGCCTCATTTCTTCGATGCCCTAGCAATGCAAACGCCCATATGAGCCTCCCCATGAAGCTGCTAACCGTAGTCGGCGCAAGGCCGCAGTTCGTCAAGGCTGCGACAATTAGTCGCGCACTCAAAGGCGTGTCGGAGATACTGGAGGTTATGGTCCATACGGGTCAGCACTTCGACAAGAATATGTCGGAAGTCTTCTTCTCTGAGCTTGATATTCCGCATCCGCGGTACTCGTTAGGCATTCATGGCTTGGCTCATGGCGCAATGACCGGAAGAATGCTGGAGGCGCTGGAGCAGATTCTGGCGGACGAAAAACCGGACTGCGTCCTGATTTATGGAGACACCAACTCGACTTTGGCGGGCGCTCTAGCGGCAGCCAAGATGCATATCCCGGTTGCACATGTTGAGGCAGGGTTACGCTCATACAACCGCAAGATGCCTGAAGAGATCAATCGGGTCTTGACCGACCACCTGAGCAATTTGTTGTTTTGTCCGACGTCCGCAGCCGCCGCAAACCTGGCAAAGGAGGGGATTGTCAGCGGCGTACATGAGGTTGGTGACGTTATGTACGATGCCACCCTTGCCGCAAAGAGCTTAGCGCGCACGAGCACAATCGTTGAAAGACTTGGGCTATCCGAGGGGGACTATGAAGTTGCTACCGTGCATCGTGCCGAGAATACAGACGACCCTGATCGATTGGCGGAGATTTTCAACTTTCTTCGTGCGCGAGCCAAGGAAGTATCTGTTGTACTTCCACTGCATCCCCGATCTCGCGCCGCGCTTAAGCAGCACAGGATCCCAATTTCATCTATTCAGATCTGTGAACCTCTCAGTTATCTCGATATGACCAAGCTGGTTTCCGAATGCCGGGGGGTGATTACGGACTCCGGGGGGTTGCAAAAAGAGGCGTATTTTCACCGCAAGCCATGTATTACCTTACGCGAAGAGACGGAATGGGTCGAGACTATCGAATGTGGCTGGAATCGTCTTTGGAGAGAAGGATCGTATGCGCCACGGCGGGAAATCGTCGATTACGGTGACGGCAAAGCGGCGAATCGAATTGTCGATTTACTTATTGCAGCTAACATGAACAAAAGAGCAGCACGGTAGATAATTTATGTCCGAAAAATGATAAATGTGCTTCTGCTCAAGTATTCCGATTCACCAACCATGTCTTACATGGATGACTGGGAAGATGCCTTCCGGTTGGATGCGCAATTTGCAGTGACAGTAGTAGACATCCAACACCGCCAACAGGTCGTCGCAATATCAAAGGTAATCACCCGATTCAATCTGATTGTTGGACTTCATTCCGTACTCAGGACAAGTACCGCGGCGGAAGCGCTGGAGCAGCTGGCCACAATCTTGGATCGCCGAAATGGTAAGTTCATTTGCCTGGTTGGGGATGAGGTCAACCTACACAACGCGCTGCTCTCTGCGAAGCTCAGTGTCTTAAAGAATCTGGCTCCGGATTACGTAGGAACACAATTGCCATTGGAGGCGGGGCGTTGGTTGTACGATGATATTCCGACGAAAGTTGTATCTTTGCCGCATGCGCTTAACTCACACTATTGGTTTGCGGAAAATGATAACAAGAACCGCCCGATAGACATCGGTGCGATTAGTGTTAAGTACCCAATTTATCTGGGTGACATAGACCGCAACCGGCTATTCGAGCAGTTTACATCGATTCAGAAGTCGCACCCGGACAGGTATAAGTTTGCCTTACAGAATGGACAAGACGTTCGTCTGACGAGATCGGGATGGCGGGATTTCATGCGAAGCTGCAAAGGCACAATATCCTGCGAGGCGGGATCGAGTTTTCTCGAAAGAGATGACGCTACTGTATTAGCGGTGATGGAATATCTGGAGAACGCGGCGAAGAGTTCCGGGAAGTATGTCGTCAAAGACGGCTTTCCAAGACGCATCTTCCAATCTTTGCCAAAAAAATTGCGCGCCTTAGTCAAATCCACGCTTCAAGCAAGGCAAATCCTCGGAAAGACTTACTCAGGAATCGACGAACTCGCCTATTCATCTGAATATTTTAAAGAAGTGTATGAAATATTTTTTGGCCCCTACAAGCGTTTGCCATTCGTGACAAAAGCAATTTCTTCCAGGCATTTTGATGCAATTGGCTCAAACACCTGTCAAATTCTTGTCGAGGGGTACTACAATGGCATTTTGGAGAAAGATCGACACTATATAGGCCTGAATCAAGACTTCTCGAATATCTCTTCAGTGCTAGAGCGATTTTCAGACCATTCTTACAGGGCAACTATTTGCCGTGAGGCTCGTGAAATGGTTCTTGAGAGCAATACATTTGAACACCGTCTCGCCTACGTTAAACAGTTGCTATGAGTAGTTTGCGGCTCGTTGGTCTACTATTATTAGCGTTAAGCTTACCGTTCGCTTATATCGCCATCTGGCGCGATGTTCAATTTGGCTATTTGTCGCTACCGGTTGTTTTTTTTATTTTTAGCCTAGCCCAGCCGTGGGGAAAGCTCCCTCACTATCGATTTTGGAGGCTATTTATTGTCTGGCTTGCTGTTTGTACGCTAGTCGGATTTCTGCTCGACCAACGCTTTGACTTTCGCCAGATAAAACTACTATTGGCATTGATTCTATGCACGTTACTAGCAGAAGAAATGGCGCAATTTATCCGAAGATCCACCGTGGGTATATTTATAGATGCAGTTATCGTTGCCTTTACTATCAATCTAATAGTAACTATTATTTTTGGTTATGAAATAAGGGACGAGATTTCAAGGGCGAGCTCATTTCAAAGTATTGGTTTTAGTGAGTATGGCCTGGACGAAATTGGCCGCCAAGCTTCATTTAATGAGTTTGGTGCGATGTCAGGCTTTTGTGCACTACTAGCCGTTACACAGTTCCAATTGCACCGCAATAATAGTAAAAGACTACTGCTATATGCATTATTATTTTGTTCGAGCTTCTATCAGGTTATTCTTACCGGGTCAAGAAGTGCTACTGTAGCAACTCTCGTCGGGTTTATTTTGTTTTGTTATCTAACTCGAAGCATCAAATTATTTGTTTCAGTCTTATTCGTCATTTTCGGGGTTTTCTATTTTACTGACCTTGGAAATAACATTATTAATAGATTTGGAAATATATTTTATGACGCTTACTCCAGCGACGCGCAATCTGCTCTGGGAAGAATAGATGGTATTTTGGATGGCTTGGATATTTTTGCTGACAATCCAGTGTTCGGGGTTGGATATGGTGGATACGCTTTCGCATCAGGATCCGGATTCGTTACTTCCGAGAACTATTTTGTGCAACTTCTTGCCGAGTCTGGACTTGTCGGACTCTTACTGTTTCTAAGTTTCCTGTACGAGCTGGATTTGGTGCGGCGGTGTGCCTTGGCGCACGACCAGTCGCCTGAGCAAGTTATTTTGATAAGCGGTATAGCCTCGGGATTGGCGATTCTCGTTATTTGCAATTTCTCTGGAACCAGTCTGTTCGACACCACATTCATGCTCTGTTTTGTAGTGTTCAGTATGGTCATGAAATCGCTTGCCGCTAGCAAAACTGATCTTCATTCAGCACGGTATGCAACTCGAAGTGGCTAAAGTCGGGCCCAGAGTATGCATCGTTACCGCTACTGCTGGTTGCAGCGGAGTGGAATCAGTGGTTCTGAATCTTGCTGCAGCTCTCGTCGAGAATCAGAGTTGCGAACTCAACGTCGTTTCGTTTGTGGATGGCCCTTTAGTTCAAAAACTTAAGCGTTTGGGTGTCGATTCGCGAGTTGTTCCGGTGCGCAGCAAGTTTGATATTTTGAAGATACTTCAGCTTGCTCGATTGATGCGCGGTCGCTATGACATAGTGCATTCTCATGGTGCTAGAGCATGCTTTTTTGCAAATCTTGCCGCCAAATTGGTATCTTTGCGAACTGTCGCAACGATTCATCAAGCGTGGGATGTTAAGTCGGATCGGTGGGTGGATAGGTTCGGCAAATGGGTCGACAAGATAGTTATCTCGTGGTTTTCAGACTATAGAATTTATGTATCGCAAGCCCTGTATGATGAAATTGAGCCGCAATGCTTTTCGAATAGGAGCGGCCGTGATGTGATACCCAATTGTGTAGAAGGCAGGTTTCTAAAGTTTGATCGCGTGAAGGCTGCTGAGTCGCGACAAATGAGAAGGATCGAGAACGGAATTTCAGATAGCAGCATCGTAATTGGATGCGTCGGAAGGCTCCATCGGATTAAAGGTCAAAACTATCTGATCGAATCAATTGCGCTACTCACGAATACGTACCGCGATCTGATTTTAGTTGTTGTCGGTGCTGGACCGGAGGAGTCGGCCTATAGGGATCTGGTTGCGAAGCTTGGTTTGGCGCGCAGAGTGGTATTCATTGCCGAAGTGGAGGACTGTGCTTCGTGGTATCCGTGTTTCGACATACTGGTTGTTCCGTCGCTGTCAGAGTCATTTGGCCTTGTGGCGCTCGAGGGCTATTGTTTTGGGCTACCTGTTGTGATAACAGATTGTCCGGGGTTGGTCGAGGTGCTTGGTAGCTACTCAAAGGTGTTTGTCGTCGGTAAAGGGAGTGCTGCAGAAATTGCTCGAGGAATTGATACGGTGATTGCGGGGAATTATTTGTCCGGTACAGCACCTGAAGGGGAAATCGTGGAACGCCTCCAGCGTTTCTCGATCGATAGATTTGGCGGTGATCATTCTGCTCTCTACCAAACCTTGATTGGGGCAGCAAACGCCATGGACCGATATCCGGTAGGGGGCACATATCATGAAATTGATTGATTAGTGTGTTCGTACCGTGGAGTTGGGCAATCGTATCGGGGCGTTCCAGGAAATGGTCCCAATGCGCATGCCCCGACGAATGCCGGCTTAGTCGAAGTATTGGAATTGATCGGAAATAAATATCGCAACATTGCTCGAAGCACCAGGGTGAGCATTATTGAGGAACTGACTTGACATTAAGAGTTCTCGCTTTGACACGTTATGGACGCTTGGGGGCGAGCAGCAGACTTCGTACCCATCAGTTTCAGCCAGTGCTGGCGAAGGCAGGGATAGATCTGACCGTGGCGCCGTTATTGCGCGACGAGTACTTGTTGAGACTGCATGCAAATAGATCGGTCAACTGGATTCATGTATTTATGGACTATGCGCGGCAGCTTGTTCGCTTGTCCAGAGCTCTTTCATTTGACCTGCTGTGGATTGAAAAGGAGCTATTCCCTCAGTGTCCAGCATGGTTTGAGGAGCTCTTGTCGGAAATGGACGTTCCTTACATCGTGGATTACGACGATGCGATCTTCCATAATTATGATTTGGGTTCCAAATTATTGCGCTTTCTATTGCCAAGGAAGATAGATACCGTTATGCGGAAGGCTTCGTTGGTGGTTTGCGGGAATGAGTATCTCGCGGCAAGAGCAAGGCAAGGAGGCGCCAAGCGAGTGGAGATTGTTCCCACCGTGATCGACCTGAGGCGATATGGATCAATTGATCGAACACGGCGAGAGACCTTGGTTATTGGATGGGTAGGCCAGCCTTCCGGTGCGAAGTATCTTGATCGGATTGCCCCTATTCTGGTCGACTGCGGATTGAAGCTTGATCTTGAGCTTCGTGTTGTTGGGGCTGAATTTGCTTGGCCAGGGTTGCGTGTTGCTTGCAGGCCATGGTTCGAAGAAACAGAGGTGCACGATATTCGTGAGTTTGATGTAGGCATCATGCCCTTGGTCGATTCGCCGTGGGAAAGAGGAAAATGCGGCTACAAGCTCATTCAATATATGGGCTGTGCGCTACCAGTTGTCGCCTCACCGGTTGGCGTTAATACGCAGATTGTTCGGCAGGGACAAAACGGCTTTCTCCCATCGACAGATACGGATTGGCATGATGCAATTATCAGTTTAGGTCAAGATGCCGATTGCCGTCGAAGAATGGGAGAATTGGGGCGGCAAGTTGTTGAAAAAGAATACTGCCTTGATGTTGCAGCAATAAAGATTCAAGCTCTCATGACTGAGGTCGCCGCCTTGGGGCGTGCCTGATGTGTGGAATTGCTGGATTTCTTTCTGATCGCGCGGCGGAATGGGGCGAGAGTGTCTTGGTACGCATGACAACAGTCTTGGCTCATCGGGGGCCGGATGCTAGTGGATTTTGGATCAGTGAAAAAGACGGTGTTTGTCTGGGGCATAGACGCCTTTCGATCGTCGAACTATCATCGGCTGGCCATCAGCCAATGGTTTCGGAGTCAGGGCGATTCTCAATTGTTTTCAACGGTGAAATCTACAACCACCTCGACTTAAGGCAAAGGCTTGAGCAAAGTACGCTCGCCCCGCGCTGGCGTGGAGGGTCGGACACGGAGACTTTGCTGGCGGGATTCGATTCGTGGGGAATTCAAGGTACGGTCGACCGTGCAGTTGGCATGTTCGCTTTCGCCGTTTGGGATGCTGATTCGCAAGCATTGATTCTTGCTCGCGACCGCATGGGCGAGAAGCCCCTCTATTATGGTTGGCAGGGAGGCGCTTTTCTATTCGGATCCGAACTTAAGGCGCTGAAGGTCCACCCGTGTTTTCGTGCGGAGATTGATCGAAGGGCAATCGCCCTCATGATGCGATACAGCAACATTCCCGCACCGCTTTCCATTTATAAAGACATCTTCAAACTGCCTCCAGGCTGCTTGCTCAAGGTTTCCTTGAGGAGCGGCGAGCTAAGTATTTGGCCCTATTGGTCAGGTATCCGGGCAGCCAGAGCAGGCGTTGCTAATCAGATTGTTGGATCTGAATCGGAGATTGTCGAGGAATTGGACGGAATACTTGGGCAGGCAGTTTGTGATCAGATGATGGCTGATGTTCCTCTTGGCGCTTTTTTGTCGGGCGGCATAGATTCATCGACTGTGGTGGCTCTGATGCAGAAGCATTCCGCCGTACCGATACGTAGCTTTTCGATTGGATTCTTGGAGTCTGCATACGACGAGGCGGTGTACGCACGGCGGGTGGCAAAACATTTGGGCACAGACCATACAGAACTTTATGTTACTCCCAAAGATTCGCTGAAGGTAATACCACTCCTTCCGACAATTTACGACGAACCGTTTTCAGATTCATCTCAGATTCCTACTCTGCTGGTTGCCCAATTAGCGCGGCAAAAAGTTACCGTCGCGTTGTCTGGGGATGGTGGTGATGAGCTATTTTGTGGCTATAACCGATACCATTTGACAGAGAGACTATGGGGTTTTCTTTCGCATATCCCAATGCCTATTCGCAATAGTTTCTCTAAAGGATTGTCTCAGATCACTCCGGAATCGTGGGATCGTCTCGACGCCGCATTAGGCGGACGTTTGTCAATGGTCCTCGGTTTGGCAAATCTAGGAAATCAACTTCAAAAAGGAAGCAGGGTTCTTAACAGCCCTAGCGCAGAAATGCTCTATATGGCCCTAATCTCACATTGGGATGATCCAACTTCGTTGCTGATTGACCCGGGCGAAATTGATTCGAAATATTTGGGGAGTTCTTCCACTTTATATGGTTTGGGCACAGTACAGCGAATGATGGCTCTGGATACAGTGACTTATCTGCCCGACGATATTCTTACAAAGCTTGATCGTGCGGCAATGAGTGTTTCCCTTGAAGCCCGAACCCCGTTTCTTGATCATCGAGTCGTCGAATTCGCGTGGCGATTGCCCCATGCATTGAAACTTCGTGGTGGGGAAACGAAATGGGCATTGCGTCAAGTGCTCCATCGTTATGTTCCAAACTCATTGGTTGATCGTCCAAAGATGGGTTTTGGCGTGCCGATCGATTCGTGGCTACGCGGTCCCCTCCGTGAGTGGGCAGAAGGCCTGATTGCAGTGGATCGATTGCGGCGAGAAGGCTATTTCAAGCCTGACGCAGTGCGCCAAAAATGGGTGGAACATCTGTCCGGAGAGCGAAACTGGCAGTATCACCTTTGGGATGTCTTGATGTTTCAGGCATGGCTTGAAGCACAGAATTCCTGATGGGGCCAAGACTGAAAAATCGGCAGTGGCCTCGGCGCGAAGAATGAAAATTCTTCTGTTTGCCAATACCGAGTGGTATCTCTACAACTTTCGACTTGCGCTTGCGCGCGCTCTAAGGGCGGCGGGGGCGGAGGTGGTGCTGATTTCGCCGTCCGGACCGTATGGCGCCCGTTTGCAGGCGGAGGGTTTTCGCTGGATCGCGCTGCCGATGGAGCGACGCAGCCTGAATCCGTTTCGAGAGCTCTTGTTCCTGTTGCATTTGGTAAGGCTTTATCGTCACGAAAAGCCGGATGTCGTTCATCACTTCACCATCAAATGCGTGATTTATGGCTCCCTGGCAGCTCGTCTCGCGGGTATTCAGAGACGCATCAATGCGGTGGCGGGGATGGGCTATGTTTTTATTAGCGAGGAACTCCGCGCTCAATTGTTGAGGCCGTTTGTGCGCGGGTTGATGAAACTGGCCTTGGGCGGCAAGCAATCCCGTTTGGTGCTGCAGAACGCCGATGATCTGGAGATGCTTGAACAGGTGGACTTGGTCGATGCGGATCGAACTGTGCTGATCCCGGGTTCAGGCGTGAATACGAACCGGTTTCGGCCTGCTGATGTAGCAGTGCCTTGGCCTCGCGCCTTTCGGGTATTTTTTGCGGCACGGCTATTGTGGGACAAGGGAATACAGGAACTGGTAGATGCTACGCGGCTACTGAAGGCGGAAGGCGTGGCAATTGAATGTCTTGTCGCCGGAGAGTCCGATCCTGGTAATCCGGCTGCCGTGCCTCAGGAGACGGTTCAGCGCTGGCGCGACGAAGGGATCGTGACTGTTCTGGGGCATGTGGATGACATGGTCGAGTGGCTCCACCAGGTTGATGTTGCCGTGCTTCCGAGCTACCGGGAAGGGATGCCGAAGAGTCTGCTTGAAGCAGCAGCCTGCGGGTTGCCGATCGTTACGACTGACGCGCCGGGGTGTCGACAAATCGTGAAAGACGGAGTTAATGGCCTGCTGGTGCGGCCCAAAGATTCACTGGCGTTGGCCGCAGCGATACGGCGTATGTTCGAGAATCCAGGCGAACGAGCCCGAATGGGGGTGGCAGGGCGAGAACTAGTGCTTCGCCAGTTCAGTGAAGATATTGTTCTGTCTAAGACGCTGGATGTGTATCGCGACCTGATGCCCGAGGCTCTTGAATCTGGGGTGGTCACTTAAGGAGGAAGTCTAAATGGCAAGCTACAAAGAGTTGGTGGCTCAGGCAGAAAAGCTGATGCGTCAGGCAGAAGCGGCGCGCAAGGCAGAGATCGCCACGGCGGTCGCTGAGATTAAGGCGAAGATGGCCGAGTACGCCATCACGCTCGCCGATCTGGGTGGCGGCAAGGCGGCCAAGAGTCGCAAGACGGTGGCGGCGAAGTACCGCAACCCCGCCAACAATGAAACATGGTCGGGCCGGGGCAGGGTGCCGAGGTGGCTTGTCGCTCTGGAAGGTGCCGGGCGCAAGCGGGAGGAGTTTGCGGTGAAGTGAGGGGCTCGAAGCCACCGTTGAAATTACTTCATATCGAACGCCGGCCATTGCCGAACTCATTTCAGGTAGTCCGGACTTCGCTGCAGATTTACAAACGCCCATCCGCCTCAGCCTTGCCCAGCAGCGACTTCACGTCGTAGAGCACATGCTCGGGCTTGCCGAAGGCATGA
>Ga0172380_10003264_pt1 | contig 22705 bp, 23 predicted proteins | sample Leawe162metaG_FD_119747 | JGI IMG/M metagenome (GOLD analysis project Ga0172380, IMG submission 119747) | Leachate microbial communities from a municipal landfill in Southern Ontario, Canada - Leachate well 162 metaG | ecosystem: Engineered > Solid waste > Landfill > Unclassified | place...
CGTCAAATGGTGCCGCGAAATGCTGCAGCACTCGCCCACCGCGCTGCGCATGCTGAAAGCCGCCTTCAACGCCGACACCGACGGCCTGGCCGGCATCCAGGAACTGGCGGGCAACGCCACCGCCCTCTACTACATGACCCCGGAAGGCCAGGAAGGCCGCAATGCCTGGCTGGAAAAACGCGCGCCGGATTTCAGCAAATTCCCGCGCCGGCCATGAACCAACTGAGCACCAAAATGTAGGTTGGGTTAGCGGCCTTATCGCGTAACCCAACAAACCCAAAAATTCAAATCCGGTTTTTTTAAGGAGAATTGGGTTTGTTGGGTTACGGTGCAAAAAACGCACCTAACCCAACCTACATGACATGGGTAGCCAGCCTTAATAAACGAGTTAAAACCATGCCCCTAAGCTGGAACGAAATCAAAAGCCGCGCCCTGGGGTTTTCCCGGGAATGGCAAAACGAATCCTCGGAAGATGCCGAAGCCAAATCCTTCTGGGACGGCTTTTTCAACATCTTCGGCATCAGCCGCAAACGGCTTGCCTCGTTCGAGGAGCCGGTCAAAAAGCTGGGCGACAAGCAGGGCTTCATCGACCTGTTCTGGAAAGGCGTGCTGCTGGTCGAACACAAATCGCGCGGCAAAAATCTCGACAAGGCCTACACCCAGGCGCTGGACTACTTTCCCGGCATTGTGGAACGCGACTTGCCAAAATATGTGCTGGTCTCCGACTTCGCCCGCTTTCGCCTCTACGATCTGGAAGAAAACGAACAGCACGAATTCGAGCTCAAAGACCTGCACAAGAACGTGCGCCTGTTCGGCTTCATCGCCGGGTATCAGACCCACAAGATACAGGAGCAGGACCCGGTCAACATCAAGGCCGCCGAACGCATGGGCAGGCTGCACGACCAGATGCGCGAAACCGGCTTTGATGGCCACCCGCTGGAACTCTACCTGGTGCGCCTGCTGTTCTGCCTGTTTGGCGAAGACACCGGCATCTTCGAGCGCCAGCAGTTTCAGGACTACATCGAACAGCGCACCAGCGCTGATGGCAGCGATCTGGCCTATCACCTCAGCGCCCTGTTTCAGGTGCTCAACACCCCTGAAACCCAGCGTCTGAAAAATCTCGACGAACAACTCGCCGCCTTTCCCTACGTCAACGGCAAACTGTTCGAGGAAACGCTGCCCATGGCCGGCTTCGACAGCGCCATGCGCCAGTCCCTGCTTGACTGCTGCGCGCTCGACTGGAGCCGCATCTCCCCCGCCATTTTCGGCTCGCTGTTTCAGTCCATCATGGACAAACAGGCGCGCCGCAATCTCGGCGCGCACTACACCAGCGAAAAGAACATCCTCAAGCTCATCAAGCCGCTGTTCTCGATGCGCTATGGGCCGAATTCAACAAGGCCAAAAGCAACAAGAACAAGCTGTTCGAATTTCACAAGAAACTGCGCGACCTGACATTTTTCGACCCCGCCTGCGGCTGCGGCAACTTCCTCGTCATCGCCTACCGCGAACTGCGCCTGCTGGAACTCGAAGTCCTGCGCGCCTCGCGCGCCAGCGAACAGCTCACGCTGGACGTGCACAGCCTCATCAACCTCGATGTGGACCAATTCTACGGCATCGAAATCGAGGAATTCCCCGCCCAGATCGCCCAGGTCGCGATGTGGCTGATGGACCATCAGATGAATTTGCGCGTGTCGGAAGAGTTCGGGATGTACTTCGCCCGCATCCCGTTAAAAGCCAGCGCCAGCATCGTGTGCGGCAACGCCTTGACGCTGGACTGGAACGAGGGGGTGGCGGCGGAGAAATGCAGCTACGTGATGGGGAACCCGCCGTTCATCGGCGCCAAATACATGAGCGACACCCAGCGCGCGGATGCGGCGCACGCCTTTGGCAACATCAATAACGCGGGGCTGCTGGATTTTGTCGCGGCCTGGTATGTCAAGGCGGCGAGGTACATGAAACTCCCCTCCCCCCTTGCGGGGGAGGGGTTGGGGGAGAGGGGGTGCATCCGTGCCGCCTTCGTCTCCACCAACAGCATCACCCAGGGTGAACAAGCCGGCGCGCTATGGAGCTGGCTACTGGCGCAAGGCATCAAGATTCATTTCGCGCACCGCACCTTTAGTTGGAACAACGAGGCGCGCGGTAATGCCGCCGTGCATTGCGTCATCGTCGGTTTCGGGCTGGGCGACGTGGCGGCAAAAACCCTGTTCGAGTATGACGACATCAAAGGTGAACCCCATGCCGTCAGAGCGGCCAACATCAACCCCTACCTGGTGGATGCGCCGGACATGGTGCTGCCGCGCCGCTCGAAACCAATTTGCGCGGCACCGGAAATCGGCATCGGCAACAAACCCATCGATGGCGGGCAATACCTGTTTACCTCCGATGAAAAAGCCGCCTTTGTGGCAAAGGAGCCTGCCGCCGCACCGTTCTTCCGCCGCTGGATCGGCGCCGACGAGTTCATCAATGGTTATGAGCGCTGGTGCCTGTGGCTGGGTGACTGCCCGCCGGAACAGCTGCGCGCGATGCCGGAGGCGATGAAGCGGGTGCTGGCGGTCAAAGCGCTGCGCCTGGCCAGCAAGAGCGCGCCGACGCAAAAACTGGCGGAGACGCCTACGCGGTTTCATGTGGAGAACATGCCGACCGGGCCTTATCTGGTGCTCCCGGAAGTATCCTCGGAGCGCCGTTTGTTCATTCCTATTGGCTATGAGCAACCCGAAACGCTTGCCAGCAATCTGGTTAAAATCGCTCCCAATGCCACTCTTTACCACTTCGGCATCCTCACCTCCACCATGCACAACGCCTGGGTGCGCGCTGTTTGCGGGCGGCTGGAAAGCCGCTACCGTTACTCCGCCAGCATCGTTTACAACAACCTCCCCTGGCCAGAAATCCAAATCCCCCCTAACCCCCCTTTTGCAAAGGGGGGAACTGCCGCGCCCTTGAACGAAGCACACCCCCCTTTGAAAAAGGGGGGCAGGGGGGATTTGATCGAAGCCGCCGCCCAGGCCGTCCTCGACACCCGCGCCCTCTATATGAACCCTTCTCCCTCCGGGGGAAGGGCAGGGGATGGGGGAGCCACCCTGGCCGATCTCTACGACCCGCTCAGCATGCCGCCCGCGCTGCTTAAGGCGCATCAGGCGCTGGATAAGGCGGTTGACGCCGCCTATGGCAAAAGCGGCTTCAAAACCGAAGCCGAGCGCGTGGCGTTTCTGTTCGAGCGCTATCAGCAACTCACGTCCTTGCTCCCGGCAGCGTCTAGCGGAAAAACCAGAAAACCACGCCAGCGGGGAGAAAACACATGAGCGACATCGTCATTTACGAAGCCGAAAATGGAGCCGTGTCCGTCAAGCTGGCGCAGGAAACCGTCTGGTTGACGCAGCGTCAATTGGCCGAGCTACTAGGCACCACGCCCGAAAACATTTTGATGCACCTGCGCAACATCTACAGCGACGAAGAGCTGAGCGCCGAGGCAACTGCTAAGGATTTCTTAGCAGTTCAAACCGAAGGCAAGCGGCAGGTGCAGCGCCAACTCAAACACTACAACATGAACATGCTGGCACCGAGCTTGTAACGTGTAAGCATACAGACTACAATTTGCCATGATTAAAAACTTCCGCCATGCCGGGCTTCAGGTTTTCTATGAAACAGGCTCCAAAGCGGGTATCCGCCCGGATCATGCGCCACGCTTGAAGCGCATTCTCGGCGTTCTGGATGCGGCTCTGGTCATCGGGCAAGTCGATGTGCCGGGGTTCAGGCTTCACAAGCTCAGCGGGGTTCTGAACGGCTTCTGGTCGGTAACGGTGAGCGGGAACTGGCGCGTCATTTTTCGCTTCGAAAACGGGGAAGTTGAACTCGTGGATTATCTGGACTATCACTAGGAGCACACCATGCGTATGCACAATCCGCCCCATCCGGGCGAAATTCTGAAAGAGGATGTGCTGCCGGAACTCGGTCTCACCGTGGGAGAGCTGGCTGCTCACCTGGGCTTATCCCGGCCTCACCTTTCCAGGTTATTGAACCAGCATGCCGGAATCACGGCTGAAATGGACATCAAAATTTCCGAAGCGCTCGGCCAGCCTCCCGGTTTGTGGCTGCGCATGCAGGCAAGCTACGATCTCTGGCAAGCGGAACAACGCCCCCGCCAGCATGTGGCGCCACTGCGCGTGGCAGCCTGAGGTTGAAACCGCTCCACGCCTGGCTGCTGGCCGCACGCCCCAAGACGCTCTCGGTTTCTTTTGCGCCGGTACTGGCCGGCACCACGCTGGCCTGGCTGGAAACAGCCACGGTGCTATGGCTGCCCGCTTCCGTGGCGCTGGTCGCGGCGCTGCTGATCCAGATCGGCACCAATCTGCACAATGATGCGGCGGATTTCGCGCGCGGCGCGGATACGCCGGAGCGGCTGGGCCCGGCCCGGGCGGTGGCGTCCGGCTGGCTGACCGCACGCCAGGCCGAAATGGCGGCGATTGGCTGCTTTGCCCTGGCATTTGTCTGCGGCATTTATCTTGTCTGGCATGGTGGCTGGCCGATTGTGCTGCTTGGCCTGGCGGCGCTGGCTTCCGGCTGGGCCTATACCGGCGGCCCTCGCCCGCTGGCCTATACCGGGCTGGGAGAGGTGTTCGTGTATCTCTTTTTTGGGCTCGGGGCGGTGATGGGGAGCTTCTATCTACAGACTTTCCGCCTTGACTGGGCCGCTTTCATCGCCGCCTCAATGCTTGGCATGCTGGCGGCAGCGGTGATCGTGGTCAACAACTACCGCGATCTGGACAAGGATAGGGAGGTCGGCAAAAACACCCTGGCGGTGCGCCTGGGACGCGGGCGCAGCCAGATCGAATATGGCCTGCTGCTATTTCTGCCCTATCTCCTGATGCCGGTACTGTCCAATCTGACCGGCATGCAGTGGGGCGCGGCTTTGCCCTTCCTGTCCCTGCCCTGGGCCATGCGCTTGCTGCAGCGTTTTGCCACCGAGCCAGTGGGCCCGGTTTTCAACCAGATTCTGGCCCAGACGGCGCAATTACAGCTGCTGTTTGGTGTTCTGTTAAGTATGGGAATGATGTTATGAAACTCGTGATTTTTGTGCTGCTGGCCCTGTGCCTTTCTCCGGGTGTCCGGGCAGCGGACGGGATTTCTTCGGCGCCGCTGTACCAGGCGTCTTTCAATAATCTGGCGGGCCAGCCATTCGCGCTGGAGCAGCTCAGGGGCAAGGTGGCGGTGATCAACTTCTGGGCGACCTGGTGTCCGCCCTGCCGCAAGGAAATTCCGGACCTGATAGAAGCACAGGAGCAATACCGCGAGCGTGGCGTGGCTTTTCTCGGCATTGCGGTGGAGGACAACAACGCACTGGTGCAGGACTTTGCCCGCACCTATGGCATCAACTACCCCCTGGTGACCGGCAAGGAGCGGGGCATCGCCCTGATGCAGAAGCTGGGCAACCAGGTGGCGGGCCTGCCCTTCACCCTGGTGCTCGACGCACAGGGCAATATTGTCGACACCCGCCGCGGGCCAATGAGCGCCGCACGCATCGAGCAGGCATTGCAGGCGGCACTCGCAAGTACTGAGCAGGCTGGTGCGGATACGCGCTAGCCGGATCATCCCCTATCACCTGCCGTTACGGGCAGAGTGGGCCAGCGCGCAGGGCGGTTTCACCACGCGGCATGGCTGGCTGTTGCGGCTGGAAACCGATGCGGGCCTGGCCGGCTGGGGCGATTGCGCCCCTCTGCCGGCGCACGATGCCAGAAAAGAACTGGAAGCACTGGCGCGAGCCCTGACGGGCATGGGTATGGAAGCAGCCCGGCACTGCCTGCTCCCCGCCCGCCTGCACCCCGCCGTGCGCTGCGCAGCCGATGTGGCACTCGGCGACCTGGCCGCGCAGCAGGCCGGTCAGCCCCTGGCGTGCTGGCTGGCTCTTGATGCCGCGCAGCGGGTGCGCTGCAATGCCGCCCTGGGCGCCCTGGATGCGGGTACGCTGCCGCGCGCTCTGGCTGCCATCGCCGAGGGTTTTGAGGTGCTCAAATTGAAAGTCGGCATGGCGCCTGTCGAGCATGAACTGGCCATGCTGCGGCGGCTGTCCGCGGATCTGCCGGCAGGCATCGCGCTGCGCCTGGATGCCAATCGCGCCTGGAACATGGCGGATGCCCGGCGCTTTATCGCGGGCATGGCCGACCTGCCGCTGGATATGCTGGAAGAGCCGCTGGCACAGCCCGGCCTGACCGGTCTCGCAACCCTGCAGGCGCAGACTGCAATCCCGCTGGCACTGGATGAATCCCTGCCTGACCTGAACCTGGAACGGGTGCTTTCCGCTGCGCCGGTGCAGCGTTTGGTGCTCAAACCCATGCTTCTGGGCGGCTTGCAGATTGCGCTGGAGACGGCGCAACGGGCACGCAAGGCCGGCATGGCCTGCGTGGTGACCACCAGCGTGGACAGCGCTGCTGGCACCCTCGCCGCGCTGCATCTTGCCGCGGCCTTGAACAATGGCCTGCATCACGGCCTTGCCACTTCGAGCTGGCTGAAACAGGATGTCGGCTGCGCGCCGCGTCCCGAACGCGGTGCGCTGATAGTGGGCATAAGACCCGGACTTGGCTTTATACCCGGGATTGAAAAGCCGCATTGCCCCCCTCTTTCGCCTTGACCATCAGCCGCGCATTCTTCAAGGACCCAGGTTTATTTCTTCCAAAATGAACCTTGCCACGATTTTCCAATCGAATTTTTCTTTCCGGAGGAAAATCTGATGTACCTCGACAAAATTCACTCATTTCAAACCGGTGTCAGCCTCGAAATCTCGACCTCGGCGATTCGGGACCTGATTGCGGATTCCACGGAGAGGGCGCGTTTCCTCGAACTTGTCCAGATAAAACGGCCAGAGGATATCCACGCCTACCTGACCGTGACCGTTCACCAGGGCGCGGGCGGGCTGATGAAGAGACGAAGCCGCTGGGCGCGCGATATCAGGAACGACATCCTTGCCGGCAAAGCGGTGCCCTACGAGCGCTTCACCAAGCTTTTCTGGCGCGACATCGATGAGGAAGACCTGGATGGCGATGAATGGCACCAGCATTTCGCCAGCGCGGGATTCGCCGGCGAAATCACCGGCTTGCTCGACAAAATCCGCTCTGCGCAAAGAGCTTTGCGCTTGAGCAACGATGTCCTGATACGGATGAACTGGGATTTCCTGAGCAGGGTTATACTCCCAAAGGATCAACCGGCATTCTAGGGCGTTTCCTGGCACAGGGAATTTTGGCATGAATCATTCATACGTTTTCGAGGTGCGCCTGCACGACGTGGATCACGCCGGCGTGATGTTTTTCGCACGCCTGTTTGTCCATGCGCACGATGCCTATGAAGCGTTCATGGCTCATCTGGGCCTGGATCTCTGCGCCATGATCAGTGCCGGTGAGCGGCTGCCGGTTGTTCATGCCGACGCGGATTACTTCCAGCCGCTGCGTCACGGGGAGCAGATCACCGTGATCCTGGAAATCGAAGCCCTGGGTGAAACCTCATTTTCCGTAGTTTATGCATTTCAAACCGCCGCGGGCCTGCTTGCCAGGGTCCGCACCGTGCATGTTTATCTCGACCCCCACGTCAATACCGCCGGCAAATTGCCACCATCCCTCCGTCATTTACTCCAGCCCTACTGCAAAGAATTGACTTCCTGACCCTATTCCCGGCAATTCCGCCCAACCAGGCGAACGTTCAAGAACGCATCAATTCTTGACCTGAATCAAGGAGTGGGTGTCTAATGGCGGACATAATGCTGTGACAAAATGTCGCACTGCATTTAGTAATGCAGAACCGTCAAGAAGTTCAACTTAAAAAAGGAGCCTAAAAGATGAAACCGTTCAGTCTACGAACGACATCGCTGCTGGTTGCAGCTGGATTGGGGCTGGGGGCTGCGAGCAGCGCCTGGGCCGCCGAGTCACTGCAGGATGTCATGAAGCGCCGCGGCCTGTCGCAACAGGACCTGCTGGCAGCATCCAAAACCTACGTCCCCACCGGCAAGCGCGATGATTTCATTGCCTTCAGCTCCGGCGGTCAGTCTGGCCAGGTGATCGTGTATGGCATTCCGTCCATGCGCATCCTGAAATACATCGGCGTGTTCACGCCTGAGCCATGGCAGGGTTACGGCTTCGATGAAAGCTCGAAGAAAGTACTGCGTCAAGGCAATATCGACGGCAAGGAAATCAACTGGGGCGACACCCACCACCCGGCACTTTCCGAAACCAACGGCAAGTATGACGGCCAGTTCCTGTTCATCAACGACAAGGCCAACCCGCGTCTGGCAGTGATCGACCTGCGCGATTTCGAAACCAAGCAGATCGTGGTCAACCCGATTTACAAATCGGAGCACGGTGGCGCTTTCGTTACCCCGAACAGCGAATACGTAATCGAAGCCGCTCAGTACGCAACCCCGCTGTCGAACAAGAAATTTGTTCCGCTGGAGCGCTTCAACGAAGAATACCGCGGCGGCGTGACTTACTGGAAATTCGACCGCAAGGAAGGCAAGCTCGATCCCAAGCAGTCCTTCTCCCTCGAATTGCCACCGTATAGCCAGGACTTGTCCGATGCCGGCAAACTGGTATCCGACGGCTGGTCCTTCACCAACTCCTTCTGTACCGAGCGTTATGTTGGCGGTATCGAAAAAGGCCGCCCACCTTATGAAGCCGGTTGCTCTGCAAAAGACACCGACTACATGCACGTGATCAACTGGAAAAAAGCCGCCGAGCTGGTCAAGGCAGGCAAAGCCAAGAAGATCAACGGACACAACGTGCTGATGATGGAAACCTCGATCAAGGAAGGCATCCTGTTCCTGATTCCTGAACCAAAGAGCCCGCACGGCGTGGACGTAACTCCAGACGGCAAGTTCATCACCGTTTCCGGCAAACTGGACACCCACGTTTCCGTGTTCAGCTTCGAGAAAATCCAGGCTGCAATCAAGGCTGGCAAGTTCGAGAGCAAGGATCCCTACGGCATCCCTGTGATCGCCATGCAGGACGCACTGCACAAGCAGGTTCAACTGGGTCTGGGCCCTTTGCATACCCAGTATGACTCCAAGCAGTGCGTGGCCTACACCTCCCTGTATGTGGATTCACAGGTAGCAAAGTGGAACTACTGCGAAGGCAAGGTACTGGACAAGCTCTCCATCCATTACAACATCGGTCACTTGATGACCATGGAAGGCGACTCGGCAGATCCTAAAGGCCGTTACCTGGTGGCGCTGAACAAGCTGTCCATCGATCGTTTCAATCCGGTTGGTCCTCTGCATCCGCAAAACCACCAGTTGATCGACATTGCCAACGACAAGATGCAACTCCTGTACGACATGCCTTTGCCGCTGGGTGAGCCGCACTATGTAGTAGCCATCGATGCAAAAACGCTCAAGCCAGGTATCCGTTACAAAGTGGGTACTGACAGCCGTACCGACAAGCCGCACCCAGGCATGGTACGCGCAGGTGAAGAGAAGACCGTAAGGAAAGGCAACAAGGTCGAAGTATTCGGCACCTTGATCCGTTCGCACATCACACCTGAAACCATTGAAGTTGAAGTGGGCGACGAAGTTACCGTCAACCTGACCAACCTTGAGCGCGCTCAGGACGAAACCCACGGCTTCGCGGTGAGCACCTACAACGTGCATGCTTCGATCGAACCGGGCAAGACCGTTCAGGTGAAGTTCAAGGCTGACAAGGAAGGTGTGTATCCTTACTACTGCACCGAGTTCTGCTCCGCGCTGCACCTGGAGATGCAAGGTTACCTGCTGGTCAAGCCTAAGGGTTACAAGGAAGTCAAGGTTGCTGACGCAAAAGCCGTTTACACCAAGGCTGACTACGACAAGCAAGTCAAGACCAACGTAGAAACCCAGGCCGTGATCGACAGCGTGGTGGGTTACATCACCAGCGTCAACTACAAGGACTTCCCACCGGTAGTTGCACTGGTTGAAGACGCTACCGACCAGCTCAACAAAGCGCAGGAAGCCAAGGCCAAGATGGAAGAAGCTGCCAAGAAGAGCGATTGGCAGAATGCAACCCTCTGGGCTGGCCAGTGGTGGCAGTACCAGGTCAAGGCTGCTGACATCGGTCTGCGTGCCAAGACTTTCCTGGAACAGAATGGCGCCAAGAAAGTGAAATAAGTAACAGGTAATACCTGAAGTAGCGGGGAGCATGATGCTCCCCGTTGCTTTTTCAGACACCGAATAATTGATTCATATCAATGTTTGTGGCGCGGCTAAGCTATATTGTTTATAGTGTGGTTAATTTTGTTTTAATATTTTCCTAAAGGAGGAACGCTGCAATGAAAATGAAGACCCTGATGACGCTATGTGCCCTGCCAATGGCGCTTGCCGCAATACCGGCCCATGCACTGGATGGTGCCAAGCTGTATGCGGAAAAGACCTGCTCCGCTTGCCACGGCAAGGACGGCAAAAAGACACTGATGCCTGACTATCCGAAAATTGCCGGCCAGAATCTCAAGTACATTGAAAAACAAATGGCGGACATCAAGAGCGGTACGCGTGCCAACGGTAACAGCGCAGCCATGAAGGGCGTGATGGTCATCGTGAGCGATGAAGAGATCAAAGCAATTGCCGAGTATGTTTCAAAGCTGAAACCCTAAGCTTCGGCGCTTGGGCAGGAAAATGCCCGTAATTACCGTTTAATCGAATCAAGAAAGGAAACCAAATGAAAAAAAGCTTAGCAATAGCAATCGCACTGGTACTGGCACCAACTATCGCACTGGCAAGCGCCCCTGCACCAAAGAAAGAGGGTAACGAAGGCAAGGGTTATGTATGGAACGCCCAGGAAGGCGAGAAAATTGAAGCGTTGCACAAAAAGGGCGACGTTAAAGCCGGCCAGGAAGCCTATGAAGTCTGCGGCGCCTGCCACCTGCCATCCGGCGCAGGCCGCCCCGATGGTACTTTCCCGCAACTGGCTGGTCAGCACACCACCGTAGTCATCAAGCAGATGGCTGACATTCGTGCCGGCCTGCGCGACAACCCTACCATGTATCCATTCGCCCAGACCCTGACCGACGCGCAGGAACTGGCGGACGTGGCGGCTTATATCGAGAAACTGTGTATCCCGGTTGACCATGGCAAATATGAAGGTGCTGATGCCGCCATGCAGGTTGCCAAGGGCAAGGACCTCTACGAGAAGCAATGCCAGGAATGCCACGGCAAGAATGGCGAAGGCAACAAGGAAAAATTCTACCCAGTGATCGCCGGCCAGCATTACAAGTATCTGCTGCGCCAGATGACCGAGATCCGTGACGGGCACCGCCGCAATGCCAACCCTGACATGGTGAAGATCATCAAGCCTTACACCAACGAGCAACTGGTAGCGATTTCCGCTTACCAGTCGAGCATGACAATGCCGGGCGCAATGTGTAAAGGCGGCAAAGCCAAGAAGAAGTAATCTCCACTTCGGGACGGAAGCGAGACACGCTTCCGCTCCCCGTTGCCTGGAAGCAGCACCAAATATCAGAGAAGGGATGCCGGCCCGCACGGCAATCCACTTCCACGGAGGCGAGGCGACCTGTTTTAACGCTTGAAGCCTAACGAGAGATAAAAAATGAACAGTCCGCAAAAACAGATGACGCAAGTCAGAATACTAACCCTTATTGCCCTTGTTCTGATGATAGGGGCCTATTTCAGCCCGATCTGGTGGGTATCGCTAACCGCCCCGAACTACCCCAAGGAAGCCTTCCCGGACGGCATCCGCATACATTTCCACTTTGATGGTGTTTACAACGGCTGCAAAGCGCCTGCTGAATCCACGCGGATGGCTCAGGAAACCATTCAGGCCGATCTTGGCGACGATCTGTCGCACCGCGATGGCTCTTCTTCGACCGGAGAGCAAGAGGTAGGCCTCGATTGCGTGCATGAAATGAACACCATCAACCACTACGTAGGCATGTACCCCATTCTCACCGGCTCCCCGGTTGAACTCCGCCTGGCCAAATTCATCTTCGGCTTCATGGCCGTGATGCTGCTTGGTTTCATGATGGCGCAACGCAGGATGCGAATTATCGTCCTTGGGGCAGGCTTTGCCGCCGTGAGCGCCTGGATGGTGACTGACCAGCTCGTGCTGGGAAATCTGGACAAATTTGCCGTGGTTTATCACGATGCCGCAGCCACTTTTTTCAATCAACCCGAGGTGCTGAGCCGCTGGGTAGCGAATCTGAAAATGGCCACCCAGGTTTCGATTGGCGGGCTGATTGTTGCCATGGTGATTCTTCTGCTTGGCGTATGGAAAATTCGTGGCTTCACCCTGATTCTGGCGCTGGTTCCAGCATTGTTGCCGGTTTTCTTCGTGCTGGATTATGCCGGCTGGCTGTGGTTCTTCGGCCACAATCTGCATCCCTGGGGCGCATTTACCGTCAAGCCGTTCATGCCGACCGTATTTGGTGAAGGCAAAGTGGCTCAATTCAGCACCTATTCCTATCCCTACTACGGATATGCAATGCTGCTGGGCACCAGTGCGGCAAGTTTGCTTGCCCTGCTGATCCGCCGCAAGCAGATGCGCGAACAGCCAGGCACTGACTAGGTGAATCCCAGGAGTTTCTGTGCGGCAAACTCCTGCCGCACAGAAATGGACTTTATCCAGAATCTGTTCCGAGTTTCATCTATGTCTACAGACCAATCTGTTTGTAAAAGACGTCCCCATATCGAGGGTGTGAATTAGCCATGAGGTTGTGGGGATTATTTTTTCTGTTATTGCTACCGGCGATACCGCTGACCGGGCTGTGCAGCGACGTGATTGGCGGTGACGATGAAGCAGAAAGAAGCGTCGGCCTGAGCGCCGACATGAACAACATGCCACGCGTTGATGTCGACAAACCGGTGCACCTGGTTCCGCTTTATCTGCGCGACAAACGAATCCACGGACTTCGGCCTTTTCAGGAACTGGTGGATGCCGCGCCCGCCGGTTCCATACTGCGCCCCAAGCCTGGCAATTACTCCGGCCCGGTGCATCTTACCAAGCCGCTGACAATCGATGGCGGCGGCAAAGTCAGCATCGATGGAGGCAACAAGAGCACGGTGTTCGTGGTTGAAACCAATGGTGTCACACTGCGCGGACTGCACCTCAAGGGGTCGGGAAGCTCGCACGATAGCGACGATGCCTGCCTGAATGTGCGCGGCCACCACAATCTGATCGAAAACAATGTTATTGATGACTGCCTTTTCGGTATCGACCTGAAACAGTCCAACAACAATACGGTGCGCGGCAATCGCATCCGTTCCAAACCGGCGGATCTGGGCGTGCGGGGGGATGGCTTGCGCCTGTGGTACAGCATGAACAACCGCATCGAAAAAAATCAGGTGGTTGATTCGCGCGACATGGTGGTTTGGTACTCCAATGGCAACAAGTTTTACCATAATTACGGGGCGCGCAGCCGTTACTCGATCCATTTCATGTTCGCCCACAACAACGTGGTAGAAAGCAACCGGTTTTACGATAACGCGGTGGGCGTATACCTGATGTACAGCGATCATTCGCTGGTGCGCAACAACGTGATTTCGCATGCCACCGGCGCAACCGGAATGGGCATCGGCTTCAAGGAAGCAAGCGACGCACTGCTCGAAGGCAATGAGATCATCTATTGCGCGCTCGGCCTGTCGGCGGACCTGTCTCCCTTCCAGCCTGACAGCAAGATCATCCTGAAGAACAATCGGCTTGCCTACAACGGAATCGCCATTGCCTTCAACAGCGACCTTGCCGGCTATGAAGTCGTGGGCAACAGCTTCGAAGGCAATATTTCCACCCTTTCCGTAGGCGGAGCCGGGTCGGGCCAGCGCAATACCTGGCGCGGGAATTTCTGGGATGAATACGAGGGATTCGACCGCAATAACGACGGCATCGGTGATACTTCCTATGAGTTGTATGACTATGCGGACCGCTTATGGATGGAAATCCCGCAGGCACGTTTTTTCAAGATATCGCCTGCGCTTGAGGTACTTGATTTCCTTGAACGTCTGGCGCCGTTTTCAAGCCCGACCCTGTTGCTTAAAGATGAAAAACCACTGTTTAACAGTCCCTGGAAGCGGGGTAAAAAATGAATACCGAGAAGCCAAAGCCAAGCAATCCCCTGATCAACAAGCGCAAGCTGGAAGCCCGGCGGCGCTTTCTGCGCTCGATTGTTCTGGGCACAGCGATACTGGGCATTTCCACTGTAGGCTACATCCCGGTGGCCCGGGCATGGAAACAGCGCATGCGACCGCCAGGCGCGCTGGAAGAGGCGGATTTCCTTTCGTCCTGCATCAAGTGCGGACAGTGTGTCCAGGTTTGTCCCGTACAGGCGATCAAGCTTGACGATCTCGATCAGGGCTTCGGCGTCGGGGTGCCTTATATCGATTCGCGCAGCCAGGCTTGCGCTTTCTCCTGCGATGCGGTGCAGTGCATTCTGGCCTGCCCCACCGGTTCGCTGGCCTACGACAAACCCGGTTTTCTGCCAACCCGCGGCGAGATGGTCATGGCGAACCCGCCCATCCTGCTTGCCAAGGAAAAAGACCCCGAACCGACTTTGAACCTGAAGGAACGCACCGGGCTTGCCGTACTGGTCCGGCCGGAGAATTGCCTGGCCCGGCAAGGGAAAGGCATCAAGGGCGCAGCACGGGGAGCAGCATTCGAGGGAACGATGCGATTCATGGAAGTGGACCGCTGGAAACCCATCCCCCTGCGTGATCATCCCTACGATCTGGAACTTTGCGACCTGTGCGTGCGCACCTGTCCGATCAAGGGCGCGATCTCACTTGAAACCGTGGTCGAAAAAGGCGTTTCGATCAAAACACCCGTGGTACACGAGCCATGTGTCGGTTGCGGGGTATGCGAAATGGTGTGTCCGCCAGAGACTGCGGCCATCGTGGTTGAAGCGCGCAAAGGGTGGAGTGTCTGATGAATAAATACCTTGAATCGGCACGGGTAATGCTGGGTGGCGATCCGCGCAAACCGGAGCCAGTCGAATACACCGAAGAAGCCAAGACCATACATTTCTACAAGAAAAACGAGAAGCTGGATTTCGAGGCATTGAAGCTCGAGGCGCGTGAGCACCAGAAGAAACATGTCTGGCTCAAGCGCCGCTGGATTACGCTGCTTGCAATCAACCTTCTGTTCACCGTGTCCTTCTGGCTCGACATCCAGATACTGGAAGGCGCGCTGACCGCATCGCGCCTGCTGGGCTTTCACCTGATAGACCTGAATTCCGCCCTGCAGGTGATGCTGGCGCACAAGCACATCATCGTGAACCTGCTGATCGGCACCGGTACGGTTTTTGTTCTGTGGCTGCTGCTGGGCGGACGCACCTTCTGCTCCTGGGTCTGCCCCTACCATTTCCTGGCGGAAAATGCGGAACGGCTGCATGTGTATCTGGTGGAAAAAAAGAAGATTACCGACCATGCTTTTCATCGCGGCGTACGCACGGTGTTCTGGGTGTTGTTTGCCCTGATGGCGCTCATCACCGGCTACACCGTATTTGAAGCCATCTCGCCAACCGGCATCGTCAGCCGGGCCCTGATCTACGGCCCGGGACTGGCGCTGGGCTGGGTACTTTTGCTGTTGCTGTTCGAGGTGTTCTACTCGCGCCGCGCCTGGTGCCGCTACGTCTGCCCGATTGGTCTGACCTATGGCATAACCGGCGTGTTTTCACCCTTGCATGTGACCTACAAACTGGCCAATTGCCATCATGAAGGCGAATGCCGCAAGGTCTGCGAAGTGCCGCACGTGCTCGATTGCATCGTCAAGGGGCGCGCGCCGGCGGCCCAGCTGGACATCGGTGCGGACTGCACCCGCTGCGGCATGTGCATCGATGTCTGCCCAAGCGGCGCCTTGAGTTTCGAAATCAAGGGTCTTAGAAAACTGATGTAAAAATCAAGCAGTCAGCGGTCAGCGGGGGTATTGCTGAAAGTTGGAAGCTGACAGCTGATTGCCAAATGCCGAAAGCCAAAAAATGATCGAATTCAAGAAAGTTTCCAAAACCTTCAAGCGCAACCGCGTTCTGGATGAGCTCGAACTCTCTATCATGCCGGGCGAGCGCATCGCGCTGGTGGGTTCCAACGGCGCCGGGAAAACCACCCTGATTCGCTGCCTGCTGGGCGAATACACTTACGATGGCAGCGTGTCGGTGCAAGGACTGGCCCCGCGCCCTAACCGGCAGCAGGTGCTCGGGAAAATAGGCTTCGTGCCCCAGTTGCCGCCACCGCTAAAAATGCCGGTGGGGCAGTTGCTGACTTTTTCAGCCGCGGTGTGCAACAGCGAAAAACAACGCATGGAAGAAATTGCCCGGCGCCTTGGCCTGGATCTGGACAAGATGAAATCCCAGCCTTTCGTCAAACTCTCCGGCGGGCAGAAACAGAAACTGCTGATCTCCATTGCCCTGGGACGCGACAGCAACATCCTGATCATGGATGAACCCGCCGCCAACCTCGACCCGGAAGCACGCCAGATTTTCTTTGGTCTGCTGGCCGAGCGTCTGGAAAACACCACCATGCTGATTTCCAGCCACCGCCTGGATGAAGTTTCGGCGCTGGTCAATCGCGTGATCGAGCTGGACCGTGGCAAGGTAGTGCTGGATGATCGCGTGGCGGACGATGTTTCCCTGACCGGCATGCTGGCCTGCCGCCTGAGTTTGCGACGTACCGAGGAGTCCATTTCCAAAGCGCTGCTAGGCTGGAATTTCCAGGATATCGGCAACGGACTGGAATGGCAGGGCAGCGTGGCCGGACCGGATCGGCTGCGCTTTATCGGGATGCTGTCTCGCTATGTCGGCATTCTGACCAAGATCAGCCTCGATGAAAATGTTGGGGAGCAAGCGTGAGCCATCTGCCCAGGCTGGCCGCCATGGCGCTGTTGCTGGGCTTGCTGGGCGCCTGCCAGCAGGAACCAAAAACCGGGCCGGTGGATGTCAAATGGGACCGCGACACCTGCGTACGCTGCAACATGGCCCTGAGCGACAAGCGTTATGCCGCCCAGGTACGCGGCGGACCGAAGCATCAGGCTTACAAGTTCGACGACTTCGGCTGCGTGGTGTTCTGGCTCAAGGACAAGCCCTGGGCCGATGATCCGGCCACCGAGATCTGGGTCATGGACATGCGCTCCAACAAGTGGATTGAGGCTCGCACAGCCTGGTATATACCCAACAAGATGACGCCCATGGCTTACGGCTTCGGCGCGGTGGCGCTGCCGGAGCCGGGCAGCGTGAATTACGAGGAAGCCAGAAAACAGGTTCTGGCAAAAGGGAAATAGCATTAAAAGCGATTAACCACGGAGAACACGGAGGGCACTGAGAAAGACGAGTATTGCTGCTGTGACTCCGTGTTCTCCGTGCGCTCCGTGGTTCGAATCATTGTCTTGGGAAATTTGAATGAAAAACTTATGGCTTACCGCCAAACTCGATGTGGTTGAATCGCTGCGCGCGCGCTGGTTCATGATCTATAGCCTGGTATTCGGCGGCATTGTCGCCATGCTGTTCGCCTTCGGCCTGACCGAATCGCGCGTGCTGGGCTTTATCGGGCTGTCGCGCCTGCTGGTGACCTATATCCAGCTGTGCATGGCCATCCTGCCCATTTTCGTGCTCATTTCCACCGTGCGCTCGGTCGCGGGCGACCGCGAGGCAGGCGTGTTCGAATATCTGCTTTCCCTGCCGGTATCGCTGGGCGCCTGGTTCTGGGGCAAGCTGCTGGGGCGCTACCTCGTGGTCTTCCTGCCGGTGTTCCTGGCCATGCTGGGTGCTGCATTATGGTCGCTGGTGCAGAACATCGAAGTCCCCTGGAACATGTTCCTCTACTACACCGGATTTCTGGCCGCGATGGCATGGTGTTTTCTCGGCATCGCCATGCTGATCTCCACCCTGGCGCGGTCCACCGACGTGGCCCAGGGCGCCGCCTTCGTCGTATGGCTAGCGATGCTGCTGTTCCTCGACCTGATCCTGCTGGGCGTGATGATCCAGGGCCATGCCGCTCCCGAAGTGGCCGTCATGGTCGCGCTGGCCAACCCGCTCCAGGTATTCCGCACCGCCGCGCTGATGCTGTTCGATCCGCAATTGATCGTACTGGGGCCGGCTGCCTACGTGATCATGGACACGATGGGAACAACCGGTTTCATGATCTACGGCCTGGTTTACCCTTTTGTCATCGGCACCCTGTGCGCAACCGCCGGCTACTTCACGTTCCGTCGCGGCGACCTGCCGTGAGTAGCTGTCAGCGGTGGTTTTGCTGAAAGCTGATCGCTGATGGCTGACCGCTACGATATTTCACGCACATTCGGCAATCAGAGCGTCGCCGAGGACGAGCGCACCCGTCTGATCCGGCGCGTATTCACCAGCGTGGCGCCGCGCTACGACCTGATGAACGACCTAATGAGCATGGGCATCCACCGGCTGTGGAAGCGGCGCCTGGCGCGCGAAGCCGCTGCGCTGCCGGGACAGCTCGTGGTGGATCTCGCGGGTGGCACGGGTGATGTAGCCGCGCTCATGGCCGCGGGCGGGGCGGAAATCATGGTGTGCGATCCCAGCCTGGCGATGATGAATGCCGGCCGCATGGGCAAACCTTCTGCCTTACGCTGGCTGGCAGGCACAGGGGAACGCATTCCCCTGGCAGACAACACGGTGGATACCATGACCATCGCCTTCGGCATCCGCAACGTCACCAGCCTGGACGATGCGCTGAAGGAAGCACTGCGGGTGCTCAAGCCCGGAGGCCGCTTCCTGTGCCTGGAATTCTCCCGCCCCTGGGCGCCCATCAAGCCTTTCTACGACCTCTTTTCCTTCACCGTGATACCCCGCCTCGGCGCCTGGGTGGCGCGCGACCCGGAAGCCTACACCTACCTGATCGAATCCATCCGCCGCTTTCCGGATCAGCAGGAAATGAAACGCATCATGGAACGGGCCGGCTTTACCACGGTGAACTACCGTAACCTGTCCTTCGGCATCGCCTGCCTGCATCGTGGCAGCAAACCCTTCTGAACCATGAAGTCCCTGCTCACCCGCTGGCTTGAGCGTGCCGCAGCAAGCGAGCCGGACGCCCCGGCGCTGATGGTGGAGGGCCAGATTTTCAGTTATTCGGCCCTCTTGTCGGCCAGGCCGGACTGCCTGCCGGAACGCCTGGCAATGTTGCTAAAACAGGCGGAACTGCCCGGCAGCGCCGAGTTGCTTGTCGCCACCAGCGGCAGCACGGGCGAGCCCAAACAGGTGATGCTGAGCGCGGCCAATCTGGAGGCATCGGTGCGAGCCAGCCGCAGCCGGATTCCACTGGAACCGGGCGATATCTGGCTGGCCTGCCTGCCTTTTCATCACATCGGCGGCATCGCCATTTTTTACCGCTGCACGGAAGCGGCCGCCACCGTACTTGTGCACCAGGGGTTTGATGCGGCGCGGGTGAGAGAGGACATGGAACACCATGGCGTGACCCATATCTCCCTGGTGCCGGCCATGCTCGCCCGCCTGCTGGAAACCGGCCCGCCGCCGCTACAGTTGAAATATGCCCTGATCGGCGGCGGCCCTTTATCGGCAAATCTGGCGCAGCGGGCACATCAGGCAGGCTGGCCCATCTGTCCCAGCTACGGCATGAGCGAAGCTGCCTCGCAGATAGCAACGCTGGCCGCATTTCCAGGCGACTGGTGCGAGGGCATGGCCGGCCCGCCGCTGCCGGGAATAAGCGTAGAAATCATTGATAAAAACGGACAGCCGGTAAAGGGTGAAGGCCGCATCCGCGTGCGTGGACCCAGCGTGATGAGGGGGTATGCCAATCCCGCGCATGAGGCCGGCCATGGCCTGCTTGATGGCTGGTTTGTCAGCGGCGACCGGGGCTATTTCGATGAACGCGGCAATCTGGTGGTATTGGGCCGCCACGACGACATGCTGGTGAGCGGGGGCGTCAATATCCACCCTGCCGAAGTGGAAGGCCTGCTGCTCACTTGCCCGGGCGTAAGCGATGTCGCGGTCACCGCCGTGAGCGACGAAGTGTGGGGCGACCGCCTTACCGCCCTGCTGGTTGGCAGCGTCACTTGCAACACAGTGCAGGACTGGTGCAGAAAACACCTCCCCAGTCATTTGCGCCCTCGCCGCTTCGTTGCCGTTGCCGCGCTGCCGCGCAATGCCATGGGCAAGCTGGAGCGGAAGCACTTGCCTGCACTGGCCCTTGCCGTGGAAAATCAGCCCCTATGCTGAAACGTTTCCGCCCCGATGACCCGGACTTTCTGACGCAGATCGAAAACCGCCTCAAGGCCGTGCTGCAGCACGCGGAGAATACCGGCACCGGCCTCCTCAGCGTCACGCTGGCCGCACCCGAAATCCACTGCACCGGCTTGCCCGGCGCCTTTCATGAACTGTTTTACTGGCGCAGACCGGCCGCACAACATGAAATTCTGGGGCTAGGCGCGGCAGTGGCGTTCCGGGCTGAAGGCGAGGAACGCTGGTCCAGGCTGAGCGGGACATTCGATGATTGGCGCAAACACTGGCGCCATGAAGACGCCGATCATACCGGTCTGCATCCTCTTGCACTGGGCGGTTTTGCCTTTGCGGCGAAGCCGGACAGCCATGCATCACTGCCATCCGCGCAGCTGAGCGTGCCCGAACTGCTGCTGCGCCGGCAAGGTGAAACTTGTGCGCTGACATTCACTTTTCCTGCCCCCCCCGATGACGCAGCCACAGCCTCCGCCATTGCGCGCTTGCGCCAGCTGATGACTGCGCTTGTTCAGCAAGGCGATGCGCATGCGGCTGGCCCTTTACAGCGCCTCGACGACGCCCAGACTGATCAGGCATGGCTGGGGCGGGCCGCACAGGCCGTGCGCGATATTCGCAAGGGCAAGCTGGACAAGGTGGTATTGAGCCGCCGGGTATCGTTTCGCACCGGGCAGAACTTCGACCCGGCCCGGGCCATGGCGGATCTGGAACAGCATTATCCCTCGTGCACCCTGTTTGCCACAGGCACGGCGGATGGCGGCGTGTGCCTCGGCGCCAGCCCGGAAACCCTGGTGCGGCTACAGGACAGGGAAGTGTATTGCGATGCGCTCGCGGGCACGTCATGGGGCGAGGGGCAAGCCACGCCAGCCGCAGACCGGAAATTGCTCGCCGACGTGAAAAACGGACGCGAACATCGCTTGGTCGTGCAGGCCATCGCCGAGGCCTTGCGTCCACTGTGCGCCCGCCTGGAGGTTCCCAATGCCCCGCGGATTCTGCACCTTGGTCATTTGCGTCATTTGTGGAGCAGCTTGCGCGGCCGCGTGAAAACGGGGGTCAGCCTGCTTGATCTGCTGCAGCGCGTGCACCCCACCCCTGCTGTCGGCGGTTACCCGCGACAGGCCGCACTGGATTGGCTGACGCAGCAGGGCGAACAGCGCGAAGGCTGGTATACCGGCGCCATCGGCTGGCTGGATGCAAACGGGGATGGCGAATTTGCAGTGGCGCTGCGCTGTGCCCATCTTCAGGGAAAAGTGGCACACCTCTATGCCGGAGCAGGCATCGTGGCCGGCTCCGAACCGCAGCGGGAACTGGCCGAAACCGAAGCCAAGTTCGCTGCCATGCTGCATGCGCTAGGAGCCGGGCATGGCTGAAGCAGCCAGCGAAAACCTGGTCTGGGCCAGCCACCTGATCCATGGTCTGACCGCGGGCGGGGTGACGCATGCGGTGATTTCGCCCGGCTCGCGCTCCACGCCGCTGGCGCTGGCCTGTCTGCACCATACAGGTCTGAAAAACTGGATACAAGTGGACGAGCGCAGCGCCGCATTCTTTGCCCTGGGGCTGGCCAAGGCCTGCCGCCAACCCGTCATCCTGATCTGCACTTCCGGCTCGGCACCAGCCAACTGGTATCCCGCCGTGATCGAAGCGGACATGGGCGCAATTCCACTGATCCTGCTCAGCGCCGACCGCCCGGCCGAGTTGCGCAATTGCGGCGCCAACCAGTCCATAGACCAGATGCACCTCTTCGGCGGCCATGTGCGCGCCTTCCACGAGCTGCCTCCGGCCGATGTTCGACAGGAAATGCTGAAATATTTGCGCACGCTGACCGCGCGGGTGGCAGACCAGTGCCGCTGGCCCCTGCCCGGCCCGGTGCATGTCAACGTGCCGCTGCGCGAGCCGCTGGTACCCCTTGCTTCGGTACAAGCGGAAAGCATGGCACCTGTCATGGTCAGCCATCCGCTCCTGTCCCTGCCCGCCGAGGAAACCGCAACGCTGGCGCGCGAACTGGCGGGAAGAAAAGGCCTGATCGTGTGCGGCGGCGGAGATCATGGCCCCGGCTTCCCTGCGGCAGTCACCGCACTGGCTGGCAAACTGGCCTGCCCGGTGCTGGCCGATCCGCTTTCCGGCCTGCGCTTCGGCAGCCATGAGCAGGCATCCATCTTCTGCCGTTACGACGCTTTTTTGCGCCGCGGCAGTGCGCACGATAGCCTGCGCCCGGACTGGGTGCTGCGCTTCGGCGCCATGCCGGTCTCCAAAACCTTGCAGCAGTTTCTTGTGGCACAGCCGGGCATGGATCACATCGTGGTGGATGCGCACGGCCGCTGGCCCGATCCGCTGCATCAGGCCACGCGAGTCTTGAGGGCTGATCCCGCCGTATTGTGCCGTCAGCTGGAAATAGCGATCGAACTTGCCGCACCCGCATCCTGGCTGGCGTCATTTCAGGCCGGAGAGCAGCGAGCCGCCAGGCTGGCGCAGCAGGATGCGCCGCTGGAAGCCGGAGTGGTGCGTGCCATAGTGGACCTGCTACCCGATGGCGCTACACTTTTCAGCGGCA
>Ga0172380_10003265_pt1 | contig 22702 bp, 24 predicted proteins | sample Leawe162metaG_FD_119747 | JGI IMG/M metagenome (GOLD analysis project Ga0172380, IMG submission 119747) | Leachate microbial communities from a municipal landfill in Southern Ontario, Canada - Leachate well 162 metaG | ecosystem: Engineered > Solid waste > Landfill > Unclassified | place...
GATGATGGCACAGAAAGCTCGTGCTATTATCAACCTGTCGAAGCACTTCCAAGATGGTACGCCTATTATCTCCATTGAAGAGGCTCGTCAGATTGTTGATATGCCGCCTGTTCCTTTGATCGGTAAGATACCTGCTCCGATTGAAGTCCTGCCTCCATTGGCTCCAGGCGCAAAGAAGCCGAAAGCAGCCGGCAATATCAAATCGGATCCCCATCCTACTGATAATGCACCTAACGACTTCCAGGCTAAACAATGAGCGGCGGGTGGGATCGTTTTGTAAATTCCGACAGATATCGTGAACCCTTAACGGAGGATATTAAAATGCAGACTTGGCAAATAATTATCGTCACCATCGCGAGCATTTACGTCGCAGGCCTTATCGCTTGTACAGCTGTTGGAGCTTTTCTAGGACATGCCGAGGAAGGTTTCATCATCGGCCTCGTTTGGCCCGGACTTCTTCCTGCTCTACTAGGGTGATTAAGATTTTCTTAAAAACCCTCTTGACTAGTCTTAAAAAGTCCTATATAATATAAATAGAGACCAAAGGAGAATTTGTATGCCTCAATCGGACATGTCGACACTCCACGTATGTAAGGCGAGCGTAAATAACGCCGATGTACGCATGGAGACGTTTCAAGGCCGCGAACATTTGGTTGTCCCCATCATCGCTCTCGTCGAAGGCGTCATTCAAGGGGCGAACGCCGAACACGCGGAACTTGCACTCGCAAGTGAATTCGGTAAGCATATTGACGGTTGGAATGGCCGTCCTGTAACGCTAGGCCATCCGAAAGTAGATGGCAACTTCGTCAGCGTCTCCTCCTCACCGCAGGTATTCGAACGGGAAGCACTTGGCTTCCTTTTTAATTCTGTCATGATGGACAAGAAGCTGAAAGTGGAAGCCTGGATCGATATGGACAAAGTCCGTGCGTCCAGCAAAGAAGTCCAAAAGGAGATCAAGCGTCTCCAGGACAAACAAGTTACCGAGGTCTCGACGGGACTGTTCACTGCCGTCGAAGCAACCGAAGGTAAATTCAACGAAGCCAATTATAATGGTGTCTGGCGTTCGGTGGTTCCTGACCATCTTGCCATCCTCCATGAAGGCGTTACCGGTGCATGCAGCGTGAAAGATGGCTGCGGAGCGCATCGCACAAACGAGAAGATCAAAACCAATTGCGGCTGTGAGGACAAGTCAAAGCCGGAAAAAGGCCTAATGTCACTGTTAAACAAATTCTTGGGGCGTAACAGTGTGGATACCGTCGACTTCGACAAACTGGAAATCGTCTCCAAGGCATCAATCAACAAGGAGGACAAGATGGATAAAGACGCACTCATTGAGTCCCTGATCACCAACGAGGCTGTTGCCTTTGAGGAAAAAGATCGGGAATGGCTGAAGCTGCAGTCGGAAGAGAAGCTGAAGAAGCTCCTGCCGGCAGCTGCTCCTGTCAAAACGCAGGCAGAACTGGACGCCGAAGCTGCAAAGGCAAAGGCAGATAAAGAAGCTGCTGACAAGGAAGCTGCTGACAAAGCACTTTCTGCCAACAAGAAGCCTGTCACGGCTGCTGAATACCTGGCAGAAGCGCCGGCTGAAATCAAAGAAGTTCTTCAGTCCGGTCTGCAAATGCACACGGCTCGTCGCGATCATATCGTGAAGGCCCTGAAATCGAACAAGCGCAACAAATTCTCGGAAGAGGCTTTGAAAGCGATGTCGCTCGCCGACCTCGAAAACCTTGCAACGCTGGCAGACGTGCCCAGCTTTGAACGTCCGCTCAGCACGATCAGCGCGAATGCCGAAGGCGATGCTCCCGCAGCAATGCCCAAGACGTTCGCTTAACCAGAAGGAGAACGCAAAATGGTAGCACCTAATACCATCGTCTTGAAACAACGCGGTCTTCGGAAGGAAGCACTCGCTGCAGGCACCATTCGACCCGGTATGCTTGTGATGCGTGACTCCGCTCTGAAGTATGTCGCGCATAACCTCGCCGGCGGCAAAGCTGCTCTGATCTTCGCCTGCGAAAACGAACTGAACGGTCAAGGCATTGACGACAACTATTCGTCCGGTGATACGACCTTCGTCGAATACGTCCAATCCGGCGCGGAAATCTATGGCCTCGTCGCAGCTAACGCTGCAGCGATCACCAAAGGTGACTTCCTGGAATCGGACGGCGCCGGTGGCTTCCGCAAAGCACGTGATCTGACTGCCGCAGCCGGTACGCCGGTTTCGACGGGTATCATGGCTGACGTGTCTGCTTCGCCGACGCAAACAACCATCAACAACGCACTCGCTACCGCTGCTGCTCTCGTGTCGTATCCTGGCGCGATCGCAGTTGCACTCGAGACGTTGGACAACAGTGCGAACGCTTCGGCGGCTCGCCTTCAAGTGGAGGTGCTGTAATGCCTGATAACAATGCACATATCGATATCGTCCAGGGCGGTAAAGGTTCTGGCGACGTCGCAATGAAGCTGCTGGAAAGCAACTTCAACATCCAAGCGCTCCGCACGCATGACGTGCTGCGCAAAGATGAATGGAAACTCCTGGACGACAAAGTCGTGGAAGTTGCCCGTCAGCGTCTGGTCGGCGTCGCCGATCTTATGTCGGCTGGTCTCAAGCACACGATTCCGAATGCTCTCGGCGTCACGCGAGTGGAATGGGAAACCGTCGGTGATATGACCGGTGCTGAAGTCAGCATGTCGGGTGTCACTCCGGGCCAAAACGACCGTCCGAACTACGAGCTGGAAGGTATTCCGCTGCCCATCATCCACAAGGACTTCAATATCAACATCCGTGCACTGCATGCTTCGCGCAACGGCGGTTCTCCTCTCGATACGACCATGGCAGCTCACGCTGCTAAAGTCGTCGCCGAAAAACTGGAAGCCATCCTGTTCGACGGTTATGCAGCCATCAAGATGAACAACTCCACCATCTACGGCTATACCACGTGCGTTCGTAACACGGGTACGGCTTACGATTGGTCGTTGGTCGGTACCGATGGTACGGAAATCCTGTCGGACGTTCTGGAGATCATCGCTGACCTCTATGCGTCCAACATGTTCGGTCCGTTCATGTTCTACATCCCGCTGTCGTGGTATGTGAAACTCGGCGAAGACTTCAAAGCCGAATCGGACAAGTCGATCCTGCAGCGCCTGAAAGAGATCCCGGGCGTGAAAGACATCAAGCCGAGCCAGAACATCACTTCGGGCGTCATCGCAGTTACGATGGCTTCTGACGTGGTCGACATGCTCGATGGCATGCAGCCGACGACGATCATGTGGCCCTCTCACGGCGGCATGGTGACGAACTTCAAAGTCATGGCTATCATGGCTCCGCGGTTCAAATCCACGCAAACCGGCCAATCCGGTATCGCGCACTACACCGTCTAAGGAAAGGGAAAAACATGTCCGAGCAAAAAACCAAATACGTCTTGAACTACGGGAATCACACTTCCCGCAAGTACAAAGACGCTAAAGACCCGAAAAAAGGCTATGATCTCGTCAAGCACAAAGAAGGCGATATCATCGAGCTGACTGATGCGCAAGCGGCAAACCTGAAGGGCAAGATTCGCCCGGTGGGTCAAGTCGTCAATGCCTCGGCTGGTCAAGTTGCAGAAGCCCTGAAAGCTCAGGAAGCTGACTTCAACAAAGCCTTTGACGATCAGTCCAAAGAGCTGGCAGCTGCCAAAGCTGAACTGGCTGCACTGAAAGCGAAAGCGAAGTAACATGGCACGCGTCACTAGCGACGAGGTAAAGGTACTCATTGATACATCGCGGACGATTACCACGATGATTGATGCTGCCTCCCTCGTCGTTAGTGAAAGCCTTGTAGGTAAAGGCCTTTCTGATGACCGTCTGAAACTTATCGAATTATACCTCGCCGCTCACTTTGTCGCCATCACCGAAGAAAAGGGTGGGTTAACTGGACAGAAGCAAGGCGATGCAGAAGACACATTCCAATTGCCTGTAGGCATGGGATACAAGCTTACGAGATTCGGCCAGCAAGCACTTCAGCTGGACACAACGGGTACACTCCTTTCACAATCGCAAACGGGAGCGTCCGCACAATTTAGGGTGATATAAATGTCTAAATACATTCAGGGACTTTTAATCCTTTTCGCGGTACTCCTTAACCTCTCCACTCCAGTCCATGCTGCAAGCGTCTGTACCTATGACGACGCTGTTGCGTTGGAGGATACGGATTGGCTGACGTTATCTCGTAACTGTTCCGGTACGAAAAAAGCATCCATGCTTATGTGGACTGCTTATATCGAGAACAATCTGAACCTGGATAACGTTACCGAAGGTGCAACGAATAAATTCTTCACGACCGAGCTGGCTCAAGATGCATGCGGTGCGATGGTCGATTCTACCATCGTTTATACCGATGCAACTCCTCTTTTGTCACGTGCAGCTCTTACGGGCGACGTCACTGCATCAGCTGGATCCAATACGACTGCAATTGCAACGGGTGTTATCGTCGACGCGGACATTAACGCATCGGCAGCAATCAGTGCTACCAAACTTATTGACGGCTCTATTACTGATACGGAGCTGGGTTATATTAATACCCTGTCTTCGAACGCACAGACCCAAATCAGTGCTAAACAGGCATCTGATGCTACCTTGACTGCAATTGCTGCATATAACACAAACGGCATTTTAACCCAAACGGCCGCAGATACTTTTACAGGCCGTACAATTACAGGTACGAGCAATGAAATCTCTTTATCTAACGGTGATGGTGTTAGTGGAAACCCAACTATTTCTCTCCCTAGCACAATTGATCTTGGCGGAAAAACTTCTTTAGAGATCCCCAACTCGGCTGCTCCTACGGTAGATGCTGCTGGTGAAATCGCATTTGACACTACCGTAACTGATTTTGCGGGCGGTGTTGTACGCGCTTACAGTGGTGCCGAATACGGTTTGATAATGATGCCGATCGGTCAATATACTTCACCTGTTAACGGTTATGTACCCACGTATAACTCGACAACTGATACCTTCGAATTGGCAGCTGCTTCCGCGGTTGTTGCTGACGGCGATAAAGGTGAAATCAGTATCACTGGTGGTACCTGGACGATTGATAACGACGTTGTTACCTATGCCAAAATGCAGAACATTTCGGCAACTGATCGTCTTTTGGGGCGCGATACTGCATCGGCAGGAGACACAGAAGAACTTACGGTAGGCGGCGGTCTTGAATTTACGGGCTCGGGCGGTATACAGACTTCTGCCTTTACGGGTGACGTAACAAAGACTGCTGGCGGTACTGCTCTTACCATTGCAGCTACTTCAGTCACTAACTCTATGTTGGCTGGCTCGATCGACCTGACTACAAAAGTCACAGGTACCTTACCTGCAGCTAACGGAGGTACTGCTAACGGCTTCACCGCGTTCACTGGTCCGACCACTTCTACCAAAACGTTCACATTGCCGAACGCTACATCTACAATCCTGACATCGAACGCAGCTGTAACGGTTGCTCAAGGTGGTACTGGTTTAGCGACGCTTACGGCTAACAACGTTATCCTTGGTAATGGTACGTCGACGCCAACGTTCGTAGCTCCTGGTACCTCCGGTAACGTTTTGAAATCTAACGGTACTACATGGACTTCCGGTACCATATCTGCTACTGGCTTAATTGATACTCAAACGTTCACTGCTTCCGGTACATGGACTAAACCTGGTTCAGGTACTATCGCAGTAATTTATGGATGCGGTGGTGGCGGTTCCGGTGCCAGTGCGGCGGCGGGTGGTGGCGGTGGCGGCGGCGGCGCATGCTTTACCGAAGTAGTACCGCTTTCTGAACTTGATGCTACCGAAACCGTAACCATCGGTGCTGGCGGTGCGTCCGTTTCAGCGGATACCACGGATGGCAATGCTGGCGGTAATACCACCCTTGGCACAAAGTTCACCTTCTATGGTGGTGCTGGTGGCGGTAACTCGTCCGATGTTTCAGGCGGCGGTGCCGGCAAATTTAGTAAAGGTGCAAATCCGGGTAACACTAGCGCTTCTGCCGTGCCTAGCGACAGGGCTGAACTTTATAGATTGTACGCAAAAAGCGCCCACACCATTGGAGGTATGGGAGGTGCTCCCTTTGGGGGATTACCTGATGCCAGCGGCGCAAATAGCTGGGCTAATGGCGACCAAGATAGTATCGGTGAAGGCGGTGGCGCAGGCGGCGCAAATAACGCCACTGCGCTCGCAGCCCGCCGTGGTGGACATGCCATTAATGGTGGCGGTGGCGGCGGTGGTGGCGGTTCCACGGTAGTTATCGGCGGCGATGGTGGGAATTCCGTTTACGGCGGTGGCGGTGGCGGCGGTGGCGCAGGCGATAGTGCGCCCGGTGCAGGTGCAGGCGGCGTATCTACTGAAGCGGGTAACGGTGGCGCAGGCGCGTATGATACAAACAACGCAACGGCAGGAAGTGCCCCAGCAGGTGGCGGCGGCGGCTCTGAAACAGGGGATACAGGAGCAGGTGCACGTGGCGAACTTATTGTTTGGGTGTACTAATGGCATTTAACAGTAGATATGTAAACCGTTTCAGCCTTACGAAGCTCACTAATAACCTGATGCGGTTAGCTTATGGCGACGTAAACTCTACAGACGATAAAAACCTCACCGAAGCACTTGTCATGTCTAATGAAGATGCCGTTGCTCTTCGGGACGCTTTGCTCAAATTGTATCCTCTCACCTCTACGGGCTTCAACTCATGATGGCATCTCATTACATTCAGGAAGCTACGTACTGGGCAATAACTCCAAACGGCACCGGAGGCTTCACATTCTCCTCTCCCGTTAAAGTCCGGACGCGTATGGAACAACGCCAGGAGATATTTAGGAATGCTAAAGGAGACGAAGTACTGTCTCAGGCTATCTTCTATGTCGATGCTGACGTACCTCTGCAAGCGTATATTGCATTAGGTGATCAGTTACTCGTTGCGGATCCTACCACGATTACTTCCTATCGTGTGCAAAACTTCATGAAGACCCCCACTCTTCGTGGACATGACTACGATAGAAAGGTCGTGGTATAATGACATTTAGGGCTCGAGTAGGTGTATCGCGAATTTCGAAGAACTTGAATCCTGCTCAAGCAGGATACACTCGTTCGGTTCGTAATGCTATGCTTGAAGTGGAACGTAACTTATCTTTGTTCCTTATCGACCTGAAAAAAGTAACTCCTGAGATCCTGATCGATTCACTTACGCCTACGTTTAAGAAGTCCTTAGTATACGTACCTAAAAAGACCCTCGCTCTTATGCATAGCGGTTATTTAGAAGTACGTGAACGTGGAACAGTGATACAGGCTGAACTTGGATATGGACGCGGCGGTATTCCTCACTATGCTGTCTATGTTCACGAAGCTACATGGATTCCTCACCAAGCGCCGACGCGTTCTAAATACCTTCAGGCCGCTATCGAGGAAGATATTGATGCCATTGCTAAGCGAGTAGTCAAAGGATATCAAAAGAAGACAGGTATGAAATGAGCGATTATTCCGTAGGTATAAAAGACATTTTGTATGCAGCAGACATCGGCAATTATGCTGGTTCAGCTCCTGTGTCTCCTGCGACTGTATTCGAAATCCATATCAGCAGACTTCCTGCTGAACCTAATACAGCTATTGCTATTCTTGAAACCGGTGGAAAGGAACCTAATCCTAAATGGCTCGTAGATTATCCCAGCATACAAATCATCGTCCGAGGGGCTCCGAACGGGTACGCTGCAGGAAAGCAGAAAGCAACAGACGTGAAGGACGCCCTGCTGGGGTTCACGTCAGCCGATGTGAACGGAGACAGATGGACGTGTATAAATATGCTGGGAGACATCAACAACCTGGGATATGATTCAAACAATTGCCCGATGTGGTCACTGAATTTTTCTTTGGTCATTTGTCCGGCAGCAAGCTCTTTAACAAACAGACAACCCCTATAGGAGGATTCAAATGGCTAAAAAAGTAGATGTCTCTTCGGACGATTCGACTTGGTATACGCTTCCCGGCGGTACTGGTGAAGCTACCAACGAGGCAAACGCAATCAATGATACCATCTTCGGCCAGACTTTCAAATCGTCTGAAACCGGTCTGATCAGCTGGATGGTAAACGCAGGTGCCTATTACAAAGGCTTTGCAGGCTACGTCGCAAAAGTACTGAAGGCCGGCTCTGCAACGGCCATGACGGGAGAAGCGATGGCGCTCGTCTCTGGCAAAACCTATCGCATCACGAACCCTGTGAAACGTATTATGGACGCGAACGATACGTTCATCGTCCTTGATGGCGTCACTGATGTGACCGACGAGGTAGAATCCTACAACTACCTGTTCGGTGAAATTACCTTCTTGAGCAGCTACACTGTGGTTGGTTCGATCACCATTACCGGTGATTACCTTCCGACGACTGCACTCGGTAAGGCAAACGCATACACTCTGACGCAAACCGCAGAAGCTATCGAAACCTCTGACTTCGCTACTGTCCAAGCTAACGATGGTACCCGTACTTTCATTCCGGGTCTGCGTACCGTTGCACTCGAACTCACCGGCTTCTACGATGTTACTTCCGGCTTCCGCGATGCACTGAAAGATCGCGATCTGCTGATCCTCGAAGTCAACCCCGATGGTACCGGCAAATCACTGGCACGCGGCTACTTCAAACTGAGCAACCAAAGCCAGTCTGGCGAAGTCGGCGCACTCGAAGAAGAAAAGGTCAGCTTCTCGCTGCAGGTTCCTTCGTCGGATTACCTGCCGTTCAGCTGGCATCACGAGTCGAATACCACGCTCCATACCTCCATCAAAAAGGTGCTGGATGCTTGGATCGGCGAAGATCTCATTCACGTCCGTTATCTGCATGACGGTACAAACGGCTTCAAGGGCGAATCAGTCGTCACGGAGACTACCATGGAAGGCAGCCTTGACAATATGAACACATTCACGGTCAAATTCCAAGGTAGTGATGAAACCACCACAGTAGGAGCAGGCTAATGAGCACTAAACAGGAGCTACGCGGAAAACTTTTTGCCACCGAAGAACGGAAACGTCTCGAAGTTACCGTTAAGGGTGCAACGATGGAAGTGATTCAACCCACAGTCGGCGACGTCCTTGATCTGGGACAAATCGAAGACCAAAAAGTACGCCTGGTAAGGGCACTCGTGCTGTATGCACGTGTTCCTGGTACCGACGAAGCTATCTTCGAAGATACCGATATGGATCAACTGATGGCTCAGCCCTATTCGGCTGAGTGGTCTGAAGTCCAAACGAAGATCGGCAAACTGATGGGTAACGACGTTACCACCACCGTCACGGAAGCAACAAAAAACTAAAAAAGAACCACCTCCTCTACAATGTGTACGTAGTAGCGGAGGCGCTTGGGAAATATCCACATGAGATAGCCCAAGTGTATACGGTTCAAGACATAAACTACTGGGTTGCTTATCTAAACCTAAAAGAAGACAGGATAGAACAAGCAGTCAGCAAAGGAAAATAACGTGTCGTTAAACTTCGGTGATGTCACATTTGGTTTAGGAGCCGATACAGCAGGTCTTAAAAAAGCTGCTGCGGATCTTAATTCCTTCGGAAAGATCGTGACTCAGGCAGCGGCTTCTCAAGCACAGGGAGCGCAGGCGGTAACGCGTGCACTCAATGCGCAAGAGAAAGCCGCCCGAAGTGGCTTAAACGAGGCGGTCAAGTTGCAGAATCAGCTCCGCGCTGCTGGCGCACCTGCAACGGAATTGGCACGGGTTACTCGTGCTTTCCAAAGCCTGAACAATGCAATGACTTCAGGCCAAATCAACATGGTACAGTTTACTCGTGCCAATGATCGCTTCCGTATCCAGATGGATAAAATCAAAACGTCCATGGGTAATATTACTCCGCCTACGGATAAAATGAACAAGTTCAAAGAGGTACTTAAAAACCTCCAGCAATCAGCGGTCCTTGCAAACGGCCCTCTCGGAGGATTAAGTTCTCGCCTCACCGCTCTTTCGTCTATCGCCAACCGCTCAACCATTATGTGGGCTGGTGTGGCTGCAGGTGTTGTCGGGGTAGGTGTTGGCTTCGCTAAGCTGGCAACTGCAGGTATTCAGGCATCAATGACGATGCAGCGGATTAACGCACAACTTGGCGTCGCGACTGGTTCAGTTTTAGGAACAGGTCAAGCATTTACTTACGTCACGGATGTGTCGCGTAAATTTGGTCTTAGCCTCGCGGACACAGCTGAGCAGTACGCTAAGCTTTCTATCGCCGCTAAAGGTACGTCCTTAGAAGGCCAGAAGACCAACGACATCTTTGAAGGTATCGCCGTTGCTTCTCGTGCGATGAACCTCTCTGCTGCCGATTCGAATGGCGCATTCCTTGCAATCCAGCAGATGATGTCTAAGGGCATCGTTCAGGCGGAAGAATTGCGCGGGCAGTTGGGCGATCGCTTGCCGGGTGCCTTTAACTTCATGGCTAAGGCTATGAACGTATCTACTGCTGAGCTGAACAAGATGCTGAAAGCCGGGAAAGTCCTGTCTGCAGATGCATTGCCGAAGCTCGCTAAGGTTCTTACCGATGTCTTCGGACTTCAGGCAGCTGAGTCTGCAAAAGGACTTGCAGCAGGTATTGAGAACCTGAAAACCTCCGTATTCCTGTTCAACGTGGAATTCGATAAGACTACCGGCATTAGCCAAGCAGTTAACGAAGCAGTCCGCTCACTTACGGCAACTATAGACTTCATGACCAAGAATATGTCTGCAGCAGGTTCTGTTGTTTCAGGCCTCACTGGTCTGGTAATTGCTTTGGGTGGTGCATTCTTCGTACTTACCGGCGGAGTTGGTGCAGTCGTAGCAGGTCTTGCAGCTATCGCAGCAGGCGGTACGTTACTTGCAGGTGCACTGACTAAAACCAACTCTGCTTGGATCACTCAAGGTGTGGCAATCGAGAACTTCATCGAGACCAATAAAAAGGTCAAGATTGCTACGGACGAACAGATCAATGGCGCAATTAAGCTGGCACGTAATACGTTGCTGGCTGCTAGCGCTGAACAGATACTTACTAAGGCTAAAATGGATGGGATGGACTATTGGGATCAATTTGCTAATGCCGCTGATATTACTGGCGCACGTACTGCAGCACTTACTAAACGGATGCAGGAAAACGCCCAAATTATTGCACTGACCAAAAAGCAGATTGAGGACCTTCAAGGTCAGCTGGGTTCAGGTCCAAAGGCTTCGAACGACAACGAAGGCGCTGCTGGCATGTCTAACTCGCAAGAGAAAGCCATGCAACGTGCTTTGGACATGTATACTAAAGTCCAGGAGAAAATCGAAGCATTGCAAGGTGGTCCTGAATCGATGAAGGATTTCGATCGTTGGAAGTCCGCTGCGTCGCAACTCTCTGCGTACCGCAATGCATTGATTTCGGCAGGCGTAGCACACGACACGGTAAACAAGAAGGTTGACGAATTCGGCAAGCTGCTTGAAGTCCAGATGAATGCGGAAAAGAACTTCTCTGAGACTACCAAGCAACTTACTGAAATGGCAGGCAGCTGGTTCGATTCTCTGTCTTCTGACCTCGATGGCTTGCGTAAAGGTACTGTAACTGTTTCCGAAGCGTTCGGCAATATGATCGACAAGATCATTTCCGACCTGCAACGCTTTATGCTGGAACAGATGGTAGTAGCTCCTTTCAAGGAACTGCTTGGATCCGTTATGGGTAGCGTAGGCTCTAGCCTCTTTGGTAGCGGCGGTTCTTCGAGCACTTTCGTCGGTTCGGGTAATGGTCAATACAGCAACAGCTGGATCGACTGGAATGCTCCTGGCCGTGCAATCGGTGGCAACATGACTGCAGGTAAACCTTATACGGTTCAAGATACTGCAGAAACCGAAATCTTCGTTCCGCGCTCTTCCGGTAAGATGCTCTCTGGTGCTAACCTCGGTGGTGATGTGAACATCGTCATCAACAATAACGTTGGCGCCAAGGTTACGCAGAAAGAACAGATGAACGGCAACAAGCGCGAAGTTCAGATTGACCTGGATGAGATGATGGCAGGAAATATCTCGGCGCCTAACTCGAAAGCAGGCCGTGCAATTGACGATCGCGTTAAGCGTGGGATGGTGGGACGATGAGCACAACAATCACTTGGCCTACAGATTTGCCGCAACAATTCCTTGTGGAGGGTTATGCGGATCCTCCTCAAGATAACCTTATCCGTACGCAGATGGACGCCGCTCAAGCTAACCAACGTCCTCGGTTTACGAACGTCGCTGACGACATTAAGGGTACTATGTTAATGACCGAGGCGCAGTATACATCGTTCAAGACCTTCTTTAAGTCCACCCTAAAAAACGGCGCGTACTCCTTTCTTCTTCCCGTTAAGGGCGATAATGCAACATATCATGAAGTCCGGTTCAAGATACCTTACGATCCACAATCACAAGCCCCCTTTACACGGGTAAGCATGCAACTAGAGACAATAGTATAAGGAGATAAAGACATGGCTGCAACGTTTAACTTCTACCATAACTACAAGCTGGGTCTCGGCCAAAAGCTGTTTCACCAGACGACTGATGCTTTCATTCTGTGCCTGCTTTCGAGCAGCTACACCCCTAACTATGCTACGCATACGACGAAAGCACACCTGACAAACCAGCTTTCAACGGCAAACGGCTATACGCAAGATACCAAGGCCCTTGCTTCGAAAACCTGGGCACTCTCTTCGGGTACGATTACCTGGGATGCTGCTGATATTACCTGGACTGCTTCGGGTGGTTCGATCGGTCCTGCTCGCTATTGTGCAATCTATGACGATACCGATGCAAGCGATTCCCTGGTTGGCTTGGTTGATTTCGGCGAAGACAAAACTGCAGGCGACGGCACTGACTTCAAAATCGTCTGGAACGCTTCGGGTATCTTCACACTGGCTTAAGGATAATCACCGGTGGCAGTTAAGCTATTCACAACCGCAGATTATGTATCGCTGTCAACAACCGGGTTGACGGCGAATACATGGTTTACTTTGGACGTGTCTGCTTCTGTCTCAGCTGATGCCACCGGTGCAATCCTTTACATCTCTACGACTAACCCTTCAGTAAACAAATTCAAAGTCCGCAAAAAAGGAAGTACAGATAACTGGCCCAGTACAATTCAGGGCGGTTTCTTTTATGTAGGTTTGGACGCTCTTAAGCGTCTTGAAGTTTATTGTGCGTCTACTTCAAACAAGCCTACCATTCGTCTGGCAGGTTATTTTGAAGGTGAGGCAGTTTTCTTTGACAACGCCATTGACTTCTCGATGGCCTCCATGTCTAACAACGCCTGGAATGATGTTAACATTGCTTCTTCAACGGGAGGCGATACTGCAATTGCTGCTATCGTCGCCGTAACTGTTCCAGACGTAGACAACGGCGCAAGCGACTATTTAACGTTAGGCTTCCGTAAAAACGGTAGCACATGGAATCAACCTGTTGCAAATCTTGCAGGCTTCTCTCGTACTTCACCTGGCGGTACTCTCGTAGCTGCTCCAGATTATGGCTCCACGTACCATATAGTACCTGTTGATGCCAGTGAAATTTTTGAAGTATACCGCTCCTTGGGCGGAGGTGGTTTTGGTACTTATGGTACCGTAAGACTTATTGGTTATGTAACCTCAGGCTTGACGCTTTCTAACTCGCCTACTAATTTTACTAAACCAAGCAGCACTGGATACGCCCCTCATTTTCTTTCACGTGCTGACGGGGTATTTTTAGTAGCACGTAAAGCAGTAGAAGCCGCAAGTTTTGGTACTGGTACCCCTTATGCAGGTATCTACCCTTATTGCTATCAAATACCCCTTAAAGCAGACTATAACAGTGGTGTTTATCCTGCAATTATAAACTGGCATAACGTTTCGTCAGGTTATGATATCGGGGAATATCTCTATGTAGATCCTGCACCTGTAGCTCCTTCTGCAGGAAGTCTTACTCTGACAGGTAAAGTACCTACTATTGAGGCAACCACAGATGTAAATGTACCTAAAGGTTCTCTCGCCTTCTCTGGTAAAGTGCCTGCAATTAATACAGGTACTCAAGTAGCGCCTCCTAAAGGTGAATTGGCCTTTACACCTCGTGTACCTGCTATTAATACGGGCGCATCTGCATCACCTGCAACGTCTGCTTTGGCATTACTTGGATATGCTCCCTTTATTGATACACCTGTCCAAGTAGATGCTCCATTAGGTACGCTAGCTCTTACTCCTGGAGTACCTAACGTAGGTACAGGCGTTATTAACGACGTAATAGGTAATTTCCTTCTTCTAGAAGCGGACGATTCTATTGCTAGCACAGGTGCTTCTGTAGCTCCTCCGGTTGCGGCGCTGCTTTTGGATGCTCCTGTACCTCTGATCTCTTCGGCTACCTCAGTTAACCCTGATGCAGGTGTTCTCGCATTTACTTCTCTGGCCCCTAACGTAGGTGCCGGTGTTACTATCGAGATGGATCCAGGTATTCTTAAACTTACGCCGAAAGCTCCTAACATTCAGGCGCGTCCTCGTACTTGGATTGCTGCCTTGAATGGTCGTAACATCGAGGAAGTCTTCGTCATTCTGATTACCTTGTCTCACCCGAATTTAACCGATGATATCCGCATCGCTAGCGACAATCGGGACACGCTAACCACAGGACGTAAAGGTGTAATTTCCAACGATAAGGAATTTACCTATATTCCTTTCTCGATCACGCTGCCTAACTTGGAGCGCGACATTCTTCCCGCTGTGCGGACGTCTATTGATAACGTTAGCCGGGAGATCGTTGCTGTGCTGTCTACTCTGACTTCTGCGCCTTATGCGCGCGTACAGGTAGCTTTAAGCACTGATCCGGATATCGTGGAATACGATCTGCAAGGTCTTCGCTTTACCGATACCAGCTTCAATGAACTCACCATTGACGGTATCTTCTCGGCAGAGTTCTACTTCTTGGAACCTTATGCAGCTGTACGATTTACGCCTTCACGATTCCCTGGACTCTTTAGAGGTCGAAATGTCCCAGCGAGCGTATAACATGAAGCCAGATGCTAAATGGGCTAACCAGTATGTTGGTATTCCCTTCCTCACGCATGGACGGGATCATAACGGCGCAGATTGTTGGGGTTTGGTACGTTTGGCATTTATGGAACAGAAAGGTATTGTCCTTCCTTCCATGATTGAAGCGTACAGGAGCACGGCACAATTACGGAGAATAGCACGTAGAATACAACACGAGATCGATACCTCGGGAGAATGGATCAGAGTCCTTCAAGGACAAGAACAACCGTTCGATGTCATGGTTTGTCTTATGCAAGGCTTTCCGATGCACGTTGCACTGGTAGTTAAAAAAGGTTCTATGCTTCATGTGACCGAGGATAACAATACGGTAACGATCGATTATCGCCATGGTGAGTGGAAACAACCTGGTAAGATAATCGGCATTTTTAGGCACAAAGAATTATGTCTCTAGACGTTGTACCGCATTTCAAGATCGTCGCCTCCGTGCTGCCTTGGTCGCAAGCATGCCGGGAATTTTCTGCTCCGGTAGGGCATACTGTCGCTGACGCCCTGGAAGCTATTCAGCCCTACCCGTTGGACGTCCTGTCTGCACACGTATTTGTGGGCGCGATTGAAATCCCTCGGGAAATGTGGGAATCTGTACGTCCTAATGCTAACGCAGTTGTCTATGCGAAAGTGATGCCTCTTGGTGGAGGTAAGAAAAACCCTCTGGCTACTATCCTTTCGATCGCACTTATCGCCGCTTCTTGGGGTGCGGGTTCATTCGTCGCTGCTTCGATGGGCAAGATCGCGGGCGCGATTGCTTCCGGTGTTGTTTCTGGTGTAGGTAACCTTCTTATCGCAGCTATTGCACCTCCTCCTAGCCAAGACAATCGTCCTGTAAACAATCCCACTGAATCGCCTACGCTCTTCATTGAAGGCGCACGTAACGATCTGCGTTTTTATGAGCCAGTACCTGTTGTTCTAGGTTTCCATAAACACGTTCCGCCTCTTGGTGCTACTAACTACACCGAGACCTCTGGTGATAAGCAATTCTGCCGTCAGTTGTTCATTTGGTCTATGGGTAAAATCACTCTGACCAATAAAGCAATCGGTGCTACCGCATTGACTGAATACCAGAACTATCAGATGGAAGATTACCTTAACGGTGAAGGATCCGATGTTGTTTCGGATCTGTATCCCTTTGCAGTATACCAAGAAGGCTCGGCAATTCAGCTTTCTAACCCAGACGATGAAGAGACCGAAGACGATGATGAAATTCCTGGTGCTTGGACGCTGCGTACTTCTGCGCCTGATGCAAACGAACTTATTATGGACATTTCCTGCATTAAGGGTTTGTTCAAATATAACAATGCCGGTAAACGTATTCCCTATACCGTAAACGTTGAATATCGTTATTCCGTTACAGGTATGAACGACTGGAGCGATATCGTCCGGAAAGAAATTACTAACTCTACCACTTCGGCTCTCCGTACGGAAATCCGTATTACCGGGCTGGATCCCGTTATCTATGACGTCCAAATGCGCCGCGTGGAAAAAGATTCTAACTCGGACAAGATCTTCGACGAAACCTGGTGGACTGCACTCCGCACGGTTACTTATGAGAACCCGCTCAATTTGAAATACGTGTCGTTCTCTACGCTGCGTATGCAAGCAACTGACCAGCTCAACGGTACAGTAGATCAGCTTAGCGGCGATATCAAAAGCATCGTTATGGATTGGGATGCGGATACGCAGAACTGGGTAGAACGCGTTTCTAACAACCCTGCTGCACTCTTTAGGTACGTTCTGCAAAACGCTCCCTGGTTCGCAGATTCGGTCGAAGCCCCTAACGCTTCGCCTCTTGCTGATGACCGTATGGATCTTGATACTCTTCAGGATTGGCATGATTATTGCGTGGAACAAGGCTTTGAGTACAATAAGATCATTGACTACAGCATCAGCGTATGGGAACTGGTAAAAGAAATTGCTGCTGCTGGTCGTGCATCGCCTACTCTAGTGGACGGTAAATGGTCTGTCGTGGTCGATAAGGAACAAGACCTTATCGCGCAGCACTTTACTGCCGCAAATACCTGGGGTTTCCAAGGCAGCATTACATATCCTGAAGTCCCGCATGCATTGCGTGTTCAGTTCCTCAACGAGGAAAGAGGCTTCATCGAAGATGAATACCTTGTCTATGATGACGGTTACAACGAAAAAGGTACTGAAGGTAAAGCTTCAGCTACCAAGATCCAAACACTTACACTGCCCGGTATCACGAAGCCTTCCCTGATCTGGAAGCTCGCTCGTGAACATATGGCAGTAATTCGTCTACGTCCGCGGGAAATCTCGTTCTATACGACCTTCCAGTATTCCATTGCTTCTAAAGGTCGCCTGATTAAGTTTGCACATCCTGTACCTTTGATCGGTGGAGAGCAGGGATATATTAAGGAAGTATTCCTTAATGGTGATGATGAAGTGTACGCAGTCCGTTTGGATCGCGAAGTGGAAATGTCTGCTAACCACTTCTATCGTATGCGTTGGAGAAGCACGACTACTAATGGTTCGCATATTAAAGATGTCGTTACCGTTTCAGGTTCGATTGATACTATCTCCTTTGTTACGCCGTTCTCCTTAGCAGCGGACGACATTGCTGAAGATGACCTGTTTATGTTCGGCATCCGTGATTATGAAACCATTGACCTGATCATTCGCGATATCATCCCCGATGGTAACCTGAATGCTAAACTCGTCTGCTTGGATTATAATCCGGCTATTTATCAGGCTTCGCAAGGTACGATTCCTGCTTTCGAATCACGCATCACTATTCCCGCTTCTATGCAACGTCCTCTGCCTCCTGTTGTTGAACGGGTTCAAACAGGTATCGAAGCACAGATTCGCAACATCGATGGCTCGTTCTCTTCCCGTATGATCATTACGCTTGAGAACCAGAACTCATTCGATGTTATGCCTATTGTCAAAGTTCGTCTCTCTGGTACAGAGACATACAGCTACGCCCACGTTGTAACAGCTACTGCTGAGCGTGTGGTCATCGAAGGCCTTGAAGAGAGCACCCGCTACGACTTGCAACTCTTCTACCGGAAGGTACTGAACAGTGATATGACGGGTGCGGGCTCTGCCGTGTTCTCGGCCCCTGTGAGCGTAAACGCTGTCCTGTTCGAAGGCCGCAATGATCTTCCGCCTGATATTACCAATCCGGAGCTGCAAATCTTTGGAGAGATAATGATCTTGCGGTTTGATGCTTTGGACATCTTGGATCTGAAGCATTATGAAGTACGCTACAGCCCTAATACGGTTGGCGTTGCTTGGTCTACTGCTGCTGTTGTCCGTACAGGTTTCACTGCCAACGAAGTTGTCGTGGCAGCAGTAAGCGGCACGTTCCTTATCAAAGCCTTTGACCTCGGTGGCCGTGAGAGTCGGACCGCCACACCTATTAGCGCCTCGATTGTTCAGGAAGGTTATAACGCTGTTGAAACTATCACGCAGCACGATACATTCCCCGGTACGCACAACAATACAAAAGTTGTGGGCGGTCGCTTGGAACTGGACGATGTTACTGCAGGCGAAGGCATTTATTACTTCGACGATTATATTGACCTTGGCGAAGTATTTACTTCCCGTGTAATACCTCATATAGTGGTTGGCGGCCGTAACCTTTCCAACGCTATGAGTTCGTGGCCTTCGCTTCGGTTACTACGCTCTCTCGGTGGCGCAGATCCTTCAACATGGACTGCTACGCTTGAAGAGAGCCATACTGAAGATGATCCTGCAGCAAGCGGCGGTTTGGAGGACGATAACGGTGATGCACTCACAGACGATGATGGCAATCCGCTTACGGACGATTCCGGTGCAGGTGTGGCTACATGGACCAACTACGCACCGATTAGCATCGGTATGCAGACCTTTAGGGCGCAACGGTATCGCCTCAGGATTACTGGTAACGGTACTAACGTTACACCCTCAGTGGAGGAGCTAAGTGTATTGGTCGATATGCCCGATCGTACAATAGACGGTAGTAACGTAACAATACCTGAAGGGGGATATAGCTTAACATATGATCCTCCCTTCCACACAAAGCCTTCTTTTGTTCCCGTGTTGCTGGATCAAGAAGAGGGGGACGTTGTGACTATCACTGCGGAATCTAAAACAGGAGCAACTATTACAGTCACGAATGGCGGTCTTGATGTCGAAAGACATATGAACTTCCACGTCCGTGGTTATGGGAGAGAACAATGAGCAAACAGTTCACATTCGGTAACATCGACGAAGACGGCACAGATGGCTTCGATCTTGCCGATTTCCTCGAACAGTTTGAGGCCGCAATATATTCGAGCCATGAAGGTCCTGCAGCACCTGAATATAAGATTCAGGGCATCACTTGGCGTGATACCACTACGAACCCGCATCTTATCAAAATGTATGACGGTACCTCATGGATTACTATCGGCTCGCTGGATACCACAGCCCATACGTATACTCCGTATTTTAACGGTGCAGTAATTCGTGCACTCGCTAACTACGGTATCGGACTTGGTCTGATGGACGATACTACAAACGGCATCAAAATCAAATTGGACGGTAACACACTTGATCTTGGTGCAGGTGGTCTGAAAGTTAAGGACAAAGGTATCGCATTGACTCAAATGGCTGATGGCGTGATCGGTTCTCTGCTTACCTATATTACCGATGGTGTCATTAGTGCTCTTGTAGCAGGTGCAGAAGGTACGCAACTTACCGCACATGGAGTAGGTAACGCTCTCACGTGGGAAGCTCCTGCAGCAGGTATGATTACTCTCGGCGACTACGATCTTGCTGGCCTCGCACTGCAGGATCATTCTATCGATACTGACCTCTACTCTGCTGTGGAAATCGAATTCGCTAACGTCCGGAGCACTACCACGAGCGCCTCGAACTATCTCGGTCTCCGTTTAGGGTCCAGTGGGGTAATAAATACTGGTACCGTCTACGCATCACAGGCAGAAGCATCTTCCGGCGGTAACATTGATAACTTGACCGAAACATCATTCATTCCTCTTGCCGGTACTGTTCCACTATTGATTACGGCAAACCGTGGTATGTTTGGTAAAATCTACCTTCCACTACTTGATGACGAAGACGCCTACAAATACCTGGAAACATCTGTAATGCAGCCGGCAGCTACTACATTCAATCCGTCTGCGTACAACAGACTCCGTGCAACATATAAATCAGCTCTGCCTATTGATATTATTCGCCTATTCCGTACAAACGTAGCAGGCGGTGATTTCTTGTCAGGCAGGATGGTAATAAGAGGGAAACGCAAATGAATAATGATGTAAAGCAGGTCATCGATCGCCTTGATAGGATCGAAAACTGGATGTCAAAGATCAACGACGCCATGGTCAGTATGGCTCGTACGGAAGAGAAGATGGCACAGGTGATTATCCAACAAGCACATCATGCAGCCGCTATTCAAAAACTGGAACAGGAAAATGCGGACATTAAAAGCAAAATGACCCGCTTTGAATTCGCTAAGGTAGTTGTCTCCAGAATGTTCACGGCAATTGCATTCATCTGTACCATCATATACGCAGCACATCCGGAAACCGCAATAGAGTTGATAAAACTCCTGAAAGGGGAATAATATGAATAGCGTCGACCTTTACGACAAATGTTTCGAGGCTATCATCTTCTGGGAAAAGGAAACCTTTACCAATGACCCCCGCGACCCCGGCGGAGCAACGAAATGGGGCATTACGATTGCTTTGCTTCGTTCCATTCGTCCCGGATCTACAGTCGACGACCTCAAAAAGATGACACGCCTCGATGCCAAAGAAATTTACTACCAGGCATTCTGGCTGCAATACAAATGCGAACAGTTCCCTGCTGCGTTAGCACTGGCTCTGTTTGATGGTTGTGTCAATCAACCTGCTCTGCACGTTAAGAAGTACATGCAGCAAGCACTCGGAATACCTGCTGATGGCGTCTTCGGTAAGAAGACCTTCGCAGCAGCCAAGGCGTGTGACGTGAAACATACGCTGACAGAATTCATGGGCCGTAGGGCAGTACGTTATGCTACCCGGGAAAACGTCACCACCTATGGTCGTGGATGGTTCAACCGCATGTTCGATATCCATCGTCGGTGTGTTGAATTACTTTAACCCTAAAGGAGAAACAAAATGGACGTCCAAGCCGTTATCGATTTCTTGCTGGCTGTCAACTGGAAGGAAGTGTTCGAAGCACTCTTTGCCATCATTGGCGGTTTCACTGTTCTCGCGAAGTATACGCCGTGGGAATGGGACAACAAAGTCGCCGACTTCCTGGCGAAACTGATTCACGCCGGTGCGCTTAACGTTGGCAAGCCTGACGCAGTGATTGCTCAGGAAGAAGCTGCCAAAGCAAAGAAAGAAGGTTAACAATGATCACGGAGCTCCTGCCGTGGATCATTGGGATGGTGAGTCTCGCAATCGCGGGACTCACTATCTTCTTCTATGGCAAAAAATCTGAACGCCTTAAACAGGAAAAGAAAAATGCAGAAATATCCGCAAAGCAAAGGGACATCGCCACTGATCCTCGGCCTACTACTACTGATGACCGTAACAGCATGCGCGACGGTAAGTTCTAGTGTTCCCCACTTCCCTAACTATTCGCCGGAATTCTACAAAAAGATGGCGAAAGAGCTTGACGAACATTGTCCGATTACGGTAGATACAAAGGGCAACACAATTCATGAGTGTCCGAGCATCGACCAGTTTATTTCAGATATGCGCGTATTAAAGAAACAGCTGCAGGTTAAATAGGAGAACCAAATGGCTTCAAAACCTATCCCGCTAGAAGACCTCCGACACGTATTCGATACTTACGTATCCTGTGAGGAATCGGTATCAGAGACAGCACGAGTGTTGAAGATGCCAAGGACTACCGTTTCGAGCCAGCTGGAGATGTTCTACAAAGCAACAGGTACTAAAAACAAAAGAGTAGCCGCTGGCGATGTCAGTGGCTTAAAACATGTAAAGCGTGCACTACCCAGAAAAGGCATCAAGCGCTATCTCCTTACTATGGCGCAAAACAATACCCGCGTACACAAACCTTTCTGGAACAACCTGCTCGCGTACGCAAAGAAGATAGATGCCGAGATCCTTATCTCCCGCATCACATACAACAAAGCATCCTACCGTGCTAATATGGTTAAGGTAGGAAAAGGTCCGACAGCTGAGGACGAGGAAGAAGTATGGTTCGATCCTCTGCTGCAAGACCACTTCTGCGATGAACGTACAATGCTAGCTCCTACGTTAGCCTTCTGTGCCGAATACCAGATTAACCCGACAGCAGTTCGTCCGCTGTCACAGCTCTCTACCTTCCCCGGTGACGGCGCATCTGCAATCTTTCCGCATACCTCGATCGCCATGGAAAGCGTTGCAGTGATGAAAGGCTCCGATGTCAAGATGAATTATACTACCGGAGCAGTCACACTAAAGAACTACATCCAGAAACTGGTAGGCCTCAAAGCAGAGTTTCACCACTCCTTTGGGGCTTTGATCGTTGAAGTCAATGCACAAGGCGAGTGGTGGGTTCGTCAGATCAATGCTACCGATGATGGCGCATTCTATGACCTGGATATTCTGGTCAAGGATGGCCGCGTTAAATCGGGGAACGATTTGCTCGCCGTGAACTGGGGAGATCTGCACGTCGCAGTAATTGATCCGGTAGTTGTCGAAGGTTGTTGGGGAGAGGGCGGACTCC
>Ga0172380_10003266_pt1 | contig 22690 bp, 47 predicted proteins | sample Leawe162metaG_FD_119747 | JGI IMG/M metagenome (GOLD analysis project Ga0172380, IMG submission 119747) | Leachate microbial communities from a municipal landfill in Southern Ontario, Canada - Leachate well 162 metaG | ecosystem: Engineered > Solid waste > Landfill > Unclassified | place...
ACAAATAAGCCGCCAAAAGAGGAGGAGTCCGTTATACGTGGACGATTGCAGGACTGGCAGGAAATGGTTAATGACCTTGAGCGTATAAACGCCTCCCTTCCAGCCGCACCGGGATGGGTGAAGGCGAGTGATAGATTGCCTAACACTAAGCCATATTTGCGAACAGTATTCAGATTTATTCACAACAAAGACTTTCTGTATAATCCAGAATCTTTTATGAATGAACATCCTGAAGCTATAGGATCAATCGAATGGTTAGATGAATCCATCCACCAGGAAAGTAGGGAGCAGGAATTGCCTACTTCCGGAAAGGGCGGGTTTATTGGTATAACTGAAGACTACATCAGCCGTCACCCAAACTACAGTGCTGTAGATTTAGTTTGCTTTGGGCATCAAATTGCAATGCGTGAAATATCATCCACCCCTACCGCATCTATCATCGACACCATCCGCCTCGCCATCGCCAACAAAGACTTTGGCGTATTAAACGAATACTTGCATAGTATAGGGGAAGAGAAGGTGAGTGTGGGCATGACCCCTACCGCATCGGTGGAGGAAAGAGCAAAGGAGGAATATCCTGATTTAGAGTTTAGGGAAGACTTTGCAAGCTATACAGAACAAGAGTACAGAACGCTTCATGCTCAAATAATGGATGGGATTATTAAACGTAGAAAGGATTATATCGCTGGCTACCTCGCCGGTGCAGCAGAGGGGAAGGGAGCGGACAGCGATTTTACTTTATGGGTAGTCGTTAATAAATGGGAGTATGACCACGAATCGCATACATGGTTCAATAACTATGTCGGAGAGTTTCACGGCCTGAATGTACGTCATGATAAATTGTATCGGATATTCAAGAAAGAACCAATCTAACCACCGCCTCCCTCATGGCCGAATACCTATCTAATCAAGAATAAATAATAAAGAGAATGGCGATAACATTAGAACAACTAAAGAAAGCACTTGGAGACGACAAGGATGCCTTCAAGATTAACAAAGATGCGGATCATACGATGATAGCCTTAAATCTGCTTCGGTCTAAAATTCCATATAAAGAATGTAAAAGTATTGTTCAAGGGGCTTCTCATGATCAGATTTTCCTTACATACGTGGATGACGTTTTGGAATACTTAGATGAACGCGATTTGGTAATCCTTGCAGATTGCAATTGCGGATTCGATCTTGACACTGACAGCCTCTATATGTTTGTATAACCCCGCCCCGCAGACAGGGGCGATAAAATGAGAAAGAATGAGAGAAGTAAGTATCATTGGTCAAGTTAGGCAAGGAAATAGATCATACTTAACAGGGGTTTACGAATGCCCCGTATGCGGAAAGCATATTCAGAAAATCGCAAAGGCTGGAAGATCGGCAAATGCGTGTAGCCATAAGTGCTACGCTAAAGTAAGAAACAGGAGAGGTGCATATAAATCAGGGGCGGTTATTATTTCAGGTTATGTATACGAATATAAACCAGCTCATCCGAATTGTACTAAAAAGGGTTATGTGGCACAGCATAGGCTCGTTGCGGAGCAAAACATAGGAAGATTTTTAACGAGTGATGAAGTTGCTCACCATATAGATGAAAATAAAAGAAATAATAATCCATCTAACATACAAGTAATGACAGCTTCAGAACATTCTACTCATCATCAAAACTTTAGAAAATGCAAAGGGAAATAAGATTTAGAGCATGGGACACTGAAAGAAAGCAGTTTGTCCCGCAAGGAGAAATAGTATTTAGCGATTACGGAGATACGCGAATCGAAGTACACCCTAACGATATTTCATACATAGGCGACTCATGCAATAACGGGGAACCGCAAAGGGGAAGGTTTATTGTAACCCAATTCACCGGACTCCTTGACAAGGACGGGAAGGAGATTTATGAAGGGGATATGTTGCGTAGGGTGCGTCTTGAAATTGAATGGCAAACTCACTATGGTGACAATATTCCGAACGGGGCATATACTGAACCCTGCGGAATTATTTGCAAGTATGATATCAGCGTGGTCAGGTTTCATAATGGAGAATACACAGTTATCGAGCATGAAGATGAAGAGAATGGAACAAAATTCAACTGGTTGCGATTCCCCGAAGAGTTAGACCGGGAGAGAATTAACTACATTTTCTTCCCGCATTATGAAGAATCCAAATCTCAATCTTATTCAGACGAGGATTTTATAGAAACGATGAATGACGTAACAGATGAGTTAGGGCTTGCCAGATGCTCAATAGAGGAGTTTATAAAAGAGGTAAACGGAATATCCGTCATCGGCAACATATACACACACTCCCTCACCGGACAGGAGTTGAACGTAAAAAATTAAAAGAAGATGAAGGCGCAACACAAAGGAAGAGTATTCCATTTTTCAGGAGGGCCAAGTTCGGGGCTTATGGTTCTGCAATTTTATAAGCCGGGAGATATTGTTATTTTCTGCGACACTGGCAGGGAAGACCCAGATACGATTCGGTTTGTGAATGACTTTGAACGAGAGAACAATATACCGATTGTAAAACTGGGTGGAGATTGGAGGAAAGATGTGATAAAGAAAATGCAGATGATACCCAACCAATTCAAACGGCAATGCACTATCCAGATGAAAATCAAAAGGGCGAGAAGATATTTGCGTTCTATTGGATGGTTTCGGTACACTCAATATATTGGCTTCAGGGCGGATGAACCAAACAGAGTTTCAGAGTACACTAATATGTGGCAGGCTGTTGATACTGTTTTCCCGCTTGACGAGGCTGGCATTGTTTCCGAAGACGTTCATAATTTTTGGGAACCCATCCCCTACAGACTGAAAATACCGAAGATATTACGCAACTGTGATTTGTGCTTCTTGAAAGGAGAGGCTGCTATGATGGCTATTATTCAAGATGATCCCAGCAAAGCAGATAAGTGGATTGAAGATGAAGAAAACAAAGAATTAAACCCGAAAGGCTACACTTATTTGAAAGGCGGGACAATTCGACAGCTAAGACAACTTGCTATGATGTCAAGGAAGAAATACAATCTGGAAGACTTCAGCCCGAAATTTAATTGCTCATGCACATCTTAAACTATAGTCAATGAAAACATTTAAACCACAAGGAGCGGAGCTGGTGGAGGAGGCGAGGATGGAGGAACCTGATCGCAAGCCTGACGGATTTAACGCTATTCAGCTAAAGGATCACTACATAAGGTTGTGGCGAGAATACAACGCTCACATCAAATCCCTCCTCCGCTACACCATCAACCCATCCGACTGGAAAGGAATCACCCAAGTGAAGGAGGGAGAGTTTGAGGTCAGGCATCAGGTATGGTATAATGGAGCCTGGAACAATACCAAGCGTCAGATATACAACTGCTATACACCGTCACAGCGCCGCCTCTTCGCCATCCCGAAGCGGGAAGAGGAGACACAGGTAGCCCTCTGGCACGAAATAATTGATTTGATCGTAGCATATAAGGCTGGTACGCTGAAAGACTTTGCCGGAGCCGTATTAAATAAATACACCCTCACCAAGAAAGAAAAATAAAATTTGGAAATGATGGGAAGGGTAGTATATATTTGTGGGAGATGTTTAAAAATTAGTTCTCATATCATAGTCAAAGGGTGCGATGAGAAATACTATAAAACTTTTTAAGACCGATTAGCGAGGAACCTTTGACCCAAACTAATCGGTTCTTTTATTTTAAAAAACATGGCAACATTATTTAAACGACTCAATCACTACTGCGTTTCAAATAAGAAACCAGAACTTTCTCCCCAGCAAAAACAAGAACTTGGAAAATTAGTTGCAGACAAATTCTTTCATACAAAAAATGAAAAGCAAGTAGTTCATCATGCAACATTCACAAACGAGTCTGGAACCTTTAGAGTTGTAGCCTATCCAAAGTGGTTCTGCCAGGAAGTTGATTCCATGATAAATGACTACTATTCCACACTCCCTACCCCAAGAAAACGTACCAGAATCCCAGCGAAAATTATATCCGTAAAACCATCAAATAATCAACTATAAATGGCAAGACCAAAAAAGAAAATAGTTGACTATTTTCCCCATCAATGCGTATCTGGGAAGACAATGTTCGTTTTAGAGCAAGAATTTGGAAATGATGGTTATGCGTTCTGGTTCAAGCTGTTAGAACTTTTAGGTTCTACTGACGGACACTTTTTCGACTGTAGAAACGTCAGTGAGTTCAAGTTTCTACAGGCCAAAACTAAGACCAGCCAAGATTCTGCCAGTAGGATGTTGGACTTACTGCGAGACTTAGGGGCAATTGATTCAGTTTTGTGGGATAAAAAGGTAATATGGTCGCAGAATTTCGTCGATGGGTTATCCACCGTGTATAGCAATCGTAAGGTAGAAATGCCAGTCAAGCCGAGTTTCTACGGGCAGAAACTCACCACCGCTGCCGTTTCTACTGCTGATAACTGACAAAGTAGAGTAGAGTAGAGTAAATAATAGTATAGTAGAGTATAGTAACTGTTAGGTACTTCGTACCTCTTTTTTTAATGCTTAAAAAAAGTTTCGATTTTTATCAGTTTTTAATGTATTTAAAATGGGTAACAATAAAAAGACTAAAGAGCCGCCACTTGAACACTGGCAAAAACTCGTCGAAATATTTTTTGATTTCGCCGAAAAAAAGTTTTCAGAAAAACCAACTTTCGATGGTTCTGCGCCCAGAGATTTAAAATCAATAATTCTGGCCTTGAAAAAAAGAGCAGATGATTCAGGGGTCGCATGGACGGAGGATGTAGCAGTAAAAAGGTTCACTAAGTTTTTAGAATTTGTTTACGGCGATCCCTGGTTAAAAGAAAACTTCATCCTTTCGACAATCAACAGACACAAAGACAAAATATTTTTCAGAATAAAACAAAACAGTAATGCAGCCAATATCGGAAGTTCTAAAACTAAGCCAGTCGCAACAATTAACCCTCAAGGAAGTTTTGGAAACCTATAAGCACATTGAACTTTCAGAAGAGGAAGTATGTGAAGCTATGATATGGGGGAAGCAAAAAAAGGAAAGGATAATTGCCGAAATAAAAATAAAAGAACGTGAAGCGGATAATAGAAAAAAGTTTACAGTATCTACAACTCCCGGTTTGGTAGATGGGCTTATGCGTATCAGGATGGAAAAAGTTTTTCCTGATGGATTTATTCTTGACGAACAAAACGCATACTTGTACGATTTGCTTTGTCTTTACTTTGGCAACGATGAAAGATTTATTTCAAACGCTATGGCAGCGGGAGTAAAAAATCCTACGTTGAAAAAAGGGATTATGCTGGCTGGAAACTTTGGAACCGGGAAAACATACATGATGAAATTGTTTTCAAAGAACCAACGTCAATGCTTTGCTGTTAAGAATGCAAAAGAAATTGCCACCCAATATAAGAGTGAGGGAGAACTAACGTTGGAAGAATATATACAAATTACAAAAGCAGCGTTTGAAGACCCAAGCGTTTTTTATCAACCAAGTATCGGATTATGTATTGATGATTTAGGGACTGAAGATTTAAAAACAAATTACGGGGATAAGAAAAATGTTATTGGGGACATAATTGAGCAAAGATATTTCAACAACAACTGCGGAATTTATTTCCACGGATCAACAAACCTTACGGCCCAGCAGTTGAAAGATTACTATGGGGAGAGAGTAACAAGTCGTATGCGTGAAATATTCAACTTCATTGAGGTTAGAGGAACAGACAGAAGAAAATAATTTTGTTATGATAACGTTTGACGACAATAGCATAATGCCGGTCGGAGTTCACAAGGGAACTAAATTAGCAAACGTACCCGCACAACATCTTCTTTGGAGATTAGAAAATAATTTATGCTTCGGGGCGTTAAAAAAATATATCGAAGAAAATAAGCCACGCCTGGAACTTGAGATGAAGCACGATAGGAAAAACAGATACCGATGATTCAATACCCATCCATTATTGAAATGTGTATTCAGGAAGTAATTGAAAAAGAGGATAATGCTTTTAAAACAATTTGCAACTGTAGAGTTCCGACACATTGCTTGCTGGTAGAATACAAAAGACTTGGGTATAGGCTGGAAGAGTTAGAGGGGGAAGAAAAAAATCAGATTTGGAATTTTGTTTACGGATTGTTCCCTACAAAATCAAAAGAAGAAAGAATTGAATGTTGTAAAATAATTCATCTAATCAGTAAACTTTTAAACTAATGAAAAAGAAATGTAAGGTTTGCGGGGAGGAAAAAGATGCGAATAAAGAATTTTATGAAAGACGAAGCGTTTGTAAAACTTGTGCATCTAAAAAAATAAATGAAAGAAGCAATGAGAGAAATAAAGAACGAAAAGCATTCTTCGGATTCAGCACCCACTAAAATATTTTCAATATGCCATTAGTCGATCAGTTAGAAAAATTCAGAAAGAGATACGCATCGGTGAAGGTTACTGTTTATGACGAGTACTTGGTTTATAAAACTTCAACAGGATCAGCAAGGAGAGCCTGTACGGATGCTAACGAATTAATTTCAGATATGGGATTGCCACTCGTAGCAAAAGTATCAAGTGGGTATAAACTGGATGCTTTCATTGTTCAGGAAAATAGATAATCAAAAAATAAAACAATCATGCCAACAAAAAGAAAACATCGGGACGAAATATGGAAAGAAATAAAAGGGTATGAGAACAAATATGAAATTAGTAATACCGGTAGGGTGAAATCGTTGTCAAGAAAAGTTGAAAGACGGAACGATAGTTTTCATATTATACCCGAAATATTAAAAAAACAACGAGTGACTAAAAATGGTTACGCAACTGTTTATTTGGCAATCGGTAAATCTTATCGTCATTTTATGGTACACAGATTAGTTGCCGATGCTTTTTGTAAAAAATCCAAACAAAAAAAATTTGTAAACCATAAGGATGGCGTTAAACTGAATAATCACTTTTCAAACCTTGAATGGTGTACTGATTCTGAAAACAAAAAACATGCTTATAAGATTGGACTAATGAGTCAAAAGGGAGAATCTCACGCATCTAATAAATTAACTAATAAACAAGTTTGCGAAATATTTAAATCTAATAATTCAACTATAGAACTATGTGAAAAATATAATGTCTGCTATAATACTATTTTCAATATAAGACATAATCGTTCTTGGATACATATAACATCAAAATTGAAAAAAAATGACAGCAACCGCCGCGATATGTGATGCCTTTTTAAAAGGACATACATTATCAATAAAAACAGCATTTAAGGATTTTGGAGTAACAAACTTACCAAGAGAAGTAGGCAGAAGCATTGAAAGGAAATTTGGAGTACATATATCCAAATTTAAAAAGGAAGGGAAAAGCAAATATGGTCTTTCTTGTATTTGGTTTGAGTATAGATTGAATCCGCTTATTGAGGATAATTTTGATGGAATAAAATTAATGAAGAAATATGTAGAGGAAAATAAATCGGACAAAAAAGAAATTTCAAAAAAGAAAATACCAGTCATAACAAACCAGGAACCATTATTCAAACTTTAAATTAAAAAAATGAAAGCAATCGTAGATTCACAACAGTTGGCGAAGGAATTAAAAAAAGCCGCCCCAGCAATAAAGAAAACTGTTACACTTCCAATTCTAACATCTGTAAAACTTTCTTTCGGGGAGAAAAAATTAACAATCCAAGCTACAGACATTGAGACAACAATAAAACTTACGATGGATTGTGAGTGCAAGAAGCCATTTGAAATTCTTTTGGAGTTTGCAGAACTATTTGATCTTTGCTCAAAGCTATATTGCCCTCTAACATTTGACGCAAGCGGGGATAAGATTCTAATAATATCCGATGATTCAAAACATAAGTTTGCAAAAATGTATGACGAAAAAAACTTTCCACCACTACCAGACGAAGAATTTTTATTTTCCATTGACGTTAATTCTGATTTCTTTTGGTCATTGGCGTGTGCAGACACTTGTAAAAGCCAAGAATCTCTTAATGTTAGACTTTCCAGCACAAGCGTAAAGTTTCAAAAAGATAAAGTTATAATTGCTGGAACAGATGCGGTAGTCGCTTATCGAAACGAATTAAAAATTAAAACAGGGAAGGTTGCTGAACTTATGGTTTGCGAAAAATTTGTTCAAATGGTAAAAGGATTTGATGATGCGAAAGTTTATGTTGGCGAGAAATTTATAAAAGTGGAAACACAAGAGATTGTTATCGCCAGTCTGTTAGTTGATGCAAAGTTTGTTGATCTCGATGTTATTCTTCCAACAGAAATAAACTACAATTTTAAAGTAAACAGAAACGAATTTATCTCAAAGTTGAAAGTAACGGGGATTGCATCCAGTATAACTATCCGGACAGTAGAGGTACGTTTCTTGGAAGGAACGATGGTAAAACTTTTTTCAAACGATATTGATTTCGGAAAAGAAGCGGAAACGACATTGAGGGCTGAATACGAAGTTGGATTTGAATCTATCGGGATAAACGGTAATCAAATTCTAAAACTTCTTGGACTATTCGATTCGGAAGAAGTAGAGATAGCTTTTGAGTCTCCAAGAAAAGCAATAATGATCCGTCCCGCAGGAGAGCCAAATATTATTTCCCTAATTATGCCAATAGCCCTTACAAACAATTAAAAAATAACCAATGGCAAAGACAAAATCAAATATTGACATCCTCAAAGGATTAGTTTCTGAAATAGCTAATCACGAATTTGGAACAGACCCGTTTAACGAAAAGATTGAAGAGATTGAAGAGTTCGTAGCTTCAGTAGAGGGGGAACTGGATGATAAAGATTCGGAAATACGGGAATTGAAAGAAACCATAACTGGATTAGAAAACCAAGCAAAAGAGTTGGAGGAAGAATATGATTACACTATAACCGATAGTTTCGTTGGACTTGATACTATTCGCTGGGAACTTGAAAATGGAAACCTTGCAATCATGGGGAAGATGGAAGATTTTATTGCTTCCCTGAAAAAAGAATATTGCGCAACAACAGCCCATCACTAATGAGCAAGAGAAACATACCCACATTCGATAAAGACGAAATCGTAAATACGGTTTTGGAATACTACGGGGTAGATATTTTCGCAGACACCCACAAGCGAGAAATTGCATTCGCCCGACAGGTAGCCGTTTACTTGCTCTGGCACTATACCCGAATGAAAGTTGTTGCAATAGCAGCGTTGTTTGGGAGAAACCATTCATCCGTATCCCATTCGGTAAAGAATGTAAATAATCTTTGTTCCGGGGATAGAAGCATACGAATGCAAGTCATAGAACTTGAATCAAAATTTGAATGATTTCCAAAGGACAACAGAGAAGACTCAATGACGACAAAGCCGATGCAGAGTGGAGACAATTCAACGGGGAGAAAGAACCGGCTGTCTGTAAAAAATTCGGTTGTGGAAAACATCTCACCCCTGAAGAAAATCTCTATAGCCAATATTGCATCGCCTGTCAAAAATTAAACAACAAACAAGTTCACATCATTCAAAAATTTATTTCCAGATGTCCGAAAGGAAAATTGAAACCGAATCGCTGACAAAAGCCTGCTATCACATTGGAATTGCAAAAGTTTTCATGGAAGATTTTCATAGAGACTGCCGAATGGAAGCAAAGAATCAATCCCGGTTGTGGGTAGGGAAATTAAACTTCCTGATGACTGACATCCGATCATCCATCACTCCCGAAGCAAGACAGCGTTGGGATGAAGAACTTATCCACGGAGATTTGATTTTCACATTGAGCATTTCAGAAAAATGGATTCAGTTTTCTCCCCAGCAAAGAGAGGTTATCGAAAACATAGCAGAAGCATTCATTCGTGGGGAGGAAGTTAAAATCATCCCCTAACAAAAAAATAAAAATCATGGTCAACCAAATCGAACACCAGCAGCTAATCAACGAATTTGCCGCCGCCAACCTGGAATTAAATCTTGCAAAAGTTGAAAACCAAAAACTGAAAGCCCGTCTGGATGCCGCCACCGAAATACTAACAGGCGTTCGTGGAATGTTTTTGGTGGGGGTTGGAAATCCGGAGGGCGAGTTGTGGCGGGGCCGGATTAACGGGTTTTTGAAAGATGCCCAGAAATCTTAAAAAGGCCGTTTGTGGGGTATTGTCCGATTTTGAGGAGATAATTGAAATTTGATGGCAAACTTTTCGTCTCATTTGATTGTAGCGAAGGGGTAGATATGGGCAAAAACAAGCGACTCCGAACCCCACTTAAAATGTAGTAATATATAAGGAGTGTAAAAAACGGCCCAAAATCGGGTCAAAAACATCGAAAATAATCATTAAAAATCAGTCAAAATGTATCACATTGTACCTTCGGCAAACAGTAAATTTCGGGTCGTTTTAGTGGCCGAAAATGGAGAAGTTTTAAGCACTTCCCAGCCCCTTTCTTCCAAGCAAAAAGCATGGGGGAATATCCGATCACAGCTTTTTTCATGTAGCGGATACGCAGATGTTCAAGACGATACCGCAAAAGAATTATATGTAATAACCATGTATGCGGACGGTTCTAAATATAGTCGCACAAGAGGCGTACCTAAATACGTACCCGGCAAAAACAAAATCAAAAAGAAGTAATTACTTATCTTTGTCATCTCCTCATCTTGTGGCGAGATGTTTGGTTCATGGTTGTTTTATTTTGCCGCTCCGGTTTCCTCATTTTCCGGGGCGGTTTTTTTATTTGGATGGTTAGCGTAAATTTCCGACTTTTACGAAAAAGCGGAAAACGTTGAAATCAATAAAGGTCACAGAAGAAACGGTTAAGAATCTAAATAAGGCTTCAGCAGAAACGGGAGAACCGCAATATGTTGTTAGCGAAAAAGCCAGCAAAGACTTCCTGGAAAAGATAACCTCTCCTAAAAAGAAAAAAAAGAAATGAAAATATTTACAACAACTTTTCTCGTAGTTTCTTGCATTATAGCTGTCGCATATCTTGTTCCTATTATTTTAATAGGGAATAAAAAGGCGGTCATTGAAACTTCTCCTAAAATCGTAATAGATAGTTCACTGTACGACCATAGTAAAAAAATGTATTCAGGATATACAGAATATTTAATCATACTTCCAGATACTTTTTCTTTAAAAGAATACATGACTTATTATGCCGGAGACTGGGAATCTTATTCCTTTGTGCAAGTTTTAAATGCCCTTGACGTTGACAGAAATGGAAACATAAAAATATCTGACACGTCAAAAGCGGTTAAAGGGTTGGTTTACGGGATTGCTCATTTAATAAAGCAACTAAAAACGAAACCGGTCTTCATACAAGGGAATGATACCATATATTTGAACGATACAGATACGCTTAGAGCAACACCATGCCGGTCTGGATGGGACGATGTAAAAAGAAGTGACCTTAATTTTGCAACAAACTAAAACATAATAATAAAGATGAAACTAATCCTCGCAATCACATTCGCTGTATTTATTGCATCCTGTAATGACAAAAAAAGTCCGGTAGATGATTACAAATCAACAGCCCTCTTTGACTATTCAAAAAGAATGGTTGTTTTCTACCCCCTCAATGATTCAGTAAATGAAATGTACGTCATGGCCTATCAGGTAACAGACAAAACATACATTGATAGTGCAACCAGAAAGAAGAAATTAATCACTACTGGAAAGTTTGGATTCCCTATTGTAAGATTGGTGATGGATTCTGTAACGAAGAAACCGCTATTGGACAGCAATGGAAACGTTCAGCCATACGTAGCGGGATTTGATTATGATAAAGTAATAGATTCATTAGTAATATGGGATATTGCGGGGAAGGATTTTGATTCATTAAGCAAAAGAAAAAAACCATAACTATGATAAGAATATTCAGAGACATTTATTTTGAAGGTTCCGCTGGTGGGGTAGAAACTGTTGATACCGCAATTAATACCCTCATAAAAGTATCGAAGGCCGATACTAACAAAATAAGTGACGGCTATCATACGTTTGGGGAACTTTATCAACATCGGATAGAAATTTATATTGCCCTATGCAAAAAAGAACACTACCAAAATAACAGCGTGTGGCGATCTTTTACTCATTCTGATGGAGAAGTATGGGACGGATGGTTTTTACTGGGTATAAATACAGAACCAGGGAAACAGATAACTTATCATCTCCCCAACGATTATTGGGACGATACATCTTTCGCTATTGATTTAGATAAGGCTCCGCAATTTGACGGGCATACATCGGCACAAGTTCTTGAAAGAATAAAATATTTGTAAACATTCTCTACACACATGAATAATGTGGACTAACCAACGGGGCTTCTCTTTAGTCGCCCCTCTTTTTAAAGATTATTTCCAATATGAAAAAATATACAATATCTGCATTGTGAAACTTACGTTGAAGATAAAACTTTTGCCTACCAATGAACAGAGTAAGGCTCTTTTGAAAACTATTAAAGAGGCTAATTCCTGCTGTAATTCTATTTCCGAAATAGCTTGGGAGAAAAAAGTTTTTAATCAATTTAAAATTCACCATGAGGTTTACCATTCTTTTAAGGCTAAATTTAATCTTAGCAGCCAAGTGTTAGTACGTTGTATAAGCAAAGTTTGCGATGCTTATAAACTTGATAAAAAAAGTAAGCGAAATTTTAAACCGCAGTGTTCTATCGCCTATGATAGCAGGATACTTACATACAAACAAAACTCTATTGTTTCTATTTGGACTCTTGGGGGCAGATTGAAAATCCCATTTATTTGTCATAATCAAAAGTACCTGCCTTATATAAACGGCGAATCGGATTTGGTTTTTAATAAAGGGAAGTTTTACGTTTTTCAAACTGTTGCTGTTCCTGATGTAGAAATTAAAGATATTGAGGAATTTATAGGGGTTGATTTTGGGCAGACGGATATAGCCGTTCTTTCGGATGGCACTAATTATAATTCTAAACAACTTAAAAAGGTTCGTAAAAAATATTCTAAAGTAAGAGCAAGCGTTCAAAGCAAAGGCACAAAAGGGGCTAAAAGGCTACTTAAACGGCTTAGTGGTAGAGAGCGCAGGTTTGTTTCGATTAATAATCACACAATAAGCAAACAAATTGTAGATAAAGCCAAAAAGCAAAATAAGGGAATAGCTATTGAGGATTTGAGGAATATCCGTAAGACCGCAAATAGCAAAAGTAAGGCACAAAAAACAGAATTGAATCGTTGGAGTTTCTACCAACTTCGCCAGTATCTTACTTATAAAGCATTGATTAATGGTGTAAAACTGGTTGCTATTCCGCCCGCTTATACAAGTCAGACTTGTAGTGTGTGCCAACATATCGGGACGAAAGAAAATTCCTTTAGAAAAGGCAAGAAATTTGCCTGTACAAATTGCGGATATATTGCTGATGCAGATGTAAATGCTGCTCACAATATAGCTGCATGGGGCGTCGCCGTAAATACGCCCGAAAAATCCACTATGTTTTGCTCTGTGCATTCGTAAGGAGATTTAAAGCACCGATGCCTTTAGGATCGGGGCAGTTTACAAGCAGCAATCGTTTAAAAGCCACATACAATCTATTTAGATGATGTCGGGGTATTTTTTAATTATGGCATTTCAGAAAACATATCGACTCTTAATTCCTCCCCAACCGCAAGTTGTAATGATAACAAGCGAGAAGTGGATGTTAAGCACTACATTAACGGATCAATATCTTCTTGACCTGGGGATGAAAAAACACACAGAGCAAAAAGAAGCTGGCGCAAAGAACCCGGTAAATCCCAATCACTACTTAAATAAAAAGAAACGGTATAGGAAGTATGTAAAATACATGGAGGATTTAAGGGCCGAAGCCAGAAGAAATCTTTACAATCCGCAAACAGAAAACATTTGGATGAAGTTCTTTATGCCAATGCCTGCAAGTTGGGGGAAGAAAAAAAGAAAACAGTTATGCTTTGAACCACACCTACAGCGTCCGGATTTATCTAATATTTGCAAGGGAATCGAAGATGCTTTCTTTGAAGAGGATAAAATTATCTGGGATTATCGCGCCTCAAAGTTCTGGTACGACGGCCCCGGCCACATAGAGATTGAAATAGGAACTCTCCCCAAAGCAACAGGATATACTAAGTACGTAAAAGAAGATATACTGCAATGAAGCGAATTGATATTATACCAATTAAATTAGAGAACCAGGAGCCGTTTGGCGACGATGCTGCTATGTGGGTAGAATTACATGATAAGTATATCAAGATGAGACATAAGTTCATGGCCCGCGAACCAATAGATATTGATGACAAAGCAATGGGTTGGGAAGATGTTCGGAACGATTACGAAATGATTGCCCGTAAAGAATTTATTGCTGGGATAGAAAAGCAATGGCTATCTAAGTCTAAGAAATGGGCCATATACATAATGATTGAAGGTATTTCCCCCGATATGAAATGGTATTATAAAACAGAAACTAAAGCTACTGAAGCCTATGACATTGTTCAGGGTTGGCTGCTTGGCACACTGATTGTATAACTTATTATAAACATAAACTATGCCTACTGTAGTAATTGTTATCCTCGTATGCCTTGTGCTTTGCCTATTCGTGTATCTTCTGCCTTTTATTGGCCCCAATGGTAAGAAATTTGGGTACTGTATAGTACTCTTGGTTTTCATTTTGTGGCTTTTGTCGATACTGAACGGCTGGCATTGGGGAGCATGGAGGTAATTTATACCCCATGTTTTGCTCTCTGATCGTTGATATACTGTGTGCGATCCAATCCTTTTAAGTTTTTGGGGACGGAATCTTTTATGTCCTTCAGGGTAGGCTTTTTAGACAGGGGAGCATCTACAATCACTTCGCTTTTTGGAGATTCGATTGAGGACTTCTTTACTTTTGGAAGTTCCAGGGGAGTCTCATTTACCGGCTTTGCTGGCTTCTCTTTTTTTACGTCCCCAGATACAATTAAAATTTTCATCCCCATAGCATCACAATAAGCCATTAATGTATCAATGGTATAATTCTTAGAGGCATCTTCGATGTAGTTTATTTGGGTATCGGTAACGGTTCCATTGGATGATTTTGCTACCCGATAAACACTAAGGTCTTTCTTCTTTCTTTCTGCTTTGATCTTTTCTCCTAATTCTTTACGTGTCATTTTAGTTTTTCTTTTGGGGTGATTTTTATAGAGGAATTATTATACTTAGAAACTACATAAAAAAGCATCGCCCATGAATAGATAACCATTGAAAGCCCAATGAAGATCAGTAAAAAAATGCCTGCTTTTTTCATAGGTCAAATATATTGATTAATTATGAATGGGGTAGAATATTATACGGGAATTAGAATATTTTATCAATGATGGACGCGAGATAGGAGTATTCCAGTTTAAATTCCCGGCCTTCCTCTTTTTCTTTCTCTGCTTTGGTGGCGAGTGCGTCAATTAATTGGTTGAAATACGCGACATCGACTCCGGTTAACTGATCTTCCAAGACTTCAACTTTTGTTAGGTCAAGTAGAGATAACTGGAAACTCATTTTCAATATCTGCCCAGCGTTTACCGTCCATCCTCTTTTGATGAATTTGCGGAGCCGGACAATGGATGCCAGCGGGTATTTTGACCCCACATACTTCAATTCCCTTGCTAATAATGCTTCCAATGCTGGCTGCTTCAGGGTTAATTCCCTTGTCTTGGATAGCCAGTAGTTCGTACAATGGATGTAGTCATAGTGCTGGTGGATATTATCCGGATCACCGTAAAACCGGATGACGATTTGTACTTGGTGTGACAGCGTTATGGCATTGTTGGAAAGGTATATTGGGCGATACTTTGGCTTTGTTTCTTCCGGAACTTCAGCTTTCCCTTCAGGCCATTCTTCAATCTCATTTTCGTCGTCGATCGCGCCGTCTTCTTTTGCCACGCCTTTTGATTCAAATACAACTTTAATTCTGTCGGGAGTCATATTCATAGCAACGCCGCCTCTTAAAGATGGATTATTTTCATTTACTACAGCCCCATCCAAAACATACCCATCATCCCCGTTGGCATCATTCCATTGCTTCACGTAGTATTCTGCAACGGCTTTGGTAGTTTCCTTGTCGGTGAAATAAACATCGAAGTCATTAACCGGCTCCTTCAGGAGCATACTGGCGATACATCCCCCGGTGACGATGGTGTTCTTTTCTACCAGATTCTTTACGTTTTGGTCGGTGATTGATAAAAGCCATTCATCAAATTTCTTGCAGATGACGGAGTTGATTGTTTTCTTTTTCATTTTTATTGGCTGTTTTATTTTTTAAAAATCGGATATTCTGATTCAATATTATTTCCATGTTTGTAATAAACTACCTGATACCATTCCAGCCAAACAAAATATTTTTCTCCGGCATAGTATAGTGTTCTTGGGAATATTGCAAAACTCCTGGAAGTATATTTATAAGGCTTTTTTGGCACTCTCTTTTTAAGAATCCACTTCATGATTAGTTATGCTTTTTGAATATGTTCTTTGACTGATTGCCAATATGTTATGAGTTCTTTCATGGGGTAGTAGTCGGCTGATGCCTGTTGTAGTTGGGATATGATCTCATCCACGCATATTTCAGCACACTCCTTTGCACTATTGATGTTGGATTCCTCCCTTGTTCTTCGGGTAGCAAGGTCGTGTGCATCGTAGTAAGAATGGGGTTTGAATTTTTCAATCAACTCTTTCGCCTTCTGTTCTGGGTTCATTGGTTTTTTTGTTTTTGGGGTCAATCTATCGGTGATTCTGGGAATAACTGGTTATACCTTCGCCTTATTTCTTCAGCATGGATTTCATTCTTCATTTCCCTGTAATGCTTTGTTTCCTTTAATTCCCTGTACCATTTTATCAGGAAGGGAATCTTGGTTATCCATCCTATAGCTACTCCGATTATTAAATACAAATACTTCTGATCCATAACGTTTATTTTTCGGTTTCCGTATCTGTCGCCTTCTCCCCTTTCATCAGTTCAATGATTTCCATTTCGAGTTTTACTTTTTCGGATATTAATTCAGACCATTTTGCATCTGGGTAGTGGTTGGAGGAAATGTAGCTGGCTTTCATTCTTAACTGCTCTATAGATAGATGGTTGTATCTTTCTATTAGTGGGGAGAGCTTGTCTTCAGTCATGCTTTTTTATTTTTCTTTTGGGAATACTTTTTCAAGATCAATATTAAATGGAGAACAAACCTGATCCATCCATAGCGATATGCCTCCACTGCAAATACGAGCCTCCAAACCGCCTTCATCTAAAAGATAAGGGTCTAACATTTTATAAAACTCTTCCACCCATGACGGATGAACCCAAACCACAACATCATCTTTCTTTTCCTCTCTATTATAATCCCATCTCCATTCAACGCCATGTTCTGAATTAGCCCACTTGTATAAATCAAGTTCTGTCATATATCGTATTTAATTGTGTAATCGATTATGGTTTATAGGTAGACATTTCTTCTGTTTGGAAAGGCTCCAATTTATCTGATTCGCTTCTGGTAACAAGTATCTGTACCTGAATAGCCTCTTTACTTTCCGGATCGTAATAATCAAAAGCCGATTGCTTAACGTAAATCAAGTCCTTATTACTAAGCAATTCTGGGATAAGATCACCTGCTGAAAATATTAACAGTTTTACTTCCGTTTCATTTAGTTCTAATCTCTTATTCATTTGTCTTTATTTTGATTGTACCATTTTATTCCGTCAACTAAAGCCTCAAACGCTGGGAGGATTTCATAGCAAGTTACTGCCCAGTCTATCGTATCGCAACTCCGCTCATATCTCTTTTCTTTCGATCTGGAACTCATGGATAAATTGTCGAATTTTGCACACGCAGGCATTAGCCAATTCCAATCTTCGTGATATTTCGGATATGGGAAGTTTAAAAGTTCATTTTCAGGGAATGAAAAGTAATAATCGTCCCCCATATTATTAGTCTTAGTGATACCGCTTCCGACATTATGCGGATTCCCTTTGGGAACATCATTGTAAACGTAACCCATAAACTCCGCTATCAGTCTATTCCCTTCAAGTATTTCTTTGTCTGTCATTTCTGCTTTATTTAATATCTGGTAGTATAAAATACATTCCCGCCGTCAGTTCGTCCAAGTCTCCCCATTCGTCCCCGTTTTCGTCGCAAAGGGCCAGATATACTCCGTCTGTATCTGATATGCCTACTATTTGCCAAAACTTGTAATTCCATTCATTATTGATAGCGGTGGCTGTTATAATGCAGCACTCTTGGTTTATTTGCGGCTTCTCTGTTAGCCATTGTCCTTTTGTCATTTGCCTGGGGTTGGTTTAATTAGAAAAGAGTTTAGGAAGGCTTCTGCTGCATCATTAGCAACCTTTAGCGTTAGAACTCTATTTGAGTCGGTCATGTGTGTTTCAAGTTTTAACACTTCATCGTAGAATGCCATTGCAATATTTGATTTCCACCCATTAAAGTAAGCCCTATCTCCATCCAACGCTTTTTGAAGTACTGTTATTGCTTCGGGCAGAGATACGTACTGTTCCATTGGGGCGGTTTCCCATTCAGCCCGCTCGTCTTCATCTGTAGGGACAAACATAATCGGCCAATCTCCTGTAGTCTTCATTAGCAAACATCCTTCGTAAAATATAAAGTCATTATTAGCGAGACGATTCCCGTCTTTGCGATATGCCTTTCTTCTCCCGTTGGTGATAAGTTTTAATACAGTTTGATATGTCATTTGTCTGGGGTGTTTGATTTTGACTTGAATGTTTTATATATTGGCCTTCCATGCCCGACTCCGATATTGTCGCTCAATTTCATTGGCATTATTTTAAGTTCAAATTCGTCAATAATAAAGGTTACGGCTATTCCAACATGGCATCCATTATAAAGTCCACGATAAAATAGATGATTAGCCCCCGGCTCCGCATACACCTCTTTTAGAAACTCTTCCATTTCTGTAGAAAAACGTTCTTTTATCTCGCTCATTTGTCTTGTATTGATTGGAAGTTTTTAAATTCTTCCAAGTTATTTGTTTCTACCCCGGTATGATAGTAGTATTCTATTCCGGGCATTGATACTGATTTGATGGGGATAAGATTGGTAAAGTCGTCGTATATCTGTTCAACAGAGCGACCTATCCAGCTAAACATTCCGATTCGGTCATATTCCTTTTGCACCCCAGCCCTCTCTTCTTTTTGGAATCTATTAAGATAAGGTAGGAACGCTATTGCCTGTTGTTTGGCATATTTCTTCATGATGGAAACAAAATCATCGTTGGTAAGAGCATTCTCTACACGGGAAGAAGATGTCCCAATAATCAGGTCTTCGTTGCTTATGTTATCCATTATTTTGTATTGATTGGTTGAATATTTCGTACAGTTGATCTAAAGAAAGTGGGGAACTATATGGAAGACCCTTCCTATGCCAGCCATCTTTTCTTTCCAGCCCCCATTTAACACATTTATAATCCTTCATAATTTCAGCGAATGCTATTGCCCTACTCTTTGCGTATTCTAATTTTTCCAGTTGGGCGTTGATTTTTTCCACATTGAATACATTTCCGCCATTGTCTTTAATATCTACTTCATACATTGCCGATAACGATGTGGCTTGCACCCCTACCAGTCTCATATTAATTAGACCTTTCTTTTTTATAACGGAGCCGATCTCGTCAATAGCTTTGTTTAAATTATCCTCCATTTCAATTCCGTTGGAAAAGTTAACGGTAATGGTCAGGGTTTTCTCCTCCTTTGTTATGTTATTGGTCATTGGTTGGGCGGGTTGTTTTTGTAAAAATCAATCATAGCGTCATAATCCTGAAACACAAAATCTTCTTTCACGGCATCGCCTTCATATTCTTTATTATGCGCAGTTGCCCACAGTCGATATGTAAGGGATTCTTTTACATTCCCATTTCTATCTAACTCTTCGGAGTAGGAAACTTTCTTAACCTTTCCGGCCCTAAACCCATTACCAGATAGCCAAAAAACACTATCGTTTACAGAATACTTAATTTGCTTACTCATTGGTTGTTTATTTGATTGATGAATCTATATTCCCATACACGTCTACACCTGTTACGTATTCGGGTGTAAAGTGCCTTATAAGTCCGTTTGTAGGTAGTTCGCAAATTTTAAAATTACCGTTGTCGTCAACGATGGCTTTTATTTCCCCATTTTCATTTCGCTCCAATCTGGCTCTTATAGTTTGCAATAACGTCTCTTGCTGGAATTGATTAGTACTCATGACAATTCTTTTAATTTATTTTGATAGGCTTGATTGATAGCGGGATTTGTTTTTGCCATCAGCTTGTAGGATCCCAACACCTTAATATCTGTCACCGAATCAATGTCAAATATTATCCCCTCTGTAGCATTGGATGGTCTTTGTATTTTTACTTCGGGGATTTGTTCGGTCATTCCGTATGGAGGTTCGCTAATGATTATCGGATTGTGGGTTTGGTAAAGATGCGGATAGTTCTCCCGGTGGAAATCGTCGGCTTGCTTCTTTAATTTTCTCCATCCGTCAGCCATCGTTTCTCCTTCTTCTAATACAATCTCCCCCCCTAATCGCTGATTAAGATACTGCACTCCTGTAAAATAGATTTGCTCAAAGGTTACTTTCACTTGGTTACTATTTTGGTTATGGACTGAAGTTGTTTATGTAATTCTGGAAGCGATGGCATACACTTGCTCAATGGGGAAATCTTGGTATAGTATTCCGCTTTATTAATATCCGGTTCATTCGACTCAATATAAGCGTTGATTCTTTTTCTTGCCGCTATCATTGTTTCATACAAGTCAACCAACTCCTTTTTATAATTCTTCGCTTCTTTCTTTTCCGTCCTAACATTTACCCTGATAGGCAACTGACCACTACATCTTCTTGAAGCCTCTGCTTTTACTTCAAAAGCAAAATCTCTCCCATGTAATTCGGTAAGAATATCCATTATTTTTGCTCCGAAATCATCGTTACCTCCGTTCAATTCCCTTAATTCCTTTTTGATACAAGTAAGCCTCTGCTCATAGACTCCAACTTGCGAGGCTATCTCTCTCCTTTTATCAATTACATCTTGCGCTATGTGTCTGGACTTGTTGTACTTTTCATTATGAGATAATCCCATTTCCGCTAATTGAGCAGAAAGTTCAGACTTAGCTACTGCCAACTCCCCGCGCTCCTTATTTAATTCCTGTATGCGCAAGAGTCTTTCAGTTTTTGACATTGGCTCTTTTACTTCGCTCATCACTTTTTCTTTTTGGTAGACTTAATAATTCTGGCGAGTAGTGCTTCATCTAACAATACCTCTACCATGTTACTGAAGTTTCTGTTTTCTTTTGCCGCCATGTCAGATACTTGCTTAAGTACGTTTGGTTCGACGGATGCGTTTAATTTTTCTTTTGCCATGAGACAAACATACATCAGGATTTGGCATTTCGTATCATCCTGTGTCAGAATTATTTTTGCATCGTTGTTGCATTTCAAATATTTACCCAACAAAAAGCCCCGCCGATTAAAGCGAGGCTATAAAACAGGAGTCATGGCGAAATCCTTATGACGGCAGTTCACTTACAAGAACCTCATCAATATTGTATATTCTGGTAGAAAACTCTCCGGCAAATTTTATTTCCACATCGTACTTTATTTTGCTGGTATAGTTGTGGATCGCAATGATGCGTCCTGCAAAACCGGGAAAACTTTCCGCCCCTTCCGGCATAAGAAATACCCTTACCTTATCGCCAATTAAGTGTTTAGACGCGAAGACTGCACCTCCTATCTCCTCTTTCCAGTTGGAAAGGTCAGCGTCATTGACTTCTCTTTGGAAAATTGGCTGATTCGTTCCGTCGTTAGAATGAACCATAACACCATACCGCTTTAATAAAAAATTCCCAAATGAGACAACGTTTGATTCATGAACGTCCTTCAACTTCTCTTCGTACTCTTGTTGAAATTTGATGAGATCGGGAATGCTTACTTTAACGTCCCCGCTCATTAGGTGCTGAACAAAATCCTGATAGCTGGAATAATACTGTTGGAGGTGCGACAACTTATTGTCGAATAGAAAAAACTGGAACATAATATGTCTGGATTGCTATGCCAATCCCCGCATTAGAAATCAAATATCCAAACATTTCCCCAGAACTCCAAGACCAAAAAAAACTCCCCTCCGATGTTCTCCCGCTTAAACGGTTACAATTCTGCAAGGGGAGCGATTTGACGGAACTTATCAGGAAACCGTCATTTAGTTGTCAAAGAAATAAACAATCCTCACATTTTCCGGGTCGGCAGAAGCCTCTTTAAGTTTCGGGAATACCTCTTTCTTAAATTCAACAACCGTTTCGCCGTACCCAGACCAGTCAAAATCTTCCAACTCTTTTAGAGTGTTCCAGCTATGGCTATGTCCATCAGCTCCGTAATTATCGCTTTCTGTTTTTATTTCAGTGCAACAATCTTCAGGCAGTCCTTTTGGTTCGCTTATAATTGAGGGTTCCCCGTAAAAATGGAATCCCCTAACTCCCGCTAATGCACAAAATAAATTGTAGTTCCTGCCTTTTGTGTAAATTCTGTCAGCATGATCAATAACAAATTCTTTTTCGTCATGGTATTTCCCAAACTCTGGATTAGGCGTGTATTTATCTATAGAAATCCAAACGCCGTTTTCTTTTTTCTCTGCAAATAAATGAATGTCACAACCCATAATTGATAATTTTTTGATGAACCACAAACATACTACCCCCAACAGTAAATTCCAAATATTCTACCCTATATTTTTATACCTTACGTAAAATAGAGTAAAAGTACGCAA
>Ga0172380_10003267_pt1 | contig 22672 bp, 17 predicted proteins | sample Leawe162metaG_FD_119747 | JGI IMG/M metagenome (GOLD analysis project Ga0172380, IMG submission 119747) | Leachate microbial communities from a municipal landfill in Southern Ontario, Canada - Leachate well 162 metaG | ecosystem: Engineered > Solid waste > Landfill > Unclassified | place...
TCCTTCATGGCCAAGCATGTGGGGTAGCCAAGGATCTGCGCCCCGCCCGCCGCTCGCCTCCATCAGCTGGCTGCGACAGACGCCGCTGAAGAAGACCTTGACCAGAACCTGGCCGCGAAGGAGTTCGGGGATCTCCACTTCCCTGACCACAAGCGGCTTGCCGAGTTGCTCCAAAACGGCGGCAATGGTGGTTCTCATGAGGACTTGGCGGCACCTGCCTTGAATGCCCTCAATGAAGCGCCGAACACCTCGGCGACACCCAGACCGCCATCGATCGTCAGCACTTGGCCGGTGATATAGGCCGCTCGCCGGGAGCTCAAGAAGACCACTGCCTGGGCGACATCGTCGGCACGCCCGGCACGCCGCAACGGGACGATCGCCTCGATCACAGCGCGATGTTGCGCATTGTCCGTCAGCTTCTGGCCCACGTCGCGATCCACCAAACCGGGGGCCACCGCATTGACGCGAATTCCTCGCTCACCCAGCCGCACGGCGAGCCAGCGCGTCAAATGATCGAGGCCGGCTTTGGCCACATGGTAGGGCCAGGAGCATTGGTCGACCGCCACGGCAGTGCTCGTCGCAGACGAGATGTTTACGATGGCGCCATGGCCGCTCGCCGCAAGATGATCACTCGCGGCGTCGGCCAGACTGACAGCAGAACTCAGCACAACCCGCTGATGAGTCTCCCAGTCCGCATCGGCCAATCTTCCGAGCATCTCCCGGTCTCTGCCAGGTGCCGCGCAGTTGACCAGAATGTCGATGCCGCCGAGCCTCAGCGCCGACTGCTCCACGAGTCGCCGGCACGCCTCTTCCGTGCCAATGTCGGTGCAAATCGCCATGGCCGTGCCACCAGCGGCGGCAATTTGCTCGGCGACTGCTTTCGCCTTGTCAATTTGCCGGTCAACCACGGCTACTGCCGCGCCGGCTGTCGCCAAGCCGAAGCAGATGCCGGCACCGATTCCTTGCGCGCCGCCGGTAACCAGGGCTCGCATGCCCTGCAGGGGCAGGGTCTGGGGAGTTGTTTCGGCGCTCATCGCAAGGGCATGGTCATCGTGGCTGGCTGGGACGAATCTCGACCCAATTCACTGTCGCTCGCCGGTCGGCCGACATGAGGTCGCAAACCACCTTCGCAACGTCCTGCGGCAGGAGGTGCCAATCCTCCGCAGCCGTCCCGCCCAGGCCGGTAGCCACCGTCCCCGGTGCAACCAGGCTGACCCGGATGCCGTACTGATGCAGATCAAGGAAGAGCGCCTCGGTGAATCCTTGCAGACCAAACTTGGTCGTATTGTAGCCGGTCCCTCCGGCAAACGAATAGCGGCCGGAGCGACTGCCGAGATTGACGATATCCGCTCCACCAGCCTTCTTTAGCCAAGGCAGCGCCGCGCGGCAGCAATTGAACACTCCCGTCAGGTTGGTCTCGATGATACTGTTCCATTGATCCGGCGTGATGTCCTCGAAGGCGCTGATAAAAGCCATGCCGGCGTTGTTGATCAAGGTGTCTATTCTTCCGAAGCGCGCCCCGGCCAGGGCGACCATCTGCTCAACCGAGGCAAGCGAGCGAACATCGCAGGTCGATCCGCCAATTCTCTCGCCGCCAAATTCCTCTGCCAGTCCCGCCAGCGCCGCGGTGAGCCGTCCCTCGTCACGCCCGCAGATGAACACCTTGTGCCCGCGCCGAAGCAGTTCGTGCGCCACTGCCAGTCCTATGCCGGCGGTCGCGCCGCTGACGATCGCATTGCGCGATGTATCCACTATCGGCTACTCCTGTCCTGACGATACTGCCAGGGGACGGCGAAAGATGCGATGGACGTGCGGATAGCGCATCAACATCTTCCCCATTCCGTCACGTGCCCCGCCGAATTCCTTGGCGTAAGCCTTGATCTGCGTGCGCTGCTCGGGCGTATGGGCGATCGCATAGCGCCGGGGCCTGGACAGCTTCGCCTGCTGCGGAGACAAAGTGAAGTGAGAGGCCGATAGCGCTTCCAGGTCGTAGCTGAAGACTTCGCAGAACTGGGTGTCGCAATCCAGCAAGCCCATCTTGCGTAGCCGACTGAAGCGCTGCATCTCGTCCAGGTAGGCCTCGGTCCCGGCGTCGAGCAGATTCTGTTCGCCGAGCCAGCGCTTCATCTCGCCGAAGAGGATCACATTGAGCCGCTCGCCCAGCACAAAAAATCCGGTCGCCTTGCCCATCGACATTTCATTGGTGCCGCGCTCATCGCGCAACATCGCATCGATCTTGCCGGATACGGCTGTTTCGAGCTCCGCCCGGGTCTGCCACAGGCGCGAAGTGAATCCATTGCGGAAATCATCGTACAGCGCACTGACGTCGGCACCGTAGTCGCGCCTCTTGTCATAGAATCGCAGTATGAAATCAAACCAGGACAAGCCGGCGTATTCACAGTAGGACTGCAGTTCCTCGTAAACCTTGCCGTTGTGCAGTAGCTCGACGGTCAGATCCAGTTCCCGGCAGCGGATGTAGTCCTCGAAGGAAAGCGTGGCGTTTTCGACCAGTATCTCTTCCGACTCGACCGCCACGAACTCTCTGCCTGCAAGCCGATAACGCCCAAACGATCGGGGCATGACCCGGTGCATGGACTTCATCGCGAATTTTTGCCGCATCGCCCGCGTATTCAGCCCGGTCTGCGGCAGCATGATGAGTTGGTACATGCGGATGTTGTCGAAATTCGCCTGAACGCAATCGCGCAGGCTTTGACGATGTGCGGCAAAGCTGTCTCCGGGAAGACCGAGGATGATTTCGCTGTAGGTTCCCGCGTCAACCTTGTTGGCGAGCTTTCCGACCGTAGTCAGCTTGCTGATGGAGATGTTCGATCGGGAAACATTGCTCAGAACGACCGGGTCTGTGGACTGGAGCGAAGCCGCCATGCTCAGCGCCCCGTCCAGGATCTTGGCAATCTCGATCACCCGCTCCTTCTGATTCTTTCCGGTCGACACGTGGATATAGCGCGGGTAGCCGAAGCGTCCCTGGCATTCCGCCAGGAGCTTTGCCTTGTCCATATCCTGCTTGAACATGCCGAAGTTGGCATCGGAGATGTACAGATCGAGGGGCCCACGCACGCGCTGGGCGATATAGCGCAGTTCTTCGCCCAAGGTCCCCATGCGCTGCTCGACGATGTTGTAATAGGGAGCGCCTTCGGTGCAGAAAGCGCATTGAAAAGGGCAGCCCCGAGTCGTGTGTATCATCGGCCCGAGGTTCTCATCGAAAAACTTGTCCATCAGGCCCATCAAATAGGGCGACGGAATGTCTTCCAGTTTGAGCCTGGGAAGATCCGCTCCGATGATGACTTCCTCGTCGACGGCGTAGTGGCAATTGGGCAACTTCACGCGGCTGGCCTTTATTGCCGCGGGGCGCATGTCACTTGCCAGCAAGGCATCGACGAGATGAACAAAGGCCGCCTCGCCTTCTCTGACGACATGGAAATCTATCAGCGGGTATTGCTTCCAGAAATCGCCTACCTCGTCGCTCTCCAGCCCATAATTCGGCCCGCCAAAGATCACCGGAATCTCCGCACAGAGCGTCTTGATGATCCGGGCATGCTCATAGCTGAGGTGGAAATTCCACGAGTAGTTGGCAAAGGCGGCGATATCAGGCTTGCGCGCCTCGAATGCAGCGCTGAAATCCTCCGGGTACTTGAACAGCTCGACCTCGAAATCGTCCGGCCGATGATGCATCAGATAGGCGGCGATCAGTCCGATGGAAAGCGGGAACACGTTTGAGGACAAGACCAGGCCTCTGTGCGTGAGATCAGCCAGGTAGATCAGCTTTCTAGTCTTCATCGGATTGATCCAACACATCGTCGCAACAAATCGGCCGATCGGATAACGGGTACAGCCCCTGGATGGTGATTCACGGCCTTTGTCATGCCATCGATCTGCTCACGTCCAGCGGCGGGACGATCATATTGCCGAGAAACTCTTCACGCGGCAGCAGCGGCTCGGCGTCCTCTATCGGGCGCCCAAATTTCACTTGCGGAATCACCCGTTCCTCCGGCCGCAGCTCGACGTTGCAGAAGCCGGGGCCAGGTGCATCGAGAAAGGCCCGCAGCCGCTCGCTGGCGTGCCGATTTTCGCTTAGCGTCATGGTGTTGAAACCGAGCACTGCGGCAAGGCGGTGGAAGTCCGGGAAGCCCAAACCCCCAGCTTCGCTCGACGCTTCGTACCTGGAGTTCAGCCACTGATCCTGGGTCTGCTGGATCATCGAGTAACCGTGATTGTTGAGCACGAATATCTTGACCGGCAGCTTGTGGTAAAGAACCGTGTTCAGTTCCTGGATATTCATCATCAGGCCACCGTCGCCGGTGATGCAGACGACGCGCTTGTCGTTCAGCGCCAGGCAGGCGCCGATCGCCCCCGGCAGGCCATGGCCCATCGGCGTGTTGTTAAAGGCGGAGAAGAAACGCTGGCCGCTCTTGAACTGGAAGGCCTGGCTCGCCCAGGCCACCGCGCATCCGGTGTCGGCGAAGATGACCTCCCCCTCGATCGCGGCATCGGATAAGGCTTTGATGAAGACGTAGGGATTCAGGGCGGTCGACTCGAAGTAGCCGGGTTGGACTTCCGGGTAGCGCGCCTTCCAGGCGCCTATCTGCTCACGCCAAGCGGCAATATCGGGCGCATTCTGGTGCGCCGATTGCCTTATTGCCTCGACGAGAAAGGCCTTGGCGTCGGCAACTATCGACAGGTCGATGCGTAGATCGAAATGCGAAAATTTTTCGATCTCGGTTCGATCGATATCCACCATGACCTTGCGACCACCGCGGCAGAAGCTGGAGAAGGGTGAACCGATCACATGGGTATCCAGCCGGCTGCCGATAGACAGCACCAGATCCGCATTCTGAATGGCGAAGTTGCCGTAACGGGTGCCATGTGTCCCGAAGGTGCCGCAGCGAAGCGGATGCGCTTCGGCGAGAATGTCGGCGGCTCCCCAGGTCGGGTTTACCGGCAAGCCCAGATGTTCGATGAATGCCCGGGCTTCGCTTTCGGCTTTGGCAAGGTGCACTCCCCATCCCAACACGACGATGGGGCGCGTGGCCTGTTTGATCCAGGCCAAACATTCCCTTACCGCCGCGACCAAGGCCTCGGATGTCGCCACAGGCATGGCTGCCGGTGGCACAAACCCGGCCATGGCCTCATGCTCGACTTCCTCTCGCTGAACATTGTCCGGAATATCCACAAGCACCGGCCCGGGTCTGCCTTCCCGGGCAATCCATGCAGCCTTCTCCAGTTCATAACGAATCGACCCTGGTTCCGCGACGGTCACTGCGTACTTGGTGATGGAAGAACAAATATCGACAATGTCGGTCTCCTGAAAACCCATTTGACGTACGCCAGTCGTCCCCTTGAATCGTGTCGTGGAGACCTGGCCGGTAATGTAAAGGACGGGGACAGAGTCGTACCAGGCAGAGCAAATGCCGGTGATCATGTTGGTGCCACCGGGGCCGGACGTGGCGATTGCCGCGCCAAGGTTTCCACTGGCGCGCGAATAGCCGTCGGCGGCCATTGCACCAGCCTGCTCGTGATGCGGACAAACGTAGGTGATACCGGGATGCTTGGCGATTGAATCGATCAAGTGCAGCGACGCGCCGCCGGTGATCGCAAAGACATGGCGGATGCCCTGGCGTGCAAGAAAGTCTGCGACATAATCGGAGAGCTTCATGCGCTTATCGGCTGCGCAGCATTGCCAGTCGACTCCTTGCCGGTGCCCCAAGGCATTTCCGCCTTTGCGGAAATGAACAGGCTCCCATCGTGATAGCTGAAGGGCATTTCCTCGAATCGCCGAACCTGCCTCCAGCCGGACTTTTGCGCAAACATGTTGATGCCGATGCCCGTGAAGTGAGCGAAGATCGCACGAGCGTTATCTTGGCTGCCAATCTCCGCCATCATGTCCAGGTTGCGCCATTGTTCTGCGGTCGTGCTGGCAAGAATGATTTTTTCATGGCCTTCGACGTCCAGCTTGACGAAATCGACGCCCCGGATCAACTCGGCAAACGGCAACACTTTCACCGGGAAGCGCTCGATTTCGCCATACACGTTGCTCTTTGATCCGGCCAGATGGCTGCCGGTCGTGTTGCCCAGGACCCGCACGAACTCCATTGTTCCATCCTCGACAGACACCGCGGCATTGACGGCGGTAACCGTGCTGGCGTGGTTGTCGTCAAGATTCTTCTTCAGCAGCGAATAGTGATGGGGATCAGGTTCAAAACAGGTGACCACGAATCCGCAACGCGACATCAGGATGGAATGCAGCCCGAGATTGGCACCCATATCCAGGGTCTTCCTGTAACGACCGGCGTTGGCGGCGTAGAAGGCAAAGATCACCAGTTCGTCGAGTCCAAAAAGATCGATGGAGTCGATCGCCCCCATCCTGACATAGGGAAATATCAACTCGCCAAACGGTTCAAACAGGCACGGCGTCGCCTTCTCCGCAGAGAAGGCCGCCTCCGCCTCCTGACGCGCGACCATGCGCAGCAGCTCGTATGGGTCGCAGCCCGGGGCATGAAAGTCCTTCAGCGCCGGCAAGGCGGCGATGAGTTGCGACAGGATGGGAACCTTGCGCATGGGAGTTCGACGGTTCAAAGGGGAAAAGAGGCCCTGCTGCACAGCAGATTATTGCCTGAGCGGCGAAGCTTGTACATGTCGGGGTCGGCGAGCAGTGCCGCGCGCAATTCGGGCGAACCCCAGGCGTCGTGGGCAACGCTGAAATTGCGCCCGCCAATCTCTTCGCGCGGCGATGCAAGCAGCCAGTCGCAACAGTCGAGGACAGTTTCCATCGGCGTGAAATCGCCGTGCTCGATCTTTTGCCGGGTGCGCACGAGATTGGCGCCGGCGCGCGCGCCGGCGCGGAGCGTCTCGTCGTGAATCTTCGTATCTACCCAGCCGGGGCCGAGAATCGCGAAACGCACGTCGGGGATTTCCGCATCCAGCAGCTCACACATCTTGATCAGTGCCAGTCTCGATGCGGTATAGGCCGAGTAGTTGCTCGTGGCGCAATTGGTGCCCCCGCCCGCGAAATAGATGACGCAAGCCTGGTCTGAGGTCTGCGTTCGCCGGGATGGCAGCAGACGGTGAGTCAGGCGCATCTGGCTGGTGAAATTTACCTCAACCGACCCTGCCCACTGGTCGAAATCGCTGTCGACGAACGGACCAACGGGCTCGGTCGTACCGGAGGCCACCACCAGGACGTCCCAGGCAGGGCATAGCTGCGTCAGTCGCTTGCAGGCAGCCTCGATCGCATCCCGGTCTGCCACATCGCACACCACCAGCTGAGCCCCTGCCGACGCAATTTGATCTGTTGCGGCAGAGCGAGTGCGATAGGTGCCAAATACCGCCCAGCCGCGCGTCAGCCATCTCTGGGCAAGAGCGTTGCCTATATCACTGGAGATGGAGACGATGATCGCGGTCTTTTTCATTGTGTCACTCGGCGTTTGCATGAATACGGGCAGGTCCCATCGATAGCTTGGCGTTCGGGGTTGTCAGAACGGTCCCGTGAAGCTGGGGTCGGGAACGTCGAGCCGAACCTCGGCGCGGACATCCAGCGTGCCGGGAGCAGCATCCCGCCCCATCATCCTTGCGACTGCCAGCGCAATTTCCCCTGAGCGCGGATAGTACAGGTTGGAGAGCGCGGGACTGGTTGGGCAAGGATGGTCGGGAAGCGCAATCCGCAATGGTGCGCTCTTGACCGAAGCGAACTCGCGTTCAAGTACGGTTGCGACAATCTCTGCGCTCACGCCAAAAGCGGCATCCGCGGTATCGGTCACCACCAGGCGACCGGTCTTGCGCACCGAGCCCAACACCGTCTCCACATCCCATGGCCGGATGGAGCGCAGGTCGATGACCTCGGCGGAAATGCCCAGATCGCGAAGGCGTTCGGCCGCGCGCAATGATTCCAGCGCCATGTACGAGGTGCCGACGATGGTAAGGTCTGTCCCCTCGCACATGATTCGGGCCTTGCCCAAGGGCACGGTGTAGTACTCCTCAGGCACGCTGTCGGGGATGTTGTGCAGCCAGCGGTGCTCGATGAAAATGACCGGATTGTTGTCCTCGATGGCAGCCGCGAGCAGCCCCTTGGCGTCATGGGCGGTCGTCGGCATCACCACCTTGAGGCCCGGAATGTGGGCGAACCAGGCTTGCAGGCTCTGGCTATGCTGCGGCCCCTGGCCCCAGCCGCGACCGATGATCATGCGCACCACCATCGGTACCTTGGCCTTTCCCCCGAACATGTAATGCCACTTGGCCGCCTGATTGACCATCTGCTCCATCGCCACCAGGGCAAAGTCCATGCGCTGGTGAGTGATTATCGGGCGCATGCCGACCAGGGCCGAGCCAAGGGCGACGCCCGTCAGCGCATTTTCCGACAGCGGCATGTCCTGGACGCGCGCCGCACCGTATTTCTCCAACAAGCCGATCGTGGTGCCAAAGATGCCTTTCGGATCAGGCACGCCCAAGCCGATGATATAGACGGCCGCGTCACGTTCCATGGCCTGGTCGGTGGCTTCGCGGATGGCTTCGGAGAACTTGAGCTGGCGCTTCATTGCCGGCACTCGATCAGTTCGCGTAAACTTGTGACGATAGCGCATCCGGACCCGGCCAGGGACTTTGTTTGGCGTAGGCGATGGCGGCATCCAGTTCGCGCTGCAGGTCCAGTGCCATCAGCGCCAATTCGCGCTCACTGGCGACAGCATCGGCGACCAGCTTTTTCGCGTAGGTCGCCACCGGATCGCGCTCCTTCCAGGAGAGGAATTCAGCGTCCGTTCGATAGCCGAGATCGTTGTCATAGGCCGGACCGCAATGCTCTCGCCAACGATAGGTGATGCATTCCAGGAGGCTTGGCCCATCGCCTGCGCGCGCTCTTGCCACGGCCTGGCTGCACAGTCGATAGACAGCATCCAGGTCATTCCCGTCCACACTGCGCGCCGCCATGCCGTGAGCCGCGGCGATATCGACGATACGCTTATCGCCTTTCTGTCGCACCGCCATCGGCGAATAGACGGAATAGAAGTTGTTCTCAACAAGAAATACGAGGGGCAGATTCTTCAGTGCGGCAAAATTGACGGTCTCGTAGAATGCGCCGGTCTCGGTCGCTCCGTCGCCGAGGAAGACCATCACGACGCGATCCTCATCGCGCATCTGTGCGGCAAGAGCAACCCCTGCGGCTATCGGAATCGTGCTTCCGACTATCGGTGCGGCGCCAAGAAAGCCGGCTTCGAGATCGACCAGATGCATGGACCCGCCCTTGCCGCCGGCGCACCCCGTCGCCTTGCCATAAATTTCCGCCATCATGGCATCGAGGCTGCCCCCTTTGGCCAAGTAGTGCCCATGCGACCGGTGTCCGGAGAGGACGTAATCCCTTCTCTCCAGCGCCGCACAGGCGCCAGCCTCTGCCGCCTCCTGGCCGATGCTGAGATGGACTGGGCAGCGCATTTCCTGCTCGGCGTAGAGTTCGGCGATGCCTTCCTCGACGATCCTGATCCGCAGCATCTGCCGGTACATGCTGATACGCAGCGGGTCGTTTATGTCCTGGATCATGGTCTGGACTCGATCGGCAGTGGCGAATAGGCCCGGCCTAGGGGATGAACCAGTAATAGTCGCCGCTATAGCCGACTTCCTTGAAGAACCGCACCCACTCGTCGACTGACATGATGGTCTTCGCGGTCAGGTTCCAGGCCTCCATGCGCTCCCGTTCCTCGTCATTGCGGTAGGCGTCGACGGTAATGAACGAATTGCCGCGGCTGACGCGCTCGATTTCCTGCAGCGCCCGGCCACACTCCGCCCGTTCAAGATTGTGTATGGTGTTTATCGAGATCACCACGTCAAACGAGCGATCGGCAAACGGCAGCTCACGCGCATTGGCCACCTGGACGTGAGGCCTCATATCCTCGATCGCATTGTCGATCGCATACTGCGAGATATCAATGCCCTTGACGACTATCCCGGGTATGAGCGCGACAAGATCGTGGAGCATGAATCCCTTGCCGCAGCCGACATCGAGTACCGAACTGCCCGGGCCCAGGCCCCAATATTCCCGGAAGGTGGGAATGACGGGCTGCCAGAATCTCGGGAAGTACTTGAACCCGCCATAGCCATGGCGTCTGTCGCCGTCGAAGAAGTCCTGCCCGAACTGCCTGGCGATCGCGCGGTCAGCTTCGGTCTTCGAGGCAAGCCGTTCATCCAGATTGCGCTTGGTCTTTGGATAATTTACCAGCAGGTCGATTTCTCTACCCATGTGCTCATCCCCGGTCGTGGCAGGCCGTAGCCTCACGGCTTGTGAATGTAGTCGTACGGCTGCGCCTTGAGCAGGTCGAAATTTGCGCGCACCCAGCCGATGCATTCGTCAAGGCCTTGGTCAAGATCGATGTTGTCCGTCCAGCCGAGTTCATGACGCAATTTGCTGCTGTCGAGATGATAGGCGGAATCCTTGCCCGCCCGCTCGCCGACAACTTCAACGTGATTGGCGAAGGAAACCTGCAACTTGCTGCAGATCCGCTCGACAAGTTGGCGAATGGAAACCACCTCGTTGGTGGAGATGTGATAGGTGCTTCCATTGCTCCCTCCCACCATGATTTTCCAGGTGGCATCGGCGACATCGCGAATGTGGATGAAGGAGCGCGTCGACACCCCGCCGCCATGCAACTGAAGTTTGCGCCCAAGCAGAATGTACAGGATGGTACGCGGAATTATCCGATAGAGCTGCTGCCCCGGGCCGTAGACGTTGGCAGCGCGGGTGGTCACCACGGGAAAATCGTAGACCTCATGGAAGGTGCGCAGGCTCATGTCCGCCGCCGCACGCGAGACGGCATACGGCGTACTTGGATTGAAGCCGAAGTCCTCCCTGACGAAACCGGAACAGCTGCCGTAGACCTCCGGCGTCGAGATGTGCACGTAGCGCTCGAGAAAATCGCACTTGCGCAATTCATCGTGCAACTTTATCGTGGAAACCGTGTTGGTCATGAACCAGTCGCCAGGGTTCTGCCAACTCTCTCCGACCATGCTCTGGGCAGCGAAGTTGATCACGTAAGCCGGCCTCGAGGCGCGGATCAGGCTGGCAATTTCGGCCAAGTGCTCGTTGATATCGAGACGATGGAAACTGAAGCCGCCATGCTCCTGCCACTGGTAAGGCAGAAAAGCCCTGATCGGCTCCGCCGATCGGCTGATGCCGATGACGCGAGCGCCCTGCCGAAGCGCAAAATCGACAAAGCTCGCGCCGGAAAATGAGTTGCTGCCGATGACAACGAGGGTAGTCATGACTGCTTGGGTGTCACTTGGCCCGCGGACGCATGCAGGGCTTGGCTAGCTTGCCAGAACGGTCTTTTGCATCCACTTCAGGTTGGAAAAACGCTCTTCATCCTTGAGAACGCCGGAACGATATTTTTCGATGATCTCCACCACGGCATTCTCCACCGTCTTCTTCGGCTGGAAACCCGAAGCAAGGAGCTTGGCCGAATTCACACGATAGGATCGCGGGTCGTTGGATGGCGTTACGACAATTTCTGTCGGCACATGCTTGGTTACCAGTTTGGCAATATCCATGATGGAGATATTTTCGAATCCGGCATTATAAATGCCGCTAAGTTCCGGATGGTCGATGAAGTGCAGATAGGCATCGGTGATGTCGTCGATATGGATGTTGGGCCTTATCTGGTCGCCGCCGAAGACGGTGATCCTGCCCTTGGCAAGGGCCTGCATGGTGAGCATATTGACCGACACGTCGAGGCGCATGCGCGGCGAATAGCCGCAGACGGTGGCCGGCCTGACGATCTGCACCACCATGTCGTCCTGATAGCTGAGCAGAACACGCTCGGCAACCATCTTGGTCTTGTTGTATTCGGAAATCGGCTTGAGCTCCAGATCCTCTGTCACCTGCGGTTCGTCCTTGACGCCGTAAACGCTGCCGGATGACGCGTAGATGAACTGTTTGATGCCGAGGCGCTTCGCCCGATCAGCCAACTGCATGGTGGCCAATGCGCTGACTTCCCAGGTCAGCTTGGGATCCAGATCGCCGCAGGGGTCATTGGCGATGGAGGAGAGGTGAATGATGCAATCCACGCCGTCCAGCGGCACCGAGTCGATGTCCCGCACATCGCCTTTGATCACCTTCAACCTCGGATTCGGGGCCAGAAAATTGCCGAACCATTGGGTGTCAAACGCGGCTACCGCGTAGCCCCTGGCCAACAGTTTGGGTACCAGGACATGGCCTTTATATCCGCAACCGCCAGTTACGAGCACTTTCATGTGATCTTACTCCCGATCGGGTACATGGCTCCGCCGTTAACGGGCAGCCATTCGGAATATTGAGTGGCAGTCGCAGATCGAGCTGTCGCGGCCGCAAGCCCAGGGCGAGTTGCCCCCGTTCTCCCGCATATTCCTTTATTTCCACGGCCGCGGCAGGAAAGATAGCCCGCAAAAAGTACCGTTCATCGTCCTATTGGAGCCATGGCTCCTTGCCTTCGGGCAAGCCGAGGGATCAGCAACGCCTGCGTCTTTGACGTTCGGCCGAAGACTTGCGCCCGCCGCACCCGGCCGGTCAGTCGGCAAAGCCCGGCAACAAGGCCTCTGGAAACTTTTCGAGGAAACGCTGGCAAACGCGACTTTGGACGTGGGCAAAGCACTTCTTGCGATCCAAATCAATAAATCGCTCCTGTTCGGAAGTGGGCGCCACGAAATTTTCGCTTAGGGCTACGGCCTCCTGCACGCTGGCCAGGATCTCGTCCGGGCTTGGCGGGCGTTCCTCGAACGCCTCTCGGGGAAAACTGAGAACGTTTCCTTGCTCCCACAGTTGCGGCAGGTCTTTATAAAACTGTATCTGCTCGGAAAACTTGAGCAGTCGTCCGGTTCTTCGGTTACGCATCAGGCTGGGCAGATTTACGCAGTTTGGACCCGGCGGAGGCAAGGGGAGATGCCAGCGGCCGTAGGAAACCATCGGCGTTCCCAGCAGGTCAGCAATCATTTCGAAGCCGCTCGCATTTGCCAGAACAAACTTTGCCGCCTTGAACAGCATCAGGTCGTTGCTGTAGTTCTGCAGAGGACTCCCCGAATAACGCACCACGGAAAACCGCTCCCACTCGGACGGATAGGGCTCCAGGCCGACCTTGACCAGCGTATAGCCGAGATCCTTGAGAAACGCCAGCGTTGGCAGCAAGACCAGGGGATCGGTATACGTTCCGGCATTCTCGGCCCCCGCGCCGCGGGCAGTGCGAACATGGATCAGTGCCAGCTTCTCCGACTGGCCGCCGAGAAGAAGTCTCAATTCGTCGCTCAGTTCGGGGATGTCTCGCCAAGGACAGTAGTCACGGCTCTGCGCCAGGCGCCTGTAATAATGCATCGTGCTATCGATCATCAGCTCGTGACGAATGACCCAGTACATCAGATTCGGCCACCATGGCGCGTGCATCAGCCGCGCATTGCTTCTCGCCGCGGCGTCGGGTAATGCGATCTTGAAATGCGACTGGCCAACATCGATCGCCATTTCGGGGCGCAACGCCTGAATTTGATGCGCAACTCTATTGCTGTCATCGTCGCCCATGATCTGAATTCGGGCTTCGGGACTAAAGACATTGGGGCAACTCGCTGCAATGTGGTACGGCAAGCGCACGATGCCCTGCGGCAGCACAGCCATATAGCTGCAGTTGCGGTCGATCTCGCCCAAATGGCGCATGCGCAGGAAATTGTCGAGCTCGGTGATCATGTGCCCCGGCGAATCGGGAAATAACATGTTGCCGAGAAGCAGCGTGTTCGAATTCGTCAGGTAATCGTAGAACGCTTGTTGGTTGATTGCCTCAATTCCCCATCCTGGACAGCCCCTGCTGCACGGAGTGCAGCGAGCAGAGCTTGTATTGTAGCGTTTGTCAAACTGGACGCAAGCGGCAGTTTGGGCCAATATTACCTGCGCAACCCGGACCGCCAACGAGCCGCAACGGTAACTCATCACGATGACAAAGAAATCTCGCCCATCGGGCGCCAGACCTGTTCACCAGCAGGCTTCCCGGTATCCTGCGCCGTCGCCCGCCGAGGCGGGTGCTTTCAACGATTGCTTTGATCACTATCGCCATGGCAGGCCGGCTGAGGCATTGGCGCTTGCCCAGAGCGCATTGGCAAGATATCCAAGATCAGCGGTGCTACGCAACATCGCGGCGGTTTCGGCAAAGGCGCTCGGAGACGCCACCGGGGCCGAGCTTCACTGGCGCGCCGCCATCGCCTCACAACCGAGGTGGCCTGACCCGCACATCAATTTGGGAAACCTGCTGGCTGAGGTCCGACGCTATGAAGAGGCCGAGGCGGCGTATCGGGCAGTCCTGGAATTCCTGCCTGGCAGTGCCGAGGCCCACAATGGCCTTGGCACCCTGCTCCAGGCAACAGGCAGGATCGCCGAGGCAGAGGCCGCTTACCGGATGGCGCTGAAGCATCAACCGAAGTTTGCCGAAGTTCTCGTCAATCTCGGGGTGCTGTTGCACGCCACGCAGCGCTTTGCCGAGGCTGAAGATTGCTACAACCAGGCCTTGCGCATCAGGCAGGAATTTGCCGAAGCCCATATCGGCATGGCCAGTCTGTTTCGCGCCATGCAGCGCGTCGATGAGTCCGTAGCAGCCTATCGGCGCGCACTGGCAATACGTCCGGAATCGGTCAATATCTACATCAACCTGGGCAGTCTGTTGCAGGAGTCGAAGCGACTGCAGGAGGCAGAGCTCGCCTATCATGGCGCCCTGGCGCTTGATCCAGGGTCACTTGCTGCATACAACAACCTGGCGATGATCCTGAAGGACACGAAACGCCTGGAAGACGCGGAGCGCAGCTGCCGCAGGGCGCTCGCGATCTGGCCAGACTATGCCGATGCCTACAACAACCTGGGGCTGGTGCTGAACCAGACAAAGCGCTTCGAGGAAGCGGAAGCCGCCTTTCGCCAGTCGCTGCACTACCAACCGGAATCGGTCGTAGCCTACAACAACCTGGGCACCCTGCTGATCGCCACCAAGCGCTATGAGGAGGCTGAAGCAGTCTACAGGAAGGCCCTGGCCATAAGACCGGACTTTGCGGCCGGGCTCAACAACCTGGGAAATATCCAGATGGGACTGCAGCGCCTGTACGAGGCGGAATGCTCTTTCCAGCGCGCGGTCAGGATAGATCCGCTGCACTTTGACGCTTTCAACAACCTCGGCTCGGTATTGCAGGACCTGAAGCGCTTTGACGCCGCCGAAGCCGCCTTCCGCCAGATGGTGAGGCTCAAGGGGGTCGATGGCAATGCCAGCGGTCAAGCCTACCTCTGCGCCAGATCTCTGTGCGCCTGGGACAGCAAGGCGGAAGACGAAACCCTGCTTGCGGACATGGTCCACAGAGGCGTGAGCGACATACCGGTATTCAATCTGCTATCGATCGCCAATCCGGCGCATAGCAGCGCGCCCGTCTTTCAACTGCGCGCCGCCCGACTATATGCGCAAGGAAAATATTTCGAGTTGTCTTTGCCGGCTCTGGTCGATCCGGCAAGCCACCCGCGCCGAGACCGCCTGCGAATCGGCTACCTCTCGGCGGATTTTCATGAGCACGCCACGATGTATCTGCTGCATGGTGTATTGGCTGCTCACGACCGAAGCCGATTTGCGCTGCACGGCTATTCTTATGGCCCGACCACCGATGCTGTCACCATGAAGGCAAGAGAAAGCTTTGAAGTGTTTCGCGACTTGAAAGGACTCGCTGGCAGTGCTGCGGCAACGCTCATCGCTGCCGATGGCATCGACATTCTGGTTGATCTGAAGGGCTACACGGCCAATGCCCGCCTCGAAATCACCTCCCTCCGGCCCGCCCCGGTCATCGTCAGTTGGCTCGGCTACCCCGGTACCCTCGGTCACCCACGCCTGGCCGACTATATCATCGGTGATCCGACGGTGACTCCTCCCGAGCATGCTGCACACTTCAGCGAAACGCTGGCCTTGATGCCGCATTGCTACCAGCCCAACGACCGCCAGAGGGCGGTCGGCCGCATGCCTAGCCGCGCGGAGGCGGGCCTGCCTGAGCAGGGATTGGTCTTCTGCAGTTTCAATCAAAGCTATAAATTCGATCCGGACACCTTCGGCATCTGGTGCCGATTGCTCGACGAGGTGCCCGGCAGCGTGCTTTGGCTGCTCACGGCGCCGGCGCCGGCTGTCGCCAACTTGCAGCGCGAGGCGCAAGCTCGCGGCATCGCTCCCGAGCGGGTCATCTTCGCTCCGGTCAAACACATGACCGAGCACCTGGGACGACTGCAACTGGCCGATCTCGCCCTCGACACCTTCCCCGTAACCTCGCACACGACGGCGAGCGACGCACTCTGGGCGGGGGTGCCACTGGTAACCAGGATTGGCGACAGTTTTGTCAGTCGCGTCCCGGCGAGCCTGCTCAACACCCTAGGCCTTCCCGAACTCGTCACCAGGGATCAGCAGGCATACTATGCCCTCGCCCGGGCTCTGGCCCTGGATCCGCTGCGCCTGGCGGAGATCCGCCAGAGGCTCAACGAGCGGCGTCTGAGCTCACCGCTGTTCGATACCCTGCGCTTTGCCAGGGATCTTGAGGCGCTCTACACCCGCATCTGGGAACAGCATGCGACAGGGACGAGGGAACTCATCGCGAGTTGATCTATTGTCGCGATCGAAGCTCGGGGTCGAGAAACATCTCATCGCACTCTTCCGTAAGTGCCGCCTCGAGTTCCTCTTGGTGGGCCTGGTGCGCGGGCGTAAGGGCTGCCGCATCGCCGGCGGCCGCTTGAAAATCAGGCAGGCGGGAGCGGAAGAACACATCCATCACGGTATTGATGCCGCTCTGATTGACATCCCGCAGCCCTTCCGCCCAATACTTCCCTCTGCTGTAGGGACTGGTGATGATTTCAAAGGAGGGGAAGTAGTCACAGGAACTGTGGCTCCTGACAACCGCGTCAACTGCCGACCGCAGTATGCTCTTCGAAGCCGTGGTGGACACCATGACATTGCGCTGTTCGGCGGTCGCCACCAATCCAACCGGCGAGACGGTGAATAGAATCCTGGCCATGGCATTGTTCGACGCGACGATGCCGATCACCCGCTCGAGGTCGGCGACGGTCTCGGCAAAGCTGAAGTTGTGAAAACAGTGCCGATTCTCGATGAACTGCCCGGCCACGGACCCCGGCACCACCGGATAACAATAGCCATGCTCGACGTTGATCCAGACTTCGGTCAATCCGAGCGTAAACACGAACACGTCGAGCTTTTCGACCATTTGCCGCACGGCATGCAGGTGATAGTCGCGATCGGCGCGCGCGTGTTCGAGACTGGCGAAACCCATCGGCACGGCTCGCGGACGCAGCATATCGACCCAGCGCCCATCGGGCCGTGCGACCATGTCGTACACCGTTTCCCGCAAGCCAAAGGCCTGCTCGAGTAGCTCCAGCAGTTGGCGAACGGTGTAGATGTTTCCGTAGCGAGCCGAGAACAAGCCGTATCCGTGTTCGCTGGATTCACTAACCAGCGGATGCCTCGCTTCGGCGACCAGCACTCTCCCGCCCCGCTCCGCCAGCTGCGTGGCGAAATGCTGGGCGAAACACGAGCCCGCGGTTGCGAACTGGTCGCTGGCCGAGAAGACGAACTTCCGACCCGAGTCAAAATCCACTTCCAGCGCGTCTTGGGCCCGTGCCGATGCGTTCCAGAAATTCTGCCGAGGAAGATTCGAATAGGGATTCATCGGGCAAGTCCCAGCGTCGATGCCAGCTGCCTGGCAACCAGCAACCCGTAGCGGCTGTTGGCGTGGGAAATTCCTTCCGCGTACTCCTCCTTCAGAAGACCGCTTGCAGTGCACGCCTCTGGCGGCGGCGCCAACACCTGGCAGTCGATTGCCGCCAGGTAAGAAATGAGTCGCCGGCAGTAGCGCCTATACCATTTGACTCGCAGCCTGTCCGGCAGGAAGTCATCGGCAGTGGCACGGTCCAGCATGCCTTCCAGATAGGGAGACAGATGCGGATTCAGGCGCGGTGGGGGCGGCAGCACATGCACGAGCGGATTATTCACCAGGCGTTTGACTGCGACCAGAGAATAATACACAGCATCAACCCAGGTGCTTATCGTCTGCTCGATGAACAACTCGTCGATGATCGGCACGCCCTTCTCGACACCGGCAATCTCGGCGTCGAGAAAGTCATAGGCCGGGGAATTGGCCAGCATGGTGCGCGCAGGTTCATTCCCGTTGAGCATCGAGACGATGGGAATCGGCCCATTCCAGGAAGCGAGTATTCTGGAGAATCTTTCGACGACCTGCAGGGTGCCGCCGGCGCCGCTCGTATCCAATCTGGCCAGGGCACCCAGCCCGTCCCGGAATGAAATCACCCAGGCTTCGATCGCCTCCATCGGCAAGGTCGGCTCCACCACCTCGGTTCGGAACGTATCCCTGATAATGGAACCGTTGAACCAGCCTTGAAATGCACTGCCGAAATTCGCATCGGGGGTACCCGAGACGCGGAATTTTTCCCGCCAGTTGGCGATTGCGTCGAGCAAGGACACGCCGTGGCTGTGCGCAACCAGGTAGAAATTTGGCTTGCTTTGCGTCATATCAGCTGTTGCTGCCAACCGTCACCGTATCCGCTCGCGCGGACCTGGCTCGTGTTGCAGGTCGCTCCGTTTGCGCCAAGATCAGATAACGAAATTTGCTTGCTCGCGCCAGTCGGCGAGCATTCTCAATACCGGCATCGAGCCCGGGAAATGCAGGAAATAGGCCTTCCTCAGTTCGTTGCGCAGGAATCTTATGAATTCTTCAGGAACAACGGTGTCGATATAGCCCAATATGATGGCGATATGGATATTCCAGTTGAAGCGTGGCGATATGAACTGCAGGATTCCCGCACGTTGGAGCGTATGCGACAAGGGCATCTGCTCGTAACGCGGGCCCGACTGCTCATAACGCTGGTACACATCGAGCAAGAGGTCGGCATGAAGGTCGGGGGCAAGAACCAGGACCCCGGTATTGTATTCAACAGGATCGTCGGTAATGATGCCGAACGCCTCGAAAGCCGTGCGCAATCCGAACGAGGTCGCCGATTGCCGCGCAAACTCATCCGGGTGCATTCTTATATTGTGAATCTTCTCGCGGTAGACATGCGACTCCACCGCCGAAATCTGTTCATTGGAAGCAATTCCGACTTGCTCCCGATTCGGAACAAAGCTGGAAATGTCATAGGCTGACGGCGAGATGATGATGTCAGCATCGAGCCAGACTATTCTCTCGTATCTGCTTGACCAACTCTGGCTCAGGATGAGCAGCTTCTGCCAGGCCGGCGATCGGGCGCTGGCCCGGGGCGACTGGTCGAGCGCCGCCTTGATGGCAATCACGTCGTATCCGAATTCCCTGCCGTAGCGCTCCCAGGAGTCGCGGCAGACGAGCTCCCACACCCTTTCGTATTCATCGCCAAGGACGATGGTAACGATGGCCCGGCTGTGCTCCTGGCCTGCACTCTCCGGCCCGTTCCTAACGTAGATCAGCATGGGCGATGATAATCCGGCATAAGCTTGCGTGAAGGGGACGAATCTGTGGCCCGACCCCGCCATGGCGGGCATTTTACAGACAATAGGGACAACACAGCTCAACAACACGCGCGACGGTGATTCTGCTATCGTTGTGTCCAGAAGAAGACCATCGAACCGCAGAGGAAATCCAAGCGTGAACCCAAGGTACGTCGAACTCGCGAAGCTGGCTGACCGCAATCATGATCCTTATCGGAATGAGTATCAGGGTCACTTCGAGCGGATGATAGCGATATGCAAGGCGATCGGCGAACCGATCGAGGGAAATATCTTCTTTCTCAACAACGATCCACCGGAAAACGGCCCGATACGCGATCTGCTGGACAAGCGTCGCAATCTCTTTCTGATGGGCATCAACAAGAGCCGGGTGCTCGAGGTTGGTTTCAATGCCGGATTCAGCGCGCTATTGCTGCTGCTGAGCAACCCCGATCTCCATTACACGGCCATCGATATCTGCGAGCACAAGTACACCAAACCGTGCTTCGACTATTTGCGGGAACAGTTCGGCCAACGGGTGAAACTCGTCGAGGGGAATTCACTCGACACACTTCCCTACGTGCTGCACAGGAATGCCGACTTTGACGCCTACATCATCGACGGCGGGCACGGCCTCGAGGTTGCCGAGGCGGATTTGCTGAGCACCATCGCGCACGCCAAGCGCGGCTCGGTGATTTGTGTCGACGATACCAATCAGCCCTATTTGCGCCTCCTGGTAAATCGCTTCATGTTGGACGGTAGCGTCATTCACGTCAGCGATCAGGTCGGATTCATCACCGGGATTGGCCAAATGTTTCTCATACGTCTTTAGGGTGCTGTGCTCGCACGTGAGGTTGACCGAGAGCAGCCATGGATAGATCTTCCGCCAGCCAGCCATCGGACACCAGAGCTGCCGCAGGAAGTCAGGCCACCCCGAGCCAGCGGGAGATCAATGCACTGGTCGAACGATCCAGCCGCGGCCAATACGCAGAGGCACTGAGCCTGGCCAGTGCAATGACCTCGGCCTTTCCCTCGTTTGGATTTGGCTGGAAGGCGCTGGCAACCGTACTCACGCAAATGGGTCGTGTCGATGAGGCCCTCATGCCCATGCGCAAGGCTGCCGCCATCGTGCCCGGAGACGTGGATGCGCACTACAACCTGGGCGTCATCGAGCAGAGCCTCGGCTTGGTGGATGAATGTGTAGCCAGCTACCGGCGCGCACTGGAGATCGAGCCGAGTCATGCCAGAGCGCACAACAATTTGGCTACTTCGCTCATTGGCATGGGCCTCTTGCAGGAGGCCGAGGCGCATATTCGGAAGGCCCTTGGGGTCGACCCGGATTTCGTCGAGGCACATAGCAATCTGGGCAGCGCGCTACATGATCAGGGACGCATAGCCGAGGCGGAAGCCTGCTACCGGCATGTATTGCGGATCAAGCCGGACCTGGCTGAGGCTCATTTCAATATCGGCAGCCTGGTCGAGCATATGGGCCGCCGAGCCGAGGCAGAGGCCAGCTTCCTGCGCGCGCTGGAGCTCAAACCAAGCCATATCCGCGCCCGATTGGCGTTGCTGATGCAAACCCTGTTGATCGCGCCGACGACGGCAAGCGAGGCTGCATCCGTTCCCGTCGCGTTTGCCAGACGCCTGCGGGAGCTGGAGGACTACCTGGCGTCCGCCCCGCATTCCGCGCCCGACATGCTCGACTCGATCCACCTGCACCTGCCGATGCACCTCGCTTATCGCGACGGGAACCATGTCGACTCGTTGTCGCGTTACGGAAATCTGGCCGCGGGACACGTCGATGCCGGCTCAGCCCAACGCATCACGCCATCTTTAACGCGGAGAAAGCTGCGCCTGGCGGTGGTCTCCTGCCATTTTCGTCGCCACTCGGTCTGGGATATAAATCTTCGCGGCCTGCTGGTGCATCTCGACCGGCGCAAGATAGAGGTTCTGTTGTACCACGTTGGCCAGTTGGAAGATGCGGAGACGGCGCTGGCAAAGTCCTTGGCCGATGTGTGGCGAGACGGGCACACGGTCCATGGCTACAACGGTTGGCTGGAGGCGATTGCCGGGGATCAGCCGGATGTGGTGTTCTACCCGGAGATCGGGATGGACCAATTGACGTATCGATTGGCCAGTCACAGGCTAGCTCCGCTGCAAGTGACCAGCTGGGGGCACCCGATCACCACTGGCCTGCCGAGCATCGACGTGTACTTCTCCGGTGAGCTTCTGGAGCCGCCTGACGCCGACGCGCACTATCGCGAGCGGCTTGTCCGCTTACCGGGAGCAGGATGTTGCACCTGGCCCATGGCGCTCATTCCTGAAGCACTGCCTGCGCTGGAGGCAGAGCTTGCCTTGAGGCCTGGAACACGCTTTGTGCTGGCACAACGGCCATTCAAGTTCGACCCCGCCGACGACGCCCTATACGCCCAGATCGCCGCTGCAGTCGGCGATTGCACCTTCATACTGCTTCGCGACAACGAGTTTCCCTGGGCCACCGATATCGTTCTTGAACGGCTCAGGATCGCCTTTCGCGAGCATGGCCTTGAGCCGGACCGGCATCTGCTGGTCATCGCCTGGTTGCCTTTGGCGAATTTCTTGACCTTGCTCGATCTGTGCGATGTCTACCTGGATTGCCCGGCATTTTCCGGATACACAACCGCAGTTCAGGCGGTTCGTCGCGGCATTCCGGTGCTCACCCGGGAGGGCAAGTACCTGCGCCAGCGCCTGGCTGCCGGGCTGTTGCGCAAGATCGGAGTGACCGACACCATCGCTGCCTGCGCCGACGATTACCTGGCCATCGCCATTCGCTTGGCCGAGGAATGCAAGGATCCGCTCCGGCGCGCCGCCCGACGCGAGACGATCAGATCGGCGGCACCGCGCATGGACGATGACCTGGGCGTCGTGCGTGCATTCGAAGACACATTGCTTGAAGCCATTGAAGGCCTTGCGCCGCCAACGCCGGAAGAAGCACGACAGCCCGCCGTGGCGCCCCATTTAGGCCCCCAGCAGCGCTACATTGAACTGATGAAGAGCAGCTTGCTCAACGAGCCCTATCTCGAAAATGAAGTCCGCCTGCTCTACATCTTTGCGATGTTGGGCACCAAGCAGAGCGTGGACCAGGAAATCGTGCGCGACATCGGCCGTCGTTTGCCGACGTGGGTGGATTGGGTCAA
>Ga0172380_10003269_pt1 | contig 22660 bp, 17 predicted proteins | sample Leawe162metaG_FD_119747 | JGI IMG/M metagenome (GOLD analysis project Ga0172380, IMG submission 119747) | Leachate microbial communities from a municipal landfill in Southern Ontario, Canada - Leachate well 162 metaG | ecosystem: Engineered > Solid waste > Landfill > Unclassified | place...
GGCCACGGAGGGGAAGGCCGACGGGCAACCGACCTCGAGCCAAAGGCACTCGCCGTTCTTCGATTTCGCGTTCAGAATCGTGCTTCGCGGCAGATTGCGGATGTGGCGCGTGACGACATCCATGACCCAGCCGTGCGTGACAACCAGAACACGGTCGCCCGCATGCTGTTTGCCGATACTGGCGAGCGCGTCCAGCACCCGGTCTGCGAATTCGTCTATCGTCTCTCCGTGCTCGAAATCCGCTGCAGGATTGCGATCGACGATCTGCTGCAGCAGCAACGGCTTCATCACGGCCAACTCGGCCTTGGGAATTCCCTGGATGACGCCGAAATTCCTTTCCTTTAGACCCTCGCAACAGACCGGTGGCGCCAGGCCCAGTGCATCGGCAATGATCTCGGCAGTTTCCCTCGCCCGGACCAGTGGACTCGACAAGACGGCCGAAAAACCCGCGTCGGCAAACTCCATTGCGAGTTCGCGGGCCTGCTGCCTGCCATCCTCATTGACCGGCACGTCGATCCAGCCCTGAAGAATTCCGGCCTTGTTCCAGTCGGTTTCTCCGTGTCGGGTCACACAGATGAGGGTTGGGCTTTCAATGGCCGGAATGCTCACCGCGTATCAAACTTCTTGTCTTTGGCCAACAAAATCGCGGCGATTTCCGCCGCCCTCAGGGTGTAGCTCTCGCAACGAGTATACAACTGTTCCTTTTCGAACCTCGCTCGGCCTTCGGCCGTGCCGATATCGCAACCGAGCAGTTGCCCGCATTCGCGGCCTCCGAATTCGTTCTCAAAAGTACGAATCAGTTCGCGCGTTGCCGCGTAGGAAGCATTCACCGACTGTCTCACATCGCTGCGCCCCAGCGCCAGACTGAGCCCCATGACGGCGCCGGTCAGCGCACCGCAAGGCCCGCAACTGAGGGACATGCCGGCGCAGAAGGCCGTCGCCATCTTCGGTGGCAACTCGGAATCGATGCCCTGGGCCTTGGCCAGGGCGCTGACCACAGCTTCGGCGCAATGCAGGCCGGAATCAAAGGCTTCTTCGGCCAGGCGGCGAACATCGCTTGCGAACTGCGCTGCATCCGGGCGTGCGTCCTTCATCGCTCAGACCGCGATACCCGCCCCACCGTCCACCGCCATGTATTGGCCGGTAATGTGGCGCGATGCCTCGGCGGCAAGGAACACCACCGTGCCCTTGATGTCTTCCTCGCAACCGAGGCGATGCAAGGGCGTGCTGGCAATCAAGGCCTCCCCGATCTTTTCCAGGTGGCGAGCGGACATCTTGGTCGGGAAGAAGCCCGGGCAGATGGCATTGACGTTGATGTCGTATTGTCCCCACTCCGTGGCGAGCGCCCTGGTGAAGTTGACCGCTGCGCCCTTGCTGGTGTTGTAGGCGATGGTCTTCATTTCGGGCGAACCACCCGCCAAGCCGGCGACCGACGCGATATTGACGATCTTGCCTGACCTTTGCGGAATCATGCAACGCCTGCCAACCTCCTGGGTAAGGAAGAACATGGCGTTGATATTGAGGTCCATGACCTTGTTCCAGGCCTCGGCGCTGTGTTCCTCCGCCGGCGCGCCCCAGGTGGCGCCGGCGTTGTTCACCAGGATGTCGATGGTGCCGAACTCGGCTATGACGCGATCGACCAGGCCAGGGATCAGATCGAACTTCGACAAGTCATTGGCGATGGTCAACACCTCGATTCCCAGCTTGGTGAGATGGGTCTCTGCGTCATTCAGCTCATCCACCTTGCGCGCCGTGATCGCCACTTTCGCACCCATCTGACCCAGCGCTTCGGCCATTTGCAGGCCCAGTCCGCGCGACCCCCCGGTGATCAAGGCAATCTTGCCGCTTAGATCGAATAGTTTCCTTGTGCTCATGTTCTTCGACTTCCTCGGTCAGCGCGGCATTTCCAGCGCAGGCGCCACGGCGCTGACTACTGGTCTAGCCACGAGTCTTGCTTGTCTGGAGATCGCGCCCTGTCAGGCGGCCTTTTTCCTGTCGCGGCCGGTAGGTTCGACCGGCTTCGGCGGAGGTCCCCAGGATTCCTCCGTCGCGTAGACGCGAACCGGAATGCCGCGCAACTGCACCGAGCCGGTGGCCGGGCAGTTCGCGCCGTCGCCCTCGGTGAGGATGTTGATGTTGTACTTGCGCCAGTCGTACTCGTTGTCCTCGGCCTCGGTGTCCCACCAGCCGAAGGCGGCGGCGACGACGTTGGGATGCACGTGGTCGGCGACTCTCAGGCGCTGCTGGATGCGCCCCTTCCTCGACTCGATGGTGATCATCTCGCCGTCCTTCAGCTTGTATTTGGCGGCGGTGTCCGGATGCAGCTCGCAGATGGCCTCGGCCTTGTACTTCTTCATGCCTTCGATGTGGCGGTAGCCCGAGGAGAAGTAGGCGCCCTCCTTGCCGTTGGTCAGGTACAGCGGATAGCGCTCGAACTGCTCCTTGCTAAAGCGCTGGGTCGACACTTCCTTGAAGGTGGGCAGGGGGCTGATGCCCAGCTGGTCCATCTGCTGCGAATAGAACTCGAACTTCTTCGACGGCGTCTTGAAGTAGGCATCGGGAGCGTCCTTCAGGTAGTGCTTGGTCGGGCCCAGCACGCGCACCGCGCAGAACTCCTTGTAGGTCATGCCCGAGTCGGACATCATGACGTCGAGACACTCTTCCCAGTTCTCGAAGAAGTGCTCGCGCATGCCCATGCGCTTGGCCAGCTCGTTGATCATCTTCGAGTCCGGCCAGGCCTCGCCCGGCGGTTCGACACACTTCGGCTGGGCGCGGATGTGGCCCAGCCAGGCCGGCCAATAGGCGATCGAATCGTGCTCCAGCGGTAGCGCCGCCGGCAGCACGATGTCGGCGATGGCGGTGGTGGACGTGGGGAAGATCTCCGCCACCACCAGGAAGGGCAGCTTCATGAAGGCTTCGTGGGTAGCGACGGAATCCGGATAGGTCAGGATGGGATTGGTGACGTGGCACATCGCCATCTTCACCGGGTAGGGGTCCTCGCTGAGTATGGTCTGCACCAGCGACTGGGTCGGCACGTAGGCCGCGCCCATGGCGATCGGGAACTCCTTGCCGATCGACTTGAACGTGGGCCGCGGATGCTGGCGGTCGAAGTAGAAGCGGCCCGGGCGGCCGAATACCGCCGGCGTGTTGATCAGTTCGCCGCCTTCCACCCCGACGTTGCCGGTGAGGCCGCGCAGCATGCTGATGGCGCGGCAGATCTGCAGGGCGGCGACCGAGTTCTCGATGGCGTTGCCCCACATGATGAGGCCCGGCTTGGCTGTCGCGTAGACGCGCGCCACCTCGCGTATCTTGGCGACGTCGATCCAGGTCTCGGCCGCCACGTCCTCGAGCGAGAAGTTGGCGACTTCTTTCTTCAATTCCTCGAAGCCCACGGTGTATTTGGCGATGTAGTCCTTGTCGTGGAGATCTTCCTCTATGATCACCTTGGCCATGCCCATGGCCAGAGAACCGTCGGAACCGGGCTTGAGCTTCAGCCAGTGGTCGGCCTTCTCGCAATAGCGGTTCTTGCCCGGCTCCATCATGATCAGCTTGGCGCCGTTCTTCATCGCCCGCGCCACGTCCTTCTGGGCGAAGCAGCGGAAGTTGCTGCCGGTGTTCTGCGGGTTGGAGCCCCAGATGATGATGCACTTGGGGTCGTACTGGGTGTCGCCCAGCACGTGCATGGTGCCGATGCTGAACTGGTCGGCGTGGCCGGTCTGCACGCCGCAGTAGTTGCCCGGGGTGATGACGTTGGGCGTCTCGAGGAAGGTGGCGAAGCGCTGGGCGAAGGCGTAGTCCATGCTCTTCGGTTCGCCCAGGACCATGGCGATGCTCTCCGGGCCGAAGTTGTCGCGGTAGAACTTCATCTTCTCGGCGATGGTGTCGAGCGCCTCGTCCCAGGTGATGCGTATCCACTGGTTGCGGCCGCGCTCCCCCGCCCGCTTCATGGGGAACTGCAGCCGCTTGCCGTGGCTATGGACTTCCGGGATGGTGCCCGGACCCTTGGCGCAGTCGCAGATGTCGCAGTGCTCACCGCTCCTGGAGTCGGCGATGACCTTGGTCATCTTGCCAGTTTCGTCGAACGTAGCCTTGAGCGCGCAGTGACTCGGGCAGATGAAGCAATAGATGTCTTTCTTCGTCTCCATGATCTTCCTCAATAGCCTTGTTGCAATCTTTCATCGTCATGCCGCGAGGAACGCCGAGCTGTCGGCCGTCTCCATCCAGCGGCCGACAGGGCGCTCAATTGGGCTGAATTCCCGCAGCCTGAACGATGGCGCCGTACTTCTTGATATCCGACTTGATGTAGACGTCGAAGTCGTTCTGGAACACGTGTCGCGCCAGGATGCCTTGTTCCGTCATGGTCTTCACTATGACCTTGTCGCTCTCGACCGCGCGCACGGCGCGCGCCAGTTCATCGACAACGCGGTCTGGCACGCCGGCAGCTGCCACGATTCCGAACCACTGGCCAGCCTCGAACCCCGGCAGGCCTTCGGCACCGACCGCAGGCGCGGCCAGCGGCATCTGAACGGCATGTGGAGCGCATACGGCCAGGACGATGGCCCTGCCGCTGCGTACCGCCGGCAGCGTGAAGGCGATCGGCGCAAATACCGCCTGGATCCGGTTGGTCATCACGTCCGCCAGGACCTCCGAGGCACCCTTGTAGGGAATGTGCACCAGCTTGATGCCGGCGGCGCTGGCGAATGACGCCCCGGCCAGATGGGTGGCGCTGCCGGTGCCTGCGGAACCGTAGTTGAGTTGCCCGGGATGCTGTTTCGCATAGGCGATGAACTCCTTGACGCTGTTCACACCGAGCGCTTTCGGCACGACGAGGGCCATCGGTGCATCTCCGACCATCGCGATTCCCCTCAGGTCTTTCACGGTATCGAAGGGCAGCGTGCGATAGACCCACGGATTGATCGCATGCGCACCGTTGGTCATCATCAGCGTGTAACCATCGGCGGGGGCCTGCAGCATCATCTGCGTGGCAATCGTTCCGCCCGCGCCCTGCCGATTCAAGACCACCACCGCTTGACCAAGCTGAGCCCCGAGCTTTTGCGCGAACACCCGAGCAACGAGGTCGGTCGCGGTGCCGCTCCCGGTCGGCACGATCATCTGAATCGGCTTCGACGGGTACTTGTCCTCGGCAGCTGCCGCGTTGCCGCCGACGAAAGCCGCCAGCAGCAGCGCCATCCATACCATACCGATTCGACCATTCTTTGCCATGCGTTTCGTATCCATGTCTCGTCTCCAATCAATTATCGTCTTCGACTCGTATCCGCTGCGGCGGCACCTGCCGCCGCAGCGGCGTCTTCTAGCTCACCTCTAGCTCACCTCGGCGGTCTGGGCTGCGCGCCGTGAGGTCCTGGCATGCGCCTCGTCCCAGGCCGGCAGGGCCGCCGCGCCCTGGCCGGAGACACGCCCCGTGACGAAGCACTCGGCGATGTTGCCGCCCGACATATAGAGGTGACCGAAGGAGCTGCCCATCTCCCCCGCTGCATAGAGGCGCGGGATGGCCTCGCCGTAGGCATCGATGATGCGTTGCTGGGCATCGTGCACCGGGCCGCCCTGGGTGTTGGTGCACACACACCAGACCGGCGCACCATAGTAAGGCGCCGTGTCGATCGGCATCATCGTGCCGCCGGGACGGCCGTGGTCCTCGTCCTTGCGAATTGCGCAGGCGGCATTCCATCTGGCGATGCTCTTTTCCATCTGGACTTTATCCACGCCGAGTATGTCGGCGAGTTCGGCCAGGGAATCGGCGCGCTTCAAGATGCCCATGTCGATTTCCTTCAGGTTATCCGCACTCCAATCCATGCGTATCCCCTCGTCGTTCGATGTAGGGCGGCCAAGAGCGTACATCTTCCTCCCCTTTTCGTCGCAAATAAAGACCGACGGATTGCGCGGGTAGGATTGCGTCACCGGATCGAAGTAATGCATCTGGCGCTGCGTGGTGTCCTGGGTGTAGGGCTGATACTCGTTCATATAGCGCTTGCCCGACTTGTCGAGAAGAATCCACGCCATCTGGATGTCGGCCTCGTCCTCCCGTCCCGGCTTCCAATCCGGCAGCCGCTTGACGCGGATCGCATAGGGATAGGCGGGGTCCGGATGCTTGAAGCCGTAGGAGCCGTGGAAGTGCCACATATGCCAGAGCTGGGCCCCGAGGTCCTGAGCCATGCGGATGCCGTCGCCGGTGTTGGTGCGGCCAGCCGCCGGCAGAATCGGCGTCCCTTCCCAGAACTGGTCGCGGATATTGGCGTTCCCCTCGAAGCCGCCAGTGGCGAGAATGACGCCGCGGCGAGCCTTGATGCGACTCGTTCCCTTGCTGTTGCTTATCACCAAACCCATCACTTCGCGTGTACGACCGTCCGCGATCAAGCGCTGCGCACTGGTGGACAGGCGCACTTCGACGCCTGCCTTGGCGACGTTGTCGGACAGGGTTTTGAACAGGTGCTGCCCGTCCGTCGCACCGTTCGCCCAAGGGTAGGCGGCGCGCCGGTCGAAGTTGGGGATCGCGTCGATCCAGGTGTGATAGAAAGTATCCGTTCCGGGAAGCGGATAGTTGGCCCCCTTGCTCTTTTCGATGTTGACGCGCACGTTGCTGCCGTTGACCGCCGCCAGCTTGCGCACATAGGCCTCCATCGTCGCCATGCCGTCGGCGAGCGTACGAATGACGTCGTCGGGCGTGCGTCCGCCATTGGTCGTCTTCAGGTAGGCAAACGCGTCATCACGACTCTTCGCCGAGCGCACGGCGCCGTAAGAGCAGATCGAGATGCCGCCGGGAACCGAGTTCTTCTCGATCAACAGCACCTTGGCGCCCGCATTCGCCGCCTCCATCGCCGCAGTGCCGCCGGCATAGCCGTATCCGACGACGACGACGTCGAACTCCTCGTCGAACAACTCGTCCCCCTGGCCGCGACCCACCGCCTGCATCCTATCGTTCATTTCCTTCTCCTTTGTTCCAAGATTGAGTTTATGTGTGCGCGATCTCGAGTTCGCGCAGCACATTGCGCTGGATCTTCCCCGTGGAAGTTCGCGGCAGCGCGTGCGCACTCGAAAACCTGATGAGCCGCGGATACTTGTACGGCTCGAGTTCCTGCTTGACGAAGTCCTGCAATTGCTCGGCGAGCTGGACGCTTGCCGCTATGCCTTCCCTCAGCACGACGACGGCTTTGATGATGTTCCCGCGCTTGGCGTCGGGCACGCCGATCACGGCGGACTCGAGCACTGCTGCGTGGCTGTTGAGAATGCACTCGACCTCGCCCGCCGGCACCTTGTAGCCACCGGTCACGATCATGTCGTCGAGCCGGCTTTGGTACCAGAAGTAGCCATCGCTGTCCCGCACGAAGCAGAGACCCGGCCTGCTCCAACCCGCGTATGGACTGTCAGGCGGGCAGACGCCCTTCTGCTGCGCGTCGGGCCGGCGCCAGTACATCTGTCCGACCGGGCCGCGAACGATCAGCTCGCCCGGCGTGCCGGCCGGCACCGGCTTGAGTTGCTCGTCCACGATCAGGTTCTCGTAGCCGGGTACAGACATGCCGGTCGAGCCGGTCTTCTCGCTGGGCATCCCGGCGAACGTCGTCAGCCAGTACATGAGTTCGCCCGAGCCCAGCGCGTTGAGTATGGTCTGTCCGAAACGTTGCTGCCATTCGCATACGGTGGCGCCCGGCAAATGCTCGCCCGCGCTCAAGCCCAGACGCAGGGTGGACAGGGCGTAGCGGTCCTCGGCGCCAGCAACACCGAGCAGCATTCGGAATGCGGTCGGCACAGCCATGAGGAGAGTGATCCCGTGCTCACCGATCAACTCGAACTGGCGCTCCGGATCGAAGTTCGAAATGATGGACAGCGTCGCACCGAATTGCCAGGGCAAGAAGAGGAAGGTGGCGCCGAAGGCGAACGAGAACGATGGGTGCCCGCCGAGGACGTCATCCGACGTCAGCTTGAGGATGTGGCGCCCTTGCGTGTCGCCGAGCGAGAGGATGCCTTCGGCCGTCGTGGCTATTCCCTTCGGCTTGCCCGTCGTCCCGGAACTGTAGATGATGCGAGCCAGAGCGTCGCCGCCCATGTCCTCGGAGGTCGCCTGCTCCGGTTGCGCGGCGACGAGCGCATCGTAATGCAGCGTATCCGCTCCGCAGTCGTCGCCGTAGACGATCACGTGCTTGAGATTGGGGCACTCACGGCGCGCTTTCTCCACGTCGGCGTAGCTGGCGCTATGCACGCAGATGGCGAGCGCTCCCGAGTCGTTGATCTTGAAGGCCGCCTCGTCCGCCTTGTTGAGGTGACTCATCAAGACCGGGATCGCTCCTATCTTCCAGCAGGCGAAGTTCCAAACGACATACTCGGGAATGTTGACGGAGCGCAGAACCACCCGGTCGCCTTTGCCGATTCCCAATGCGCGCAAGGCATTGGCGAAGCGATTGACTCGGCCCAGCAGTTGGCGATAGGTAATGCAGGTCGCCTCGAAGCGGATGGCGACGGCGTCGCCGCGCTGCTTCACGTTTTCTTCGAGCAGGACGTCCGTCAGGTTGAACCGCGCCGGATAGGAAAGCTCCGGCAGCAGCTTGACGTTGCGGGGCATGAATTCTTTGGGCCCCAGGTTTTCACGGACGTTGTCTGTTGTCATCGTTCCTCCCTTTTTTCCTGCGCCGGCTTTTCCGGTGTGCTATACATCGATACAGTGACTGCACGATATCGCGGTCCATAGCGCTGAGCCAGACAAACGCTGTGCTGAGCTATTCCTGTTGCGCATATCGCACTCGCGCGAGCTATCCTTGCCGTGAGCCAAGAGAAGCCAAGCCAAGCTTAGCCGCCGGCGATCGGCGGATGGATTTCCACTTCCGCTTCGGCGGCGATCGTTTCCCCGCGATGGACCCACTTGCCACCAGCGATGACGAGCAGCGGGAGCGCCGCGCCCGTTTCCGGACTCAGGCGCAAGTAAGGGGCGAGCGCGGGAATCCGGGCTGCGAGCGCGCGCAGCAGGTCTTCACGCGTCGTACGGCCAGCCAGCGCAAGGGATATCTCGCGCTGACCCGCGCGTTCGGCGAGCGATCCGGCGAGCAGCACTCTCATGGGCTTGGCTAGATGGAAAGATCGATGCCCAGGCGCTGCAAGGTCTCGGGCAGGGGGATGCCCGTCAGCGGATCCCAGCCGCAGGTCGCGTAGAACTCGTCCTTCAGCGCCTCGAGCGGCACCACTTTGCCGCGGTTCGGCCCATCGGGCAGCGGCTCGAGGAGCAGGCGCGACGGCAAGCGATCGTCCTCACGGCGGAAACCCGCCTTGGAGATGAACAAGCGCTCGATATTCAGCACCCGCTCGCCGATCTCCTCGAGCGCCGCTATGTCGAGGTTGCGTCCGGTTACGGCCGACAGCAATTCGGAGGACGACTCGAGGCCGAGGACGGGAAGCGGAAATGCGCACATCACCGAGGAATCGTAGATGATGCGGCGATACGCGGCGGCTTTGACAAATGTGCCGCGGCCTTCGACCTGGGTCGCCTCAGGCGTTCCCATCTCCAGGCGCGCGGGGGTTCCCAAGTCATGGTGACAGCCACCGCGATGCGAGAAGGCAAACTGGATCGCCTGTCCCCAGGATCCACGGCACTCGTAGCCGCCGAATTCCATCCCCTTCGAGGTCATCGCCCAGGCCTCCGAGCCTTGCCCGACCTTCGCCGCCGCGCGCTTGCTCCCTTCGGCGAGCAGGTTGCCGATTTCCCCCTGCCGATAGGCGATGCGGCGAATCAGGTCGAGCAGCATCTGATGGTTGCCGTAGCGCATGTCGATGCCGTCGGTGTCGCCCTGGCCCAGAATGCCGCGTTCATAGCACTCGGTGGCCCAGCCGATGGTCAGTCCGGTCGACATCGTGTCGAGCCCCATCAGGTCGCAGTAATCGTCCACGGCGATGATGGAATCGAAGCGAGCGTTTTCCAGGTTGCTGCCGAAGGCGTAGATCGTTTCGAACTCCGGCCCGAAGGCCGTGGCGCCCGCGTATTCGCCTTCTTTGACGGTGCACCAGTGGTAGCAGGGATTCGGGCAATAGGGGGCGCAGTTTTCGTTGCTGACGATCCAGTTCTTCAGGATGGCCTCGGGAACGAAGGCATCGATGTTCTTGTACTGGCCGGTGTGCCATTGTCTGGTCGGCAGGATGCCGGCGGCGTTCATGTACTGGAGAACGCCGCGCGTACCGTAGGTGCGCATCGGCTTGGCCCATTCCGGCGCCGCGGCAAGCCGCTTGGTCAGGGCGCGCTGCGCCTGACGCAAGGCCGCCTCGTCGGCGATGTGCACCTCACCGCTGCCCGAGACGACAAGGGCCTTCAAGTTCTTGGAACCCATCACGGCGCCCACGCCCCCGCGCCCGAAAGTATTGCGCTGCCGTCCCTCGGTGACGATGCAAGCGTACTTCACCAGGTTTTCGCCGGCCGGGCCGATCAAGGCGATCGAAGCCTCGGCCCCGACCTTCTGCCGAATGAAGTAGTCGGCGTCACCCGTATTCATGCCCCAGATGCGGGAGGCGTCCTTGAACTCGATGCTGCGGTCCTTCATGACGAGATAGCTCGGCTGTTCGGACCTGCCCTTGAGGATCAGCGCGTCGTAGCCGCAGCGAGCCAGGTTGTGGCCCAGCGAGCCACTCGACAGCGAATAGAGGCAGGTTCCGGTTTGCGGCGACTTGGTGACGAGCACCGACTTCGAGGAATAGAAGGCCCGCGTCGCATGTAGCGGCCCGACGACGAATATCAGCACGTTGTCCGCCCCGAGCGGATCAGTGGTCGGATCGATGAAGTCGTGGAGCAGTCGTGTGCCAAGCCCGCGTCCGCCGAGGTAGTGCGCGTAATACTTGTGCGGAATCTCCTGTTCGACGCTGGTCCTGGTGGTCAGGTCTACAACGAGGGCTTTTCCGTGCATGGCGTCTCCCGCAAGATGAATTTTTCTGGGCGCCGAGCGAGCGCGCAAGCGACTGTCTCTTGCGCGCGCCTCTAGCGCGCCTCGCTCAGTCCGGCGAGGCGAACGCCGCCGGCGCGCACGCCGTCATCCTCTCCGAGCACGATCAGCGGGCTGATCTCCAGACCGCCTAGCCAGGGCCGGTGATCGAGATAGAAGCGGGATAGGCCGGCCATCGCCTGCGCGGCGGCCTCGACATCGGGCGACTTGTCGACATGGGCACAAACTGGCTGCGCCGCGATGCGCAGTGAGTCCAGCATGTTTCGCGCGTCCTCCTCGCTCACGGGCAACAGCCCGAAGGCGAGGCCATCGCCGGCTTCTGCTGCCGCACCGCTGAGTCCCACCACCATGAAGGGGCCGAGCTGCGCATCCGCGCCGACGTCGACGACCAACTCGAGTCCCCTGACCATCTCCTGAACGAGATAGCCGTCGACGATGACCTGGCCGTGACGATCGCGCAGCACCGCATTCATCGCCTCGGCCGTCGACCGCAGCGCATTGCCGTCGGCCAGATTCTCGGCGATGCCCGAGCCATCGGCCACTTGCGGCGAGATGATCTTCAGCGTCACCGGAAAGCCCATGCCATCGGCGATGGCGACCGATTCCTCGGGCGTGCCGGCGAAGGCGCTGCGCCGCAAGGTGATGCCGTAGCTGTGCAGCAGGCGATTCAGCGCGAATCCCGACAGCTCGTGTTCGCGGCCAGCGGCCGGGCCCGGGGCAATGCCATCGCCGCGCCGAAGCTTGCTCTCGTTGGCGAGCGCATGCAGTGCGCGGACGGTCTGAGGCAACTCGTGAAGAAAGGGCGCAGGGCGATCGTTGCCATTATGCCCATGGCGATCCGTCATTTCCGTCGCGCGCCCGCTACTCGCGCCCTCCCTGACCTGCGTATGTTGCCGGCTCATCCAAGTTCCCTTTCCGTGGCTAACCACGCCCGCGGCCGATATCGACGCTGCCCTGCCCGCCATGTTGCGCGGTCTTTCCCAGGCGACCACGACCGACGATACCCCCCGTGGCTTTGTTCAGCCATATAATCGCTGCGTCGATCTATTCTTGGCGGGCATAGCATGGAGCTACGGGATCTGCAGCACTTGCTGGCGATCGCCGAGGCCGGCAGCCTGGTGCGCGCCGCCGAACGCCTCGGCGTCACGCAACCGACGCTGTCCAAAGCGGTCACGCGGCTAGAGCGGATATTCCGCGTCAAGCTGATCGAGCGCCTCGCCCGAGGCGTCCGCCTTACCCCATACGGCCAGGCGGTTGTGGCGCGGCTGGGCGCGATCGACGTCGGCATCAGCGACATGTTCGCGGAGTTGCGCGACCTGCGGCAGGGCAAGACGGGCGCCGTGACATTCGGCGTCGGTACGGGCATCCCGCCGGCTTTCGTCGCCGCAGCCGTGAAGCCGCTGTTGGCTGACGATCACATCACCGTCACCATCACTGGCGGCAGAGCCGATGCCTTGCTGCGAGCCGTGCGTGCAGGGGACATCGAGTTCGCGGTGAGCATAGCCCCGGCGCAGAAGGCCGGCCTGGCGTGGCACAAATTGTTCGCCGATCCCATGGTTCCGATCACGCACAAGGACCAACCGCTCGCTCGGGCAGCCAAAGTGACCTGGAACGACCTTGCAGCGGCGCGATGGATCGTTCCCGTCGAAGGCACGGTCACCCGCGATTGGTTCGAGAACCAATTCCGCCAGCGCGACCTGGAGCCACCGCTTCCCGTGGTTTCGCTGGACTCGGTGGCCGGCTGGCCCGGATTGGGCTCCATGCTGGACCTACTGGCGCTATTGCCGGCATCTAGCCTCAATTACCTGCCCGTGGCCGCACTCGGGGTCATGGTTCGCACGCCCGAGGATTGGCACTCGGAGCGGGTGGTCGGCATCGTCCATCGCCGCGACGGCTATCTGAGTGCGGCGGCACAAAAGGTGATCGAGCGGCTCAAGGCGGTCGCCCGCTCATTGGCCGCCTAGGGCAGGGCAGGCGACGGCCCTGGCGCGCGGGAATCCTCTGCGCCGGCCCGCCCTTTAGCGATTCCACGCATCCGCGAGGTAACGCCGGATGCGTGGCGGCTCGCTGCCCGCATGGAAGGCGAGGCGCCGTTCGCGCAAGGCCAAGTCCGCGGCAGTGAAGCGCTCGAACAGCCGTTGATGCTCGATCCAATTGTCGTAGCTAAAGGATTCGACATAGCGTTCCGGCTCCGCGGTATCGCGGAACAGGTTCCAGCTCAGCGCTCCCTGACGCAGTCTGGCGCGGCGCGTTTCGCGCATCACGGCCTTGAATTCTGCGCTGCGCTGCGGATCGATCAAGTATTCGATGGCGACGACAACCGGTCCGGCATCCTTCTCGATGTCGATCGCCGGCGGCGGTGCGCTGTTCACCATGGTAGCCGGCCGCAGATCCTCTTCCTGCACCTGTCGACCGCCGAAGCGGTGCGACAGGTACATCGACAGCGGGCCGGCAATTGCCGCGGCGACGATCGCCGCGGTCACCGTCGTCACGCTCGCCACATAGCCCCAGAGTGTTGCGCCGGCGGCCATCCCCGCCATTGCGGCCATCTGGAAGATGGACATGCCGCGCGCCCTTACCCAGTTGGGCAAGGCCATCTGCGCCGTTACCGTCAGCGAGTTCGCGGTGCCGATCCATGCCATGCCGGCAACGACCATCGCCGGCGTCGCCAGCCACAGCGTCGGCGCGGCGACGACGAGTACAGAAGCCAAGGCGTGAATGCAGGTGCCCCAAAAGACCAGTCCGTCGCGCCCCAGGACAGCACGCAAGCGCGGCAGCGCCAGAACGCAGATGATGGCACCGGCGCCCATCGCGGCGAGCAAGGTGGTAAACGCCCGTGGTCCGCCGGCGTGAAGACTGCGCCCGATCAATGGCAGGAGTGCGGTCAGCGATGTCGCCTGCAAGAAGAAGAGGAAAATGCGCACGTTGGTCGTCCACATCAGCGGCGATTGCGCGACGTGCTTGATGCCCACCCGCATCGCGATGAAGAAGCGCTCGCCGGGCAGCGCGCTTTCTCTTTCCGGCGACCGCCAGCGCATGACCTGGATGAATGCGGCGATCGACAGCAGGACATTGGCCAGGAACACGTAACTGCTGCCGACGCCGGCGAGCAGCGCGCCGGCGATCACCGGCCCGAGAATGCGCGAGAGGTTGATGGCGATACCATTGAGGCCGACCGCTGCGGATAGTTCGCTGGCGGGCACGATGTCGGGCACGATCGCCGCAAACACCGGCCAGCGCATGGCTAGGCCGATGCCGTTGGCAAAGGTGAGCACGAGCAAGGACGCGGGGGATAGCGTTTCGCTCGACGCCAGCGCCCATAGTGCGATAGCGATCAACGTCACCCACAGTTGCGTGCCGGCAAATACGCGCCTGCGATCGGCGATATCAGCCAGGGCGCCGCTCGGTATCCCAAAGAGCAACATCGGCAGGGTCGATGCCGCCTGCACCAGCGCCACCAGCAAGGCGCTGTCGGAGAGCGAGGTCATCAACCAGGCCGCGGCGACGTCATTCATCGCCATCGTGAGATTGGCAGCAAACCACGCCAGCCAGAGCATGCGAAAGACCGGCCCGCGAAGCGGCGCCAGTGCCGAGGGCGCTTGTTGGCTGTGCATCGGCAAGTTCTTGTCCTCCGCGCTCTAGGCGCCGCCCGCCGCCGGCGCAATCAGCGTGTCGGCACGCTGCTCACTCATTCGACGACCAGTTATACCACGCCCAAATCTCCTCTACCGGTGTTTTTCTTTCGACCTTCTGACGATGCCACGCTCCCCTGCTCAATCGTCCAGCACCGCTACGGGGGGTGGCGTCAGCAGCAGACGGCGTTGGCGCAAAAAGCCGCGGGCGGCGAAGAACAGCTGCGCCAGGATGAACAGTGCGCAGATTCCGATGATCGTGGCGCTGATGGGCTGCGTCAGGAATATGCTGAGGTCGCCACGCGACATCATCAGCGATCGGCGGAAATTCTCCTCGACCAGCGGTCCCAGCACGTAGCCCAGCAAGATGGTGGCGATGGGGAAGTCGAGCGCCATCAGGATCGCCCCGACGATGCCGAAGGCGAGCACCAGGCCGACTTCGAACAGGCTGCCGTTGGTGCTGAAGACGCCGATCACGATGAAGAACATGGCCGACGGGTAGAGGTAGCGGTAGGGTACCTGCAGCATTTTTACCCATATGCCGATCATCGGCACGTTGAGGACGACCAGCAGCACGTTGCCGACCCAGAAGCTCGCGATCAAGCCCCAGAACAGGTCGGCATGCTCGGTGATCAGCATCGGGCCGGGCTGGATGCCCTGGATCAGCATCGCGCCCAGGAGCAGCGCCATCACTGCATCGCCGGGTATGCCCAGGGTCATCGTCGGGATGAAGTCCACCTGTGTCTTCGAGTGCGAAGAGGCTTCCGGACTCGCCACTCCTTCCAGCGCACCCTTGCCGAAGCGCTCTGGCGTCTTCGATATGCGCCGCTCGAAGGCGTAGGCGATGAAGGTGGTGATGGTGGGGCCGGTGCCGGGCATGGCGCCAAACAGTGTGCCGATCAGCGTACCGCGCACCGTCGGCATGAAGGCCTGCTTGAGCTCGGCGCGGCTCGGGCGCATGTCGCGGAAGCGAACTTTGGCTTCGGTGCCGACGAAGTGCAGGCGATTGACGCTGCGCAGGAAGTCGGCAACACCGAACAAGCCCATGGCCACCGCCACCAGTTCGAGCTTGTCGGTAAGGTCGTGGAATCCCAGCGTAAAGCGCGCCACGCCGCTGCTTACGTCGGTGCCGACGACGCCGAGCAGCAGGCCGAAGGCGGTCATGGCGATGCCTTTGATCGGCGAACCGCGCCCCATGGTCGAGCCCATCAAGAGACCCAGCAGCATGATCGAGAAGATCTCCACCGGTCCCAGCTCGAACGCCACGGACACGAGCAGGGGTGAAGCAAAGATCATCACGATGATGCCGAACGATGCGGCGAAGAACGATGCCACCATGGTGATCCCGAGCGCGGTGCCGCCCTTGCCCTGGCGCGTCATGGGATAGCCGTCGAGACAGGTCACCGCGTGCGGCGGGTGCGAAGGCAGATTGAGCAGGATGGCGCCGATGGCGCCGCCGTACTGCGAGCCGTAGAAGATGCCGGCGAGCATGAGGATCGCCGGCACCGGCGCCATGGTGTAGGTGAGCGGCAGCAGCATGGCGATCGTGGTGATCGCGCCCATGCCCGGCAAGACGCCGATCAGGTTGCCGATCAGCACGCCGACGAAGGACCACATCAGGTTGTGCGGTGCGAGCGCGACGCCGAAGCCGTAATAGAGGTCGGTAAGTGACTGCCAGATCATGACACACCCCAGCGGAAGAGTGGCAGGTTGATGCCGAACGCCCACCAGAAGACCACCGCGGCGATCACCACCATGGCCAGCGCCAGCAGTGCCGCCTGCCGCCAGTTGTTGTCGCGATCGGCGAGCGCGCTCAGGAAGACCAGGCCGAAGGTCGCCGGGGCCAGACCCAAGTATCGGGCCAAGACGATGAAGGCGACGATGCTGCCGCACATCAGCAGCCAGGCGCGCCATTCGGCGGGCAGCTTCTTTTCCGCCGCCTCAGGCGCGGCAAGCCAGCCCTTGATCGCGATGGAAACGCCGCAGAACGCCAGGATCGCCCCCAGCACCACCGGGAAGTAGCCCGGCCCCATCGCAGACAAGGTGCCCGTCGTATAGCTTGCACCCTGCGCGGTCACCACAACGCCGAGCCCGACCATCAGGCTGCCGCCCCATAAATCCTTTTGCAGCTTCATCTTGCCTCCTCTGATCCTGTCGTCTGAAGCGCGTCTGCAGTTCTTGTTATTTGTATACCTTGACTTCGACGCAGTGGTCGAGTGAGCCGGAGATCGTATCGACATGCTCGAGATCGGTCGGGCACAGCGAATTGAAATTGACCCCCTTGCCACGCGAGATCGGCATCCCCTGCGCCCAGTGACCGAAGTGCCCCCCCACCCCGACCACCTGCGGATGGATGCATTGGGTCAGCTTGACCCTAGCTCGGGCTTTCTTCACCGGCGATTCGAGCCACACCTCGTCGCCGTTGCGCAATCCCTTCTTCAGTCCGACATCCTCGTTCAAGAGAATGGAATAGGCATCGGTCTGCTCGCAGATTTCATTGATCCACGGATTCTCGTTGCCGAAAGCGCCATAGATGTAGGGGAACTTGTAATGCACGGCGATGAGGTCGTACTGCCCCTGCTGCACAGCCTTGTAGGAGGGGCAGGGCATGAACTCGCTGATCGGCACGAAGTCGGAGAGGTCCCAATCGTCGAGCTTGAGTTTTGCCAGCACCTTTTCCAGCTCGTCGCGCCGGTCGAGGAAATGCTCGAGGTAGATCGGCATCCGCGCCTTCAGCGCCGGGCCGATGTAGGCGACCTCGGGACTCACTGGATGGCGGATCTGTGCGTTCTCTTGAAACCATCCAAGGCCATGGTCGTCGCCGAACCAGGCACGCGCCGTCCGATCGACGATGTTGTCGACCGGGTAGCGCTGCGTCGGCTTCAGTGCGCTGTCGCCTTCGAGGCGGTAGTAATGGTTGATGACGCGAAAGACGCCGCCCAGGACGCCGAGGCGCTGCGCGATTTCCTGGATGACCTCCTGTGGGTGGCGGACTCCCGGCGACAGCGGCACGACCGGCTGGCGCACCTGCCAGTGAAAATCGTCCTGGCCGCAGGGACCGATCAGGTAGGAGCCCATGCCGGTGACGAAATCGAAGCGTTCCAGGTAGCTCGGGAAGGGCAGAATGATGTCGTCGAACTGGTTGGTCTCGTTGATCTCCACCGCGAAGCCAGCCATGAAACGCAGCGACTTGAAAAAGCTCTCGACCTTGGCGGTGTCGCCGAACGAGCTCATGATGGTGTTCACCGGCACGTGGAAGAAGACCTCGATCTTGTCCGCGTCGGTGAGCCCGAACTTGGCGGGATTCTCCGCGACGATGGGATGCAGCACGTGATGATGCGGTGCCAGGGGAAAGAGCTCGCCGATGTCGGCACGAACCGGCGGCGTCGGTGTGCGCCCCGGGAAGGCGCTGGGAACCGGCCCCGGGATGATGTGCCCGCCGTGCGCCAGCATGCCGTCCGGGCCGCCTTCGGGCCACCAATCGTGCGGAAACCTGCCCGCCGCGCCGGTGCTCAAGATTCCTCCCGGAACATTGACCGAACCGACGACGATATTGAGCAGCTTGAGCGGCCAGCAGTTGTGGAATCCGTGCTTGTGGCCCTGGGTTCCCCTGGCCCAATCGACGACCACCGGGCGGTAGGGAAGTTCGACGCCGTCTATCGTGATCGTCTGGCCGATGCAGGCGGCTTCGCCGAATTCGCGCGCGATGCGGCGTACGGTGGCGGCCGGAATCGTGGTGAACTCTTCCGTGGTCTCCGGTGCATATTTGCGCACGTGTTCGCAGAACAGATCGAACGCCGGAACGCAGCTCTGGCCGTCCACCGTATAGTTCCCGCTGAGCGCGGGATCGACCAGGCCGGCATCGTCATGGGTCTTCACACACCCGTCCGCCAGGTCGAACACCTGCGGCTCACCTCTTGCCGCATCGCGAACGTAGCGACCGTTGGCACCGACCAGATACGGCGCGTTGGTCTTGTTCTTCAGGAAGGGTGCATCGTAGATGCCGAGTTCATTCAGCAGCACGTGCAGCATGGACAGACCGAGCGCCGCATCGGTGCCGGGGCGAATCGGAATCCACTCGTTGGCCTTGCTCGCCGCAAAGCCGCAGATCGGATCGACGACCACGAGCTTCATGCCGCGCGCGCGCGCGTCCGCCATATCGAGGTTGTGATGGTTGCTCGAACCCCGCGCCGCATAGCCGAACTGGGTGCCTATCAACAGGCAGTAGTTGGCGTAGTGCAGGTCGGGCTGTTGATGGAAGCCGCCGCCGGCCAGGAACTCGATGGGGTGCACGGCCTTGCCGCAGGTGGGGGAGCCGGTGATGTTGACGTGCGGCGTACCGAAGGCGTTGCCCAGCGCCGACATCCAGAACATGTTGTCGCCCATCGCTTCCCAGCACTGGATCCAGAGCTTCTTCGGGGTATCCTGGATGCGCTGGAATTGCGCAACGATGGTGTCGATCGCCTCTTGCCAGGAGATTTCCTGCCACTCCGGATCGACACCCACGCCCTTGTTGGGGTTGGTGCGCTTCATCGGCACCTTCACCCGGTTCGGGTTGTAGAGGTTCATGAAACCGGCTTTGCCTTTGGCGCACATCTTGCCGCGGTTTTGCGGATTGTCGACGTTGCCCTCGATGCGCACGACGACGTCGTTTTCCAGGTGTACCTTGATGCCGCAGCCGGTGTAGCACATGCCGCAGGCTGTGGTGACGACCCTCGATTGCACGGCGGCACGCGTCAGATTCTTGCTCTCGGTCATGTCCATGTTTATCCTCCGCCGAACATAGGCAGCATGATGACTTCTACCTGGCCGGCGCCGAGTGGCGCCGCCAGCCCCCCCCTACCCTTGATGTTCTCGCCGTCGACGAACACCAGCATCGTCTGCCGCAGCGTCTCGGGAGCGCTGAAGATCTGGCAGGCGAACGTTTCGCCGTAGCTTGTGCACAGCTTCGCCAGCAGATCCCGCACCGTACTGTCAGGCGGCAGGGTCACGCAAACGCTGCGTCCTCCGACGATAGCGGGAAGTTCGCCCATGAAGGACACGCTCACTTCCATGACCTCCCTCTCGGTCGCGGTGGTCGCCATGGCGTCAGCGCCGCGCGCCGATGGAAGCGGCAGCGTACTCGCGCTCGAGTTCGCTGCTGGTGCGCATCAAGCGGCTGAAATCCAGTCCGGGCTGCATCGCCGGCACCGGCACGTACACCCCCGCTCTGACGATGCAATAGCGGCAGAGCAGGCATCCCAGCAAGATCAGGCCACCAGCCAGGTTGGAGAGCTGCGGCGCCCAGGCGAGCAAAATGAACGGCAGCAGCATCCCGCCCAGCACGACGCCTGCCCAGAACATGACTGCAAGCGGCGTGCGCATGAGTAGCCGCAGCGATTCTTCTGCGGCGGCGCCTGCCCGCCGCATGCTCATGAAATGCCAACATATCAGCACGCCATTCGCGGCCAGCAAGACCAAGGACAAGGTGCGCGGTGCCTTTATGGCAATCGAGAAGCTGGCGCCGAGCAGGGTGAGCGCAGATGCCGCCAGCAGGGCAGAGGCGAGAAAGACGATAGGCAGCAAGGGCGTGTGCCAGAAGGGAACAGCGCGATTGCCGGCGAGAAAGAATCCCGGATAAAACACCACCATCAGCGCGGCGAGCGCCGCCAGCCAGCCGGCCGCGCGCGCTGCACCGCTGCCCGGCTCGAGGAGGACGGCGAGCACGGCGCAAACGACGAAGACGCCGATAGAGGCGATGCCGCGACTCAGCCACGAGGTACCGATGCCGAACAGCGCACGCCACGCGCGCAGCGGCGAGCCCTGCTCGACGAGCAGCACACCACCACCGGCGAACAGGAGCACGATGGAGGTGATGGCAAGTCCGCGCGGCAGATCGCCGATCTGGTAGAAAAGGAAGAGCGCTGCGGAAGCGCCACCCATGAACAGCCAGATCGCCAGCAGCCAGCCCCACTCTTCCTGGCGCCGCATATCGGTATTGAATCCAGTCACCATGTCGTCCTCGCCTGTCAGGTCAGGTAATACACGTTCGGGTCGGTACCGAGCTCGACGTGCGGCTGGAAATTCGGCCGCTTGGCGATCTCTTGCGATGCCGGGCTGTTGGGGTCGTTCAGGTCACCGAAGATGAGCGCCTGGGGCGGGCAGGTCTCGACACAGGCCGGCCTCAGACCCTGGTCGATTCGGTCCACGCACAGGGTGCACTTCTGCGCCGTGCGTGGCTGCAAATTCTTGTAGGCGACGACCTCGTAAGGCGTCTTCTGCTCGCCGTAGTAGCCACGTGCGCTCTCCGCCATGGAACGCGCCTGGTAGGGGCAGCTCACCACGCAGGAATGGCAGCCGACACATTTGTCCTGATCGACCAGGACGAGGTTGTCCTGCTCGCGCACGTAGGTGGCGCCGGTCGGGCATACGGGCACGCAAGGCGGATCGCTGCAATGATTGCAGCGCAGCGGCATGAACACCTTGTAGGCGAAGGGGTACTTGCCCTCTTCCTTCTCGATGACCCGGGTCCAGAAGATGCCTGGCGGCGTGCCGTTCTCCGCCTTGCACGACATCGTGCAGCTCTGGCAGCCGATGCAGCGCTTGAGATCGATGGCCAGTCCCCAGCGCTTCTTGGTGGCCGCCCCCGTCTGCGTGCGAGCGATCGTCGTCGCGCCTTCGGCTGTGGCCGTTGCCCTCTGGCGTTCGGGAATGCGCTCAAGGACCAGCGTATCGCTCTGGCCCCCGCGAAGAGCCTGCGCCCTCGCCTGATCTTGTGTTGGAATCATTGCGGATCCTCTAGGACGGAAGTCCTCACAATTTGTCTCCGTTGCTGCAGCCGATGAGTTCTGGCGCCGAATGCCTCTGACGCGCTGATCGCATGGCAAGCGCCAAGGCAGCGCCACAATAGCTCGCAGCCAGAAGGCTCAGCAATCAATTCGCGACGCTGATCTATTCCACATCGGCATAGCAACAGGGACCGCTGTCCGGCCAATGACGCCGGGCAAGCGCGTCGCCGGCCAGAGTGAGCCTGAGCTGGTCACCTTCGCCAGCGAAGCGGGCCAATGCGTTCCATGGACGCAGAGAGGGCGCAAAACCGTTGTAAGATTTGCCCGGCGGCGAATCGCCGAGAGACATCGCCCATACGCATCCGAAACGGGCAGAAAGAGGGAACAATTGGGAAACTCGACGAAGCGATACGGAGAACGTATCGAGCAATTGCAGCAAGTGTTGCGCGAGCGGCGGCTGGCAGGGGCGCTGCTCTTTTACTCGCGCGACATTCTTTACTACACGGGTACGGCGCAGCCCGCCTATTTCGTCGTCCTGCCCGATGATCATCGCCTGTTCGTGCGCCGCGGATACGCCTTCGCCTGCAGCGAATGCGCCCTGGACAGCGAACGCGTCGTCGCCGAGAGCAGCATCGCCAAAATTTGCGCCCAGATGTTTCCCGGCGCGGGAGCCGGCGAGAAGGTCGGCTCCGAACTCGACTTGCTGAGCGTAGCGCAGGCCGGCGGAGTCCAGCGGGCGCTGAACGAGCGCGAGCTGGTGGACATCTCGGCCGACATCCTGCGTCAGCGCATGATCAAGGATGGGGCTGAGGTCGACAGCGTCGCCAAAGCCTGTAGCGCCGTACACGCCGGACATTTGGCGCTGATCGTGGGCGCCCGAGCCGGCATGAGCGAGCTTGAGCTCGCGGCGCTGATCGAGAACGCGCAGCGACTCGCCGGCCACGAAGGCGCCTACTTCATGCGCGGGCTCGACAGCGGCATGGGCCGCGGCCCGCTTGCGTCCGGACCGAACCTGCGCCGCACCAGCGGCGTCGCCTACACCATCACCGGCACGGGAATGAGCAGTGCCGTCCCCGGTGGCCCTTCGCGCCGCCGCGTCGAGCGCGGCGATCTGCTGGTGGTGGACATACCCGCTTGCATCGAGGGCTACCACGCCGACCAGAGCCGCAGCTACGCCCTAGAAGCCTTTCCCGCCGGAGCCGTCGATCTCTTCGCGCGCTTGCGCGCCGTTTCCGATCGGGTGATCGCCGGGATAAGCTGTGGCATGAAGACCGGAGAGGTGTACGCCCTCGCAGAGGATCACGCGAACCACCTCGGCTTGGGATCGGCC
>Ga0172380_10003270_pt1 | contig 22658 bp, 29 predicted proteins | sample Leawe162metaG_FD_119747 | JGI IMG/M metagenome (GOLD analysis project Ga0172380, IMG submission 119747) | Leachate microbial communities from a municipal landfill in Southern Ontario, Canada - Leachate well 162 metaG | ecosystem: Engineered > Solid waste > Landfill > Unclassified | place...
CACGGCCACCGGACTTACCGAACGCCTCGGCCATGCGATCCTCGGCTGGCTTCAATGCACGCCGATTGCGCAGGTAGTTCGCCAAGTAGATCGGCTCACGAGCAAGCCGCGCATACTGACTACCCATCCAGTCCCATGCGCGGTCAGACCACAGCGCCTTCTCATTGCGCGCCATTGGCACTGCAAGTTGCTCACGGCCAAGCACATACTCCGGCCGGTCACTTGGCTTCACGAGGGCGCCAAGATCCTGCGGGGTCATCTTGATGCGGTTGAGCCCCTTGTCATCGCTGGTCGTCCAAGACACCCACGGGCGCTTACCACCATCGACATGATCAACCTCGTCAATGAACGCCGCGCGCAGCTTCTCGTTGATCGTGCCGTTGCGGGTTTGGAACATCGAGAGCACGCCCTCGAAGTATCGGTTGGCGAAATCCTCGATCGACGCGTCGGAGGTGATGAGTGAGAAATGATCCTTGTAGCCGTACGCGGTGTCTTTGCGGATCGCGTTGGCAATCTCAGCCTTGGCCTTCTCGGGACGCTGGAGCCACAGCACGGCGAGTTTGCCGATCGGCCCGTCATCCTGCACGGTCGCCTGGAGTTGACGATGCCAGAACCACACAGCCATTGGGTCGCGGTCTTCCTTCGCACCGAGCCCCATCTTCTTGTACTCACCGAAGTACAGCGGCACGCCCGGCTTCGCGAACTCAATGTCAGGGATGTCCAAGAGGTTGTCGACGGCCGCGCCCAATGTTGGTTGCGTGCCCTTGAACACTTGCTGACCGGACTCCGCAAGATTGTCGATGTTGCGCAGACCCCAACTGCCACTTGCGAGGTCACGAACATGATCAATGTCCTGCTCGGACATGCCCGTCAAGTGCATGCGTCCGAACGCTTCGCCGACGAGCTGTTGTAGGGGGCGGTAGTTGCCGCGCTCTGCCTCGGCCGACGCGAGGATCGTGCGGTGCTGATCCATTTCACCAAGCCAGAACGTCTGAATGGATTGGAGGTTGCCGTGCGCAATGCGATCAGCGAAGTCGGATGCCTTACGTGAGCGCTTCGCCACTGCGCCAAGTCGTGAGCGCGTCACCAGCTCTTTCTTGCCCGTGGCCTTGCCCAATGCGTCCTTGCCGTCGACCTCCATGATTGTTGGTCGAATCTCGCGCAGCGCAGTGGATGCACGACGCCCGCGCTGGAGATCACCGAGATGCCCAAGTCCGCCAGTCAGCGCGTATGACATCAGATCCTCAACCGATGAACGAATCGCAAAGCGGTAGCCGATCAATGTGCCAAGTGACCAGATGTCAGTGGAGTTCTGCATCGACCAGCCAGCCAGCTTGCCCACGCGTGATGACTTGAATGTGCCGATCGCCTCGATCTGCGCCAAGTGTGGGATCGCCACGAAGTCGGCGGTCTGATACAGGTGCACGGCGTGCTCGTGGCCGTACTGATCACGCGACGGTGACCACTGACCAGCTTCGTCGGCCATCGTGCTTGGGTCTGTGCGCTTCTGCTCCCACTCGGCCACCATGCGGCGAATGTCTTGATTGCTTGGCAGTGGATCTGTCGACGCGGTGACCATCTCCAGTGGCTCGCCCGTTTCCACGATCGGCTCGGGCTTCGCCTTCGGCTTGGCAGGAAGTGCCTCGGGGTCACCTGGCGGGCTCATATATCCCAATTCGTCCGCGTAGTCGACGTCCGCGAACTCATCGTGCTTAGGCCCGTAGAGCCCATCAATCCACGACTCCAGCACGCGGGTGTCGCGACCCTCCAGTGCCTCTTCCAGTTGGTAGGCGTACTCGCTGTCCCACTCTCGCTGGATGAACGCGTCGCGCTCCGCACGTGTCTTGTCCTGCTTCCACGGCGGGAAAAGGAATCGCGCCTTGGACTTCGTGCCCGGAATGGTGTTCAACGTGTCGAGGTATTCAGCCGGTGGGATCGGGTTGTCTCGCGCATCCCTACGCCACGGTGGCGGGGCGCCGTACTGATCGAAGAACTGTTGCGGGTCAACGTTTTCAGAGGCGCCCGTGTGCCACCACGACCACAGACCCTCTTCATCGGACGCGCTAAGTTTGTCTTGCAAATCCTTGACCGTCATTGCGCCGTGACGGTCCCACCGACTACGTGCGGCCTTTGAGTCGCCAATGATCTCTTCGGCCTCGACATCAGAGTGCATGCCAACCCAGCCGGCACGCTGATCAAACTCCGCGCCCTTGGATGCGATCCACTCCTTGTTGGGCCTCTCGGACGTGAACCCAAGAAACTCACGGAAGCGCTGCTGCATTACTGCCGCGTCGTCGCCATCGAGCACCATGCGGGCCCACGCCTTGCCCATCTCATCAGTGGCCGCAACGAGAGTGTCAATGTCGGGGATCTCGCCAGCCTCGACATCGCGCGCTGCCTGATCAAGCAGGGCGCGATATTCGGGACTGGTTGACAAGTAGTCGTTCAATGTCGGGATGTATTCGCCCAGCTCTTCCGTGGAATCCGGTTCGGCGCTGCGGCGACGCCCCTTGTCGCGCGCAGCGGTCGCCTTCGCACGCCCCTTGTCGCGCGCAGCGGTCGCCTTCGCACGCGCCTGATCACGAACACGGGCATCCGTGATGATCGACTCAATCTTGGCGAACGCGTCGTCTGCACTGATAAGTGCATCGTCAAACTCAAGGATGATCTTGCCCTCGGGGTCGGTGCCCATGAAGCGCACCGAATCGCCAAGGTCCGTCGGCTCGGGGAGAAGATCACTACCCTCGGGGATGGTGTCGCCGGGGGAGACGGAGACGATCTCGTTCGTCTTCGCCTCGATCTTGGCGTCCTCTAGCGTCTTCGCGCTGCTCTTGATCTCGGCCGCCACACTTGCAGGCAAACGGGTCAACGCCTCAGACACTCGGCTGGCACGCTCACGTTGAATTGAACGAAGCACCTGATCCTGCAACTGCTGCACACGACGATTGGCGCGGTCAACTTTCGCCTGACGATCCGCGATACGTTCGCGGTGAATACCGATGGACTCGCGTAGGTCATTGATCGCTTTCGGCGTCAAGCCGTCGATCGTTCCCTGCGCCTCGGCTCCAGCGAGCCGCTGCTCCAGCTTTGCGAGCTTGGACTTGGAATCGCCGATGGATTTCTCCCAGCCCTCAACATCTTTCAGGATGTCGTCTGCCTGCTGGAGTGATGCACGCCGCGCGAGGATCGAAGGCATGTCCTTGGATGAGACCGAAAACATCTCGCCCTCACGTGAGCCCGTAACGAGGTTGTCGATACGACCAAGCACTTCCTCTTTAGTCAGATCAACACCGCGCGACGCGGCACCGGAACGCACCACGCCAGCAAGTAGGAGACGCCGCTGGCCTTTGGTTGCTTTGCGGAAAGAGTCAGTCAGGATGTCGGACGCATCCTTGGAAAAGAACTGGCGCGTGAACTTGTAGAACGTCGGCGCATCCTTGGCGGTACGAATGTCGATGATGAGACTGTTCGGCATTGTTGAGAACTGGCGCGACACATTGTCCAGCGCAGCGCCAGCACGACCCGGAAGCTTCTCACCCTTGAGGACGTTGCCAGAACGCGCAGCCATGCTGTCGCCATGCTCGTCGAGGGCAGCAATCACATCCTTCGGGGAGTTCGCATGCTCCAAGTACGCATCCACCCACGCCTTAGTCCGCGCACTTGGCATGTGCTGGGCAATGAGGCCGTTGACGGCACGACGGCGCATGTCACCAACGACGCCCGTGCGCGGCATGAGCATGTCGCGGTTTCGTGAATCCACGAGACGCTCGAAGATCGGTTGCCCGCCTTCACGTCGCGTGAGATTGGTGGCCTCGGTGGCGGCACGATCAAGCATGTCCTTGGGGATCGTGCCGGCTTTGATCGCATCCATGAGTTCATCTGGATCGGCGTGCTCGATCAGGCGCTCCACCACGGCGCGGTTGAGTAGATTCTCGCGCGCTGTTGCAAGGGCGGTCTCGGAGATGTTGGCGCCGCGCACCATGAACTCATCGTTTTGCTGAGCCATGTAGTCGATGAGGCCCATCGAGCGTTCGCCGCCGTCGATGGCCTGACCCTCCATCGCGCGTTTGCCGTCCGGCCCCTTGGTAACTCTGTCGATCCACTCTTGCGCGATGTCGTCAGGGATGAGCCGGTACTGACGGGCAATGTTCTGGCGCTGCGACGCTCCCTTGTAGGTCACCCAATCGGTGCCCTCGTTGAGTGCGTCCATGCGGTCCACTTCGCGCAGAAAACCTTGGAAGTAGCGGCGTGCACGGTTGGTCTCCAGGCCGGCCACAGTCTTGCTCGCAAGTGCGGCTGAGATGGAGGCGTGATTGAGACCTTCCGCCGCTGGCGCCAACTTGGTGATGATGTACTTCGACGCGATCACGGCACGGAAGCCCGTAGCAAAGATGATGGTCGGGTCGATCAGGCCACCAACCACGGATGCAACGTCGGCACCGATCTCGCGAGCCTGTGAACCAGACCCCGCACTGCCGAGCAGGGATGATGTGAAAATCTGGCCGAGCGAACCCAGGTTGGACTCGTCGAGTTTCCGCATCAGTTCGGCTGCATCGAACTTCGACATCTTCTCGCCGCCGTAGATGATGTCGCGCAGGAATGTTTGCGCTACGGGGTCGGCGCTCTCGTTACCCAGGACCTCCATGACGCCATCGGTGTTGCCGTCCGCGATCGACTTACTCAACGTCAAGGCGGCATCCACGGCGGGCTGCGGGTAATCCTGATAGAGCTTCTTGACCATGACCTCATCGAACTTCCCGTTTTCGGTCTGGCCCCACCTCCAGGCGAAGCCTGATGTGTTGGGAAGGACGGGGATGATCTTGCCGCTGGGGAGTTCCGTGAAACTCGGCTGCCAGGTGGCGGCACGAAAGGCGTGCTGGGTCGTGCCCCACGCAGCGTCAAGCCACACCAAAGGTGACATCAGTGATGAGGTCGCCCATTCCGTCACGCCACCAATGGCGTCACTAATGACGTTGGAGTTCAGCGCCTCTTCCTTGGCTTTGGCAGTGAGATTGTTGAACTGCTCTTCCGCCCAATATGGCACGAGGGCGGCCATCTGCGGATTGGATTGACGCATGGTCAGCAAGACGTTCTTGGCGCGCGTGGTGTCGTTCTGCTGCACCGCCTGCATGTAGACCGTGGTGGCGCGATTCAGTTCACCAAGTTTGACGACGTTCGCAATGTCCCTGCTGGTGAGAATGACTCCAGCCGATCGCGCATCGTTGACGAGCTTCTGCAATGGCGCACTACTGATCGGCACTGTTTGCTGGCCCTGCGCATATTCAGCCTCAAGCCGCGTCGCCTCAGTGAGACGCTGCCGTGTCAGCCAGCTTTGCTGCGCGGAGCCACTGGAACGCGGCGCCAAGAGACGATTGTTTGTGTCGAAGTCCTGAAACCCAACGCCTTGCTCTGCTGCTTGACGCAACTGCGAGGCGCGACCGATCGTGTCGTTGTAGTTCTGAGCCGCCTTCTGGCCTAGTCCCTGTCGAGAGAAATCCTCATCGTCGCGCAACTGTTCAGGTCGCGTCTGTGGGCCGCGCTCGTCATAGGGCGCCGCAGTCCAAGGAACGTATTGGGCCGGGGTGGGTTCAACCGTCCTCGGCGATGAGGCCGTATTGGGGACGTAACCTTGCGTCTTCTTGGCGTCTGCCATTACCAGCCCTGCCGCTCGACGAGGGCAAGCAGGGCACTCATGCGTTCGTTGTTGGGCTCGATCGACGCAAGTTTTTGCAGAGTGGAAGTCAACGTTGGGGGCGTGTATGCGGCCGGTGGGCGCACGAGCGCTTCACTGCCCGGCCCTTCGCCGAAGTTCGCGCCGTAGCTGACTGGTTCACCGGGACGTTGCGAGGGCTCAAAGAGCCCTACCGGCGATGGTGGGGCTGGCGTCGCCGCCATCGGCGCACCGGCCTGCATCTCACGAAACTCTTTGTTCTCGCCGTAACCGGCATCAGGAAGGTCACGCATCGGCTGTTGATCCGTGCGCGTGGAGTTGGCACCAGGAGCGGATACAGGGAGTCCGCCAAGCTGAGCACCAGCCATGTCATTCCTTTCCTGCGGCGTGCACGGGCCGTCATCGGATCGACCCGTGCACGCACGTCTCTACAGTCGTGGAGAGGGGTTGTCGCCAACTGGCGATGGGTAGTGCGGCAGCACTACTTCGCCGTGTGGAACTGACGCGTCGGTCGGTAGACCGCTGTCAATGGCGGCAGTCGGTGGCACTACTCCCTGTGGAGACTGTGGCGGGAAGATATTTCCCATTTCATTCACTTCCCTTCATTAGACGAGCGTCTGTCGCACCGTGCGTGCTGACATTCGTGGATCACCGCTGGTTGAGAGCTGCGCAAGCAACTGCTGCATTGACGGTGGTTGCGCAGGCATCGACGGACCGCCCCCAGGTTGAGCACCTGCCGGTGGACCCGCTGCACCGCCCATTTGCGCATTGGGGTCCACCGGGGCGCCCGCTTGCGCGGCGGGGTCCAGAGCCGGATCGGCAGCGAGATCGGGCTCTGGCTCGGGTGGCTTGAACGCGTGCGCTGCTGCGATCTCGATTGCGACGCCCTTCTTGCGGTCGTCGATGAACTGTGTGAGCCGCTGGATGACTTGCAAAGGGTCGCCACCTTGCGTTGCAAGTTCGGGGATCGCTTGCGCATACGACTGCGCGGCAACCAGCAACGAGCCGCGCAGTTTCTCAACGTCGATCAGCTTCTCTTCCTCAGACGCGTTGATGTTGATAGGCAGGTTGCGGCGCACGAACGATTCAGACACCAGGCCGGCGCCGAGTGCCTGCAAACTCCAGACCAATGAGCGCGAAGGATCAAGTCCCGCCATGACGCCGTATTCAGCGGAGACATGTGTGGAGATGATGTCGCGATTCGGGGTGTACGTGAGTTCGTAGGCAGCGCCATTGACCGACGCGTACACCTTCTTGGACTGATCGCCGAAAAACTGCTTGTCCATCTTCAATGCGAGCGTCAGTGAGTCGGCCACAGTCGAGCCGACCTGAGTTTGCGCGCCCTTGATTCGCTGATCGAAACCACCAAGCAATGCCTGCACGCCACGACCCGTGACAACGGATGCGTCAGTCTGCCCGGCCCGCACGTCGGGGAAATGTGTAGCGAGCTTCAACTCTTCATCCAAGTTGCGCATCTCGAACATCGCACTGTTGGGGATGTCGAGCGCTACTCGACGGATCTTCTCTGGACTGTTGGATCGAAGCAGTGCATCGGGCCCGAAGTTAAACTCCTGCACATCGTTGGGTAGCGCGATCGGCGCCTCAATCGCCTTGGTCGCGCCTTCCATGTTGAGCAGTGCCAGTCGCGCCTTAGCAGCGAACACCCACAGTGCGTCGTCGTAGCCACCGCGCTCTTCGTTGTCGATCGAGTCAAGTTCAGCAATAGCGACAGGGACTTCGCCCATGAGATTGGGGACAGATGAGAGCACGAGCCCTTGACGCTTGGGCACGTACATCATGATTCTGTCTTTGTCCCAATAGCGCACGACGTCCAGATATTCGTCGGCACTGCCGGAGACGTTGTACGCCGACCGCTTCTGGAGGATCGCGGCGTGCTCGGGGAACATCACCGAGAGTTCGGAGATGGTGCGGCGAAACACCTTGCAGTACATGGTCACGCGACGGAAACGATCGCGCTCGTAGTAGGCGCCCATTGGATCGTCAATGCGAATCTCGGGGCGATTCTCTTCCATGTTCGGCTCAACAATGATCGGCATGAAGCCGTACCCGACGAAGCGCAAAGCGCCAAGGGGGAGTTGATTGCCGAGTGCTGACGCATAGGCCAGGTAGTTGATGATCCGCGAGTTCTTGTCGGTCCTGCTGCGCTTGGACTCGTCGAGCTGGGAGTCACCGGCCGCGCCGAGAGTGGGCAGGACGCCGATCATCATGGCCGCGTCCTCGGCGGCCGACTTGACGGTGTTGGCAATGACGGGCTTGGGCCAGTCGGAGGGAAAGAGATTCTGGAAGACCATTTCCGCACGCCCGGTCATCACCAAGTGCCAAGCCAGCATGCGTTGGTCACGAGCAATCTTGCGCTTACGGAGACGATCGACGTGATCGGAGACGGTCTGTGCGAACTCAGCCACCGGGCCACCCCTCACCGGATAGGGACCGTATGCAGGAACGATAGCAAGTCCCGCCTAGTTAAAGCTACAGGAAGGAACCCTGCCTGTCTTCATCGGTCGCGGAGAGCACGTCGTCGAGGTTCACGGTGTAGCGACGCTCCAGGTCGCGCACGGAGCTGAAACTGTTGGGCTTGGAGAAGAATTGGCGCCGAGTCGCGGTCAAGATCAACTCACGTGCACGTAATTCCGCGAACCATAGAGCCATCACCGTGTCCTGTCGGCGATGCTTGGTGGGAATGTTCGGCGTCCACGCGATCAGCTCATCGACCAGCATCTTGATGCCCGGTGTCGACTGATTGGGCAGGCTAATGAGATTGTCGCCCTGATGGACGCGACGTTGGCCGTCGACCGCAGTTGTACCAAACAGGACCGACATTGAGGCCACGCCGTAGTCGTCATCCATCTTGTTGTTGTTGGTGTAATGCGGCTTCATCGGAATACCTCGCGCCGCCAGGTACGCCGTGATCGTCTCGTCTTGCACGAGTGCAAGCTGATAGGCGTTGGCTTCCACGATCCACTCATGCGGCGTGTACTTCGTCGTCAACATCTCGATCATCTCGCGCATTTGCTTGGGTGTCGGCCCGGTGATGACCTTCATGTCCAGGATGTAACGCTTGCCTGTCCGGCGATCCACCGCATAGACGCATGCCGCCGTGTTGCCTTTCACGGCAGGGTCGATAGTGCAGATGACGTACGGCGCCTGCATGTTCGCTGGCACGCCCACAGCGCCAGGCACCAAGATCCCCGTGCCACGGAAGCCGTCGATTGACCCGCGCACACAGATGTGATCGAACGTCGCATCGTCCTCCATGTCCTGCTGTTGATAGACCAAGCCCCAACGTCGAGCACCGACCTCATTGCGCACCTTTGACAGTCGCTTGCCAGTCCAGCGTTCATAGAACCCGTCGTCGCGCGGTCGGTCACGATCCGAGAACGGCTCGTCAGTGATCGGCCAGAGCGTGACCCAATCCTCAATCTCGTCGGCGTACTCCAGAACCGCTGGCATCGAGAAGATCGTCCACGGCACCTCCTCGTCGGCATAGTGCTCGGGGTTGCGTAGCTCGCGATACAGGTCAATGGGGGCGACCCGCGTGCCAACGACGACGATCTGATCGTCGGGACCAATGCGCGAGGCAACCTCTTGACGAATCCAGTCCTGCTGCGACTGCCATTGCGACGCGTTGCTCAACACGATCGCGTCATCGACCAAGATCAGGCGCGCACGGTTGCCATATATCTGCCCGCCCATGCCGACCGCTTCGATCGAGGGATCTTTCTCGCCACTGTCACGCTGATCGCCCCACAGGTAGACGCGGTTGGCGGTCCACATGTCCGCCGACGCCTTGAAGCCATCGGGCGGCCCGAAGGCGAGCTGGAGGTCGGCGTAGCGCGGGTGGGTCAAGCGCTGCTTGATAGCCCACAGGATTTTCTTGGCAAACTCTTGTGTCTTGGAGATCAAGAGCACGGTCATGGTGGTGTCGCCGAGCAACTTCCACAGCACGTACGCAATCGAGATCGTCATGGTCTTGGCATGGTTGGGTGGCACGTTGATTAGGACGCGGCTCGCGCCGGCAGAACCGCACGAGTACGTCATCGAGGGGTGCACCCAGCGCGGCTCGCGACCCTCCAACACGTCGAACCATGCGAGCTGGTGTGGCCACAACTTCATGCCGAGGTACTTCTCGCAGAACTCAGGGAAGTCGGGGAGCGAGTTGGGGCGCCGCTCCGGTGCGGACACGTACGCCTTGATCCGGTCAACCTGCGCGGCCCATTCGGCGTCCTTGCGCTGGACGTCGTACCAGGACTGTGACCGACCAACCGTCGCCAGCGCCTCCTTGACCATCGCGCCTTGCCGAAGCTGGTCCTCAAACTCTTTACGCACCCAAGCGACCGGCTTGCGATCACCGCCAGTGGTGCGGTTTGCCACGTCAACCTCCTGCGGGACGTGCTACGGGACGTGCTATCAGGGTACAGCGAGCCTGGAGAGTGTCAGCCCGATACCCCAGAATAATGTCGTGACGAATTTTGAGCCAAATTCAGGTACCGTCTTCTCCGTGCCGAAGAATGTGTCGAAATCCAATGCTAAGAAGGCGCGCCCGGCAGAGGGTCTTTCCATCTGTCTGGCCGCAGAGCTGCGGGCGGAATCCGCACGGCGTGGCATCACTCAAACACAGATCGCCGTCGCCCTCAACAGGTCCAATGCCTATATCAATGAGCGCTGGCACGGGTACGCCGCACTGACTGTCGATGAGCTAGCGCTTTGGTGCGCAGTCCTTGAAATGGAACCTGCTGGCATCGTGCTCGCTGCACAGGCAAGCAAGATCCGCTAACCCAATCGAGGTTTGGCACGCCGAAGATTGGGGTGTTAGGCACATTCATTGAGCCCATTGTGTAAGTTCACGCGCATGGGGAAAGAAAGTCGGCAGACCGTAAGTCTGTCGAGCGCTATTGCGACCGAGTTGCGCGCCGAATCTGCGCGTCAACATCTAACTCAAGCGACGATCGCGTCGGCCATTCACAGGTCGCCGAGCTACACACATGCCCGATGGAACGGCACCCTGCCGCTGACGGTAGATGAAGTGAGAGCGTGGTGCGTTCTGCTCGACATCGGGGTCATCTCGCTACTACGAGCGGCAATGAATCGGGCACGAATAGCAGACCCCCCCTCCAATGGCATCCCCAGCGTCAGCCCAACTCGCGAGGAGAACTAGGAATGGCACCTACCCCCAGCAAGTTGATAGCGAAGAAGGTTGTCAAGCCGCGAAAGAAGAAAGAACCCGACGCCCCCGCGCCCGACATTGATGTGGAGATCCGCCACCGCAAACGCTCCCACCTCATGTGCCGCGACTTCTCGCACGCATGGGAATGGTCCACGGACATGGTGGGGCGACGCGACCCCGAAACGAAGTCAATCAATGTCGCCACGCGCGTCCTGGTGTGCCTGCGCTGCGGGACCGAACGCTACGACGAGTTTGCGGTGCCATCGTTCGTGCTCATCTCACGCAGCTACTCCTACGCCGACGACTACCTCATCCCTGGCATTGGTGCAATCAAAGGCGACGTCGTGCGCGCTGAAATCTACCGACGCATGAAAAACAAGTCGTGGGACAAGGAACGAGACGCGTCGTGACTTTCCTTTCATGGTTCACCGGCCTCGCGGTCGGCGCACTCGCGGCCAGCACTTTTCTCATGGGTCGTCGCATCACTGCACTCAGTGATCGCGTACGACTAATGGAGCAAGGCATCTATCCGAGTCGGCATCCGAGCCGGCGCAGCTAACCCAACCGACAAGGGGGCTTCACAATGGCAAGACTCGTAGTAGTGAACGTCACGTGCGACAAGTGTGGACGCGTCACTGTCGAAGAAGACAGCAAGACCGTTGAGATTGTTATTGACGGCGAGGCAATCGAGATCGACCTGTGCGTTGCGGCCTGCCTGCGCAATCTCGCGAAAGGATATATCGACATGGGACGCCCGGTCGTGCGCTCGTCGACCGCCAAGAAGAAGAGCATGGGGCGCGAACTTGATGATGCGGGCAACGTCATATTGAGGAAATGTCTCGGCCCCGGATGCTCATTCACCTCCGAGACGAAGATGGGGCTCGCGCAACATCTCATGCAGACGCACGGATTCTCTGGCGCCAATGTTGTGGAGCGCGTGGAAAGTGGCGCGCTCATCTTCGACCCGACCTACGTTCCAAAGGCATGGGCGCGAGGCGGGGGTAGGCAACGCGCGCCACAGGAGCGCGGAGAGTTTCCTTGCGACCAGCCAGGCTGCAAGCACATCAGCCCCACCAACGCCGGGCTGGGGTCGCACAAGGCGTTCACGCACAAGATCGCTGGCGCGAAACATTCCAAGGGCAGCGCACGAGCTGCGGGCTAACCCACGATCGAGTGTCCGGCTTCTCGCTAAGCGCCCCCGCTGAGGTTGGGGAGCCGGGCACTCCCCACTCCACGAAGGACCGCCATGAACGAGCACGAGCGTATCGCCGGCATCCTCGACGTGACCGGCGCGACCTTTCCCACACCGAAGCAGCGACAGGATGCGATCGGCGGGCTCACGGCACTACTGCGCGAAGTTGAGCATGACGCGGTGCCGCGCGTGGACTTCAACTGCCACAAGTGCGGGGACGTAGTGCCCGTGGCAGTGCGGGTCCAACTGATCGAACAGGGCGAGATCACTGACGAAGAGCTGGGGCGCGGTCAAGTCGCAGGATTCAGAGTCAGTCCCGACCTGACTGACGTCGAGGCGCACTTCGCAAGCAAGCACGACGAGGGCACCGTCATGTTATTCACGGAGCCCATTGAAAGACTCGACGACTATGGCGACTAACCCCACCTGCGGCAAGCCGTTCGGCGCGTGCGAGAAACGCCCCGGCCACGACGACGAGTGCGGCACCCAGGACGTGCAATGGCTCACGCACCAAGTTGCGGAACTGAGCAAGGGGCGCTGCCCGCACTCTGGCCTACCCGGACCGGAATGCAAGGCGCACATATGTGACTGCAACGACTTCGAGACCATTTGGGGAGTGAGCCAGAAGTGACCGACTGCCTGCTTTGCAACGAACCACTACTGGAGGGTGAGCAGCTTGCCCACCACGGCCTACTGGTCGACGGCGTGCGGCGCGACGTGCACCGCGAGTGCATGCTGCGTTCAGTCGTCGGCGGGATCGGGCATCTAGAGGACCACCACACTTGGTGCGTGATTGCGGGAGACTCCGATGGCGGGCGCACCTACCGCCAGTCGAGCATTGAGGTCGACGCCTGGGTGCACGAGCACGGGGTCGACGCTGCGGTTGCGATCGGGCCATGAGCATTGCGATCGACGCGCTGGCCGTGCGTCGCCGACTCGGGCGCGACTCATGGGGCATCCCCGAGCCGTTCGGCCCGATGGGGTGGACGATCGACTCCACCGATGATGAAGCTCCGGCCCGAGTCATCGTGACGTCGAGCAACTACGACCCGGAGATCGACCCGCGCCATGACTGGTGGTGGCACGCATCCATCTCCAGGCCAGAGATGCCCACCTACGCCGACCTCGTGATGCTGCACAAGGCTGTTTGGCCTACCGGATTCGCCTACCAAGTGTTCGTCCCGCCAGATGAGCACATCAACATTCACCCGCGCGCCCTGCACCTGTGGGGGCTCGCGACAGGGGAGAGTGTTCTCCCCAACTTCGGAGCGATTGGAACGATATGAGCGACGACGACAAAGTGATTGCCCACATCACGACACCGATCAAGGCAGGCGATTTGGTCTGCCTGTTCCAAGGGGAGCTTGGCTGGGAGTTGACACTCGACATCAACGACGACGGAGTGCTGGTGGTCAAGCGATGAGCGTCACATACTGGTACGACATCGCGCCGGAGGATGCGGCCGAGATCGACCTCACCAAGCGGGACGACATTCGCGGACCATTGAACGAGGCCGGCGAGCCCTGCCCGTGGCCGTGGGAGCCGCAGCAAATGGTCGGCGTGCCATTGGGGCAGTACCGCTGCGGGTATTGCGGCGCAATGGTGATGGCGGGAGTGCCGCATCTCGACTACGACGAGACTGTTAGGCACGACGAGTTCTGCATCGTGGCAGACGAGATCGAGCCGAATGACTGCAAGTGCTGCGCTGCAATCTTGGCCGCGCGCAAGCAGCAGTCCAAGCGTGGGCGGCAGGCAGAGCGCGACGGCCGGCCTTTCGTGATCAAGCAAGTCGTGGATGAAGTGAAGACGCGGCTCTACGCGCTGGAGCGCATGCAGGTCGGACATCTCGGAGGTGGCGAGTTCAGCGAAGAGTTCGTTCGCCTTGCCGTGATCGTCGAGATGTTCAACACGATGCCGACAATCAAGGTGCTGTGATGTCAGAGCACGAGCACGTCTACGCAATGAAGCGCTGCCGCATTTGCGGCGCCGCCCAGGTGATGCCAGAAGTCGACGATGACTTCGCAGCCACCCAGGCCTTCATCCAACGCCTACGGGACAGCGGCTCACCAACGGTGCGCGAATGATCTTCGACGATGACCACATCGTGATCGAAGGTGACCACGTCGGCGTGCGCGGCCTGTGCGCGCAGTTCGGGGTCAATGAGTGGCCGCCGCCAGAAGTGCTGGAGATCCACGGCATGCGCCTCGTGCGTGAGCGGTACTCGCTGATCACTGACGAGGAACGACTCAGCATGAGCCACGTGGCACGGGGCGCGGTCTATCGCGTCGACCATGTAGCGAGAGAGTTTGATACCACAGACCTCGTGCCGGGCTCGTGCTGTGCCACCTGCGGCTATCCGATTGAAGCGACCACTGGTCTAGGGTCCAGCGCCCCACAGGAAGGCAACATCTCCATTTGCCTCAACTGCGGTGAGCCCCAGCTCTTCGCCGAGACCCCGATGGGGTGGACGACCCGTGAACCCACGGTAAAGGAACGGGCTGACATTGAGACCAGGGCGAGCTTCATTGAGGCGTCGCGCCAGATCCGCAAGCGCGGCCGAATCTGGCCCGGCGCATGAGTCAGCCCCGATGCGCTAACACCAGGGCTGACGAGGAACAACTCAATCGACGAATCAACGGGCTGAACAACGCCTCCAGGCTACACCAGAGGACCAATCTATGAGCACCCACCAATGACTGACCGCGACCCCGCCGAGCCGGACTGTCCGCTGAACGAGGGGGACGGTCTCTGCCCGCAAACTGGCAAGACGGGAGTACATCTGTGGCCCGATCATGGGACATCGCGTTGCTACCGATGCGGGACCACCTGCCAGTGTGCCTTGATCACTCGCATCGAGCAGCGCCGTGGGGTGGAGCAGGGAGCGGGGGACGACTGCACTTGTGGACACGACCCGCGTAGTCACACGAATGGTCAGCGGTGCATTGGCAATCGGAACCTCTGCAAGTGTCGCCAGTTCACAACCCCACCCATTCAGGGGCCGGACGCCGAAGCAATCGCAGCGGCGTGGGAGCGAGCAGCGCAGATCATCGAGTCCCTTGACAGTGACAAGGGCATACCGCCACGCAATTGGGCTGTCATGTGGTTTCACCGTAGGCAGTGGAAGTCCTGGACTGTCTATGGGTGGGACTGGCATCGCAGAAGTTCGCTTGCCGCTATCCGCGCTGCCGCCCTCGTTGAGTCCGTGCCCCCCACGACCAGCGAGGGGACAGAATGGGCGGTAGACAAACTCGCGCCCGACCCGCGCATCAAAGGCCCGTCATATGACGGTGGGCCTATCGAGTTCACCGAGGACGTTCAGGGGCCAGCGAGTGAGGCTGAAATCGAGAAGCCAAAGCGCAAACGACGCGGAGCGCGGTACATCGGAGCGAGCATGGATGCAACTGACCGCGAGTTCAGGGATGGGAGAGGTCTAAATGGATGAGCCGGCGAAGTCCGCTCAAGGGCCGGTGGATGCAGGGGCGGTTGCTGTTGACGGTGGCGGCATGGGTACTGACGCGTGGGGTGAACACGTCCACCTGGGTGAATTCGAGCAACAGAGCGACGATCCAGCGATTGTCCTGACTCACTGTTCCTGCCCGCAGCGCCCTTGTCCTGTTCATGGGATTCAGGGGCCAAGAGACGCCGTGACATCAGAACTGGCCCGCAAGCTGGCCTACTGCGCGGAGCTGGCACGGCAGGAAGGTCGGGCCCGCACCGTCGAGGCATGCACGGCCGCGTTGCTGACGATGCTCGACGAGGCGAGCGAGTCGTGAGCGAGAAAGCGACCTGCGTGCATGGCGTCGACCATGAGTGCCACTGCTGCCGCTATCACGATCACCACGTCACGCCGCATGTGAACTGCATCCTGCGATGAACGGCGTATGGGTGACCGTCACCAACGCTGGCGGCACCGACATGGAAGGGCTGATCGTCGCGATCGACGCTCGCGCCGTGACCGTGCTGGAGGACGGGGAACAGGAACGGAGCATGTACCTGATGGGTGGCTCCATCGTGCCTTGCCCGATGCCCGAGCCGCCCGACAAGAGCATCATGGAGTGGATGTTTCAAGGGGCGACCATGCTTGCGTACCGCGATGGTGACGCGTGGTTCGTGGCCGGGCAGCGCGAGCCGAACACTTGGACGGATCTTGGGCTCGGCATTGTCGAGCGGCCAGTGAACGTGGTGCGGTGGGGACCGTGACCGAGCCGGAGTGGGCAAAGAAGCGCGGCCGCGTGGCACGGGACGCGGAAGGCGACTACTGGCGAAGGGGTATCCGCTGGTGGCATCGAATTGGGGGCAGGGGCAAGCTGCTTTGGCCGCAATTGAACGAGATGTACGGGCCGCTTGGGGTGGGCGCTGACACGGAGGCGCGGGAGCGATAGCTAGCTCCGTGATTACCTACCTGCACTAGCGCCGGCATATTCCAATATGAATATTCGGGCGCCAGGCACGTGCAACGGGGCAGAAAATTGGCATAAAGCTCGCCCACGTGAAGGATCTTCGATGTCACATGTGTGCTGCGCCGCTGCAACACTGGAATATGCGAAATATTTTTCAGGGGATGCCCTGAGTATTACACCAGTCAGAGTTAAAACCCCCGGGTCGCGCGCCTGCGCACGAGGCGCGACACGCGTGCGGGGGGAGTGCTGCACAAGTCCCCGCACGGCCTGCCACGGGGGACCCCCCCTCCCCCTGCCTCGTCCCGCGCCCCGCCAAAGCAGTAGATGAGAGGTCGGCGGGAAGACCATCTGTACAGGCGATGAGGTCGGCCGCCACCTGCCCGAGCACTAGCGGCGAAGCACATAACATGGCCCGTATGCATGGCCTGTATAACGATTTGGTAACGATCGCCGTTATCGACTTGACAGGGCAGGGGGGTACCCCTCACTGTGCACCTACCGCCGTTAGGCGGCCCCGCGTTGGCCTGACTAGCCAGCACGGCAATCGAGAGGATCAACCCATGAAGACAGCCCGCGAGGACTTCCTAGACAGCGTCATTATCACCGCAGTCGAAGGAGGTATCGGCTACTGGTCACGCGTCCGTAACTACCGCTGGTCCGATGATGGCCCGACAAGCGTCGAGATCATGGAAGACGAAGAACCCACGTGGCATCTGGTCGACCGCGACGTGATCCGCAAGGGTCTGCGCCTGATCGCACAACCTGAGTCGCCCATCAACCTCCACGAGTCCTACCGGCAGGACATCGCACGCGCGAGCCGAGCCAACGAAGGGGGCGACATTGACGCCACCCTTGCGGACATCATCGTGCAGTGCGCCGTACTCGGCGAGGTGGTGTACGGCTGACAAGGACGAAACCGAGCAGCCGCAAGGCTGCGCGGTCGCAGGGTGACTAACCTGCCTGACGAGTCCGTCAGCAATCGAGAGGATCGACATGACCGAGAACCAAGCAACAGACACAGCAGTCGAGCAGGGGCAAGCAGATGCCCGCAACATCCTTGCGCTCTACAAGGCGTCACAGGCAGCCCGCAGCAGCGACGAGCGCGACGAGGCGCAGCGCGCGGTCGACGAGTACCCCAGCAGCGTCCAAGTGCGCAGCGCGTGGACGATCTACGGCGAGCCATTGCAGGCCGCGCAGTACCGAATCGAACTCGCGGGAGGCGGCCCAGCGTCGTGGATCATTGGCGATCTGACCAACGACGGCGGCCCATATGACGCGCGCATCGAAGCGCAAGGCTGGGGCACTCCAGCGTTCACGATCACACTGGACGATGACGAGCGGGAGGCCTTGCTCTGGTTCGTGGGGCAGTTCATCATCGAAGCCTGACCAGGACGAAACCGAGCAGCCGCAAGGCTGTCCGGTCGCGGGATGACTAGCCCGCCTGACGAGTCCGTCAGCAACCGAGAGGATCACACCATGACCGAGCACTCCTACACCGTGCATCTCCAGGTCACGGCCACCAGTGACAGCCACGCGCAGCGCGTTGCCGAGTTCATCCGGCGAATGGTCGAGGAGGTGGGCGACCGGCCCGGCCCAATGATCAGGTCGGAGGCGGGCTACATCGTGGACGCCTGTCACCTGACCGACGCCGACGACTGGAGCGAGCACGCGACCATCGGGGGCGAAGCGATCTGCGGCAACTGCGGGCGCGACGTCGACCGGCAGCGCGTGGGCAACGGTGCACGCATGTGCACGACCTGCATCAACACCTTGGGCGCGACCACGGCCTACCCCATCGCAGACGTGAGGATCTGATCATGCAGCAGACGCCGTACTCGATCATCAAGCGATACGACCCGCCCTATGGCAAGCCGTGGTTTCCACAGGTCTGGCACGCCTACGAGCACGGCAAGTTCCCCGCAGGGTGCGGGCACGAGGTCGAGGTCGGGCCCATCACTGAACAGCAGTCTTGGATGCGCAAGGCCGAGGCCGTCTACGCCCTGATGATGCACACCTACCGCGAGGCCGACAAGGATTGGCCTTGGCCTGTGGAGCCCGTGCAGTTGGACATGTTCGCAGCCTGACCAGGACGAAACCGACGCAATCCAGCGCCGGTCGCGGGATGACTAGCCCGCCTGACGAGTCCGTCAGCAACCGAGAGGATCATGAAATGACTGAGATAACGGCACCATCCCGCGAAGCGCTGGAGGCGTACGCAACCGATCTGGGGCACGTGCTGGACGCGCTGGGATCACTTTCCAGTAAGCATCCAGGCATTGCACTACGCCTGTTTTCCGACCTGATCACGTACGACACCATCAGGGAGCTATGGAATGAGGACGACGAGCCCGTAGTACCAGAGGAGCAATGCCCCGCAGCGATGGCGACGTTGCTCGCCAGCGGCGCGACATACGAGATTGACGGCCACGAGTGGGAATCCATCAATGAGCGAGTTCGTGACGCGCTCGTTACGACAGGCATCATCACCGAGGACGGCGCGACCTTTGAGAACGTCAACCTTGGCGATGTAGCCGCACAGGTTGCAAGGATCGCGGCCACGGATGTCGCACTGTGAGCGCCCCGCGCAAGATGACCGCGCGCTACAACACCGCGTGCCGTGGATGCTGGGGCCCGATCCGCAAGGGTCAGACCATCTGGCACGCGCACCGCAATAGCACCCGGTGCGACGAGTGCGGCCAGCGACAGGGGCGCACGCCTGAACTGTGACAGGGACGAAACGCCGCGAGGCGTCGCGGGATACTCAGCCCGCCTGATGAGTCCGTCAGCAATCGAGGGGATCAAATCATGGATAAGCCAGCCACGACAGTCGAAACAGTGAGCCCGCAACTCACTCAATTGGACCTCAAGGTGCTCATCTGGGCACTGAGCAACGGCAACCCAAGCCAGCAGTCCGAGATCGTCGCCACTGTTGAACGACTGTCAACAGAGTTCACCCTGCTGCTCAATGCATTTGAGTAGCACTGACCAGGACGAAACCGACGCAATCCAGCGCCGGTCGCGGGATGACTAGCCCGCCTGATGAGTCCGTCAGCAACCGAGAGGATCGACATGAACCACATCTGCTTTACAGATGACAGCACGTGCGCGCAGTGCGGCGCACCCAAGCCACGCGAAGAAGCTGAGCGGGCGCTTGCCAGTTTCAACGATGCGGGCGCAGCAACCGTGACCGCATGGGATATCGCGAACGCGACCATGCGCGCAGATGACGTACAGGCGGCCGAGGAGGCAGGGGATGCCATGCTTGACCATGTGCACTCACTGGCACATGCACTCCAGCGCTTACTGGCCGAGGAAACTGCGCCATTAGGCCATGTCAACCAACACGCTCCTGAACCTGACCGCAGAAACATTCATGCCCGCGCTGGGGCGTCGATAGACGCACTGCTCATTCAAGATATTCACCTCTGGTGCGACCTTGGCTCAAGACTGTCATGCAGCGAAGCGGAGGCGTTCGCGGAGTTCCTGCGCGCGCATGGCGAAAGCGCCAGCGCTGATGGATTAATGCAGTCGCACGCGGACGAGGACAGGGAAGGCGACGACCACTACATCGAGCCCGAGGCAATCGCACTGGCAGCCAAGGCGACCCAGCACCCCGAGGCCTGCCCGAAAACGGGAGCCGTCAGCGATGCCGTGACCTGCGGCAACTGCGATGCCCAATGGTGTGAGAGGTGCGATCCAGCGCCCAGCGCGCAGTGCCACTACTGCAACGGGCGCGGCTATTCAACGGCCGAGATCAGGGCACCCAAGTGGGCGCGCATGAAGGAGAACTGAGATGGCCGGACATCCGAATTTGAGGCAGTGCGACGAGTGTCGCGTGTGGATTCCCAAGACAGAGACGACCTGTCGCTACTGCGGTGCGCGTCAACACTGATCCCGCCAGGGGTGCAGAAAAACGCGCTCGGGATCTTGCATGCGTTTTTCTGCACTCGGCTCAATCCAGCGTTGCAAAGCATGGCCCGCACAACTAGCCTTACCTTCGACCGAGAGGATCGCCTCAATGCTCGCCATCTTCACCCTTGCGCTCACCCTCGTGGGCGCGGGTTTCGCGCTTGGCTATTTCAGGGGGCGTAGCGTGGGAATCGAGCGCGGACGGGCCCAAACGTGGCATCGTGTGCGTCATCAGGAACGGGGATAGCCCATGCTCACACGAGTGCTTGACGGATATTTGACCCTGCTCGTCATCATCGTGGTCGGCCTCTGCCTTATCGGGCTGGTCGCTGGGATCATTGGCGGGCTGTGGTCTTCACACAAACTGGCGCCCACGCGACGCCTGCAAGACGACGACATGCGGGCAGCTCTTGCCCAACGTGACGCGCGACGTGCCGCCGCAGCGGCGGCACTGGACAACACCAAGGAGTAGCCATGCCGCAGTACGAGCGCTTGCACACGGTCGATGAGTTGCCGCCCGCGCCCGAGCACTACAAGAGCGCCCGACTGCGCAAGCGCGCCCTCATGGTGGCACGCAACGGCCGACGCTGGACGCGGTACGCGTCATTCAAGGCCCGCGACACGGCCATCAATCAGGGCTACCGTCTGCGCAATCGCCCACAATTCACTGAATTGGGCGAACTGGAGACCGCGTATCGCCTGAACTCAGCCACGAACAAGTGGATTCTGTACACCCGCTTCAAGAGCCTCAACGTCGATAACCTCGCGGAACGTATCGAGGATGCCGGTGGCGACGCGGCCCTCGACGCGGAGAGCGGGATCATCGACTCCTAGACCCACCGAGGTAGGATGCCCCCGGCACTGCTAGTCACAGCGCCAGGGGGGACTCGCGTCCTTCCTCAATGGTGAAACAGCCCGGCCCCTTTGATTTGATCCTCTCAGGGGTCGGGCTGCTGCCTTTACTTCACTTCGGGCAGTCTCACGGTGATCCGCAAATGCCGGTCATCGAGCACGTCAACCTCCACAGGGGTCAAACCTTGATCAGCCAACATGCGCGTGACCCAATTGATCTCATACAGGTTCGGCATCAGTAACCAGCCTCCCGAAGCAACCGCGCAGCAACATCCACGGGCATGGTCGCGTAATGCCGGCCAACATCCACAATGCCTTTGCGCTTATGGATCACGAGCCCGACATTGGCATTGGTGCGCAGGATCGAGGCGTCGAGCTGATCAACCCAAGTCGATAACGTCATCGCGGCGTGGTTCTTGCACTCAACGATCACACCAACGAGCCCATCAATGTCACCGCGATCAGGCTCCCAACCTGTCCGGTTCGACTTCTCAGCACCATCCCAGCCTTGAGCCCTCAAATAGTGCACCACCTCCAGCTCGTACGTAGCACCTTTCCTGCGGCTCATCGAACCCATCGCTTCATCCTCCATTTCTTGCCAGCCACGGGACGCCCCAACTGGACGCACGCTCGACACACTCGACTGCCATCACCCCTGTACAGGTACGCCCCAGGTAATGTCAGGTCATGGCCTTCAAGGCAGGTTGGGAAGATCACTAGAAGGCCGCTGCCTGCGGGACCGGCTTTGCGGCCTGCCAGGTGTCGGGGATCAACCAGGCGCAGCGATGCTGGGGGAGCACCCGATTGTGGGTGGAGGCTGGCATCCCTGCGACATTCCAGTGATCACGATGCGTCAACTCACCCCGCATGAACAGGTACGTGCGCAAACCTTCACTCAGCGCGCACACCTCACCCAGCGGCGAGAGCGCGATCGGTTCAACGATGGCAGTCAGTGCGAGCGCCGGAGCATCCAAACCAATGAGCACTTGACGCTTACATGAATGTGTCGACAAATGACAGTCACGCCACCCTCCACGCCCGGTGCGGAATCCACTGTCAACCAGCTCTCGAAGGAGCCATGATTCCGAGTCTGATTCCTGATTCCATCTATAGAGATGGAATTGGGAGAATCGCAGTCCCTGTTTGGGAATCACGAGGGAATCACCGGGAATCACGAGGGAATCACGGGAATCAGAGGGAATCATCGGTGCCCGTTCCTGCCTCAATCTCGACCCCGTGATTCCCGCCCGTTTCGGCCTCTTCCAGAGGCAATTCCGGCGCCCTCCAAGGCAAGATCCGAGCCTGGTACTTGTCCCATGCAGCGTCCACCGTGGTGCCTTTCCGGCCATGCCCCGCGTCCTTCACTGCCTTTCGGTACTGGCGCTGCGTCATGTCTTTGGGTAGCCGGAGTTGCACCATTGCCTCGACCAGTTCTTCCACCGCATCCCG
>Ga0172380_10003271_pt1 | contig 22658 bp, 20 predicted proteins | sample Leawe162metaG_FD_119747 | JGI IMG/M metagenome (GOLD analysis project Ga0172380, IMG submission 119747) | Leachate microbial communities from a municipal landfill in Southern Ontario, Canada - Leachate well 162 metaG | ecosystem: Engineered > Solid waste > Landfill > Unclassified | place...
ACAACGTCATTTTTTCGCCGGTTTAAGGCTAAGCCTGGCGCTACTTCCAATCTTACCCTCTGATATTCCAAGCTCAAATATCCGATCGAAAACACAAAACCTCAAGCTTCCCGTAATTCCTCGCCGCACTTTAGAACTCCAGAACTTTAGAATTTGCCTTTTCTCACTTCTTAACCCTTAACCCTTAACCCGTCTATTTTGTTTCAACTGCAATCCGGTTCTCCAAATTGGTTTTTATCTGCATGCAAACACAAAAACGGAAGTTTGCCTAGTGTTCACCGAAAAAATTCTTTGATAAATTGTTTGCGGCGAGTGTATTGACAACGTGATTTATTGTTGTATTTTTTTTGGTTATTGATATAATATAGACAACATTTCTATTCAGATTTTCAGCAAAACTCAACCGACAGCGATTTTATATTAAATTGTTGTCAAACGAAAGGCTCCGTGTGATTATGGGGATTAAAATGTTCATCGAACAAATTCCGCTTTGGTTTTTTTATGCTGTCAGTGTTGGCATTGTGTTTTCCTCGGTTTTAGTTGGGTTCTGGCTCGGTAGTATTTTACGCCGGAATAATAGAGGGTCTGATGCTCCGGTAGGAACGATTGTTGGTTCCATGCTTGGCCTGTTGGCGTTCATCCTGGCGTTTACTTTTGGAATGGCCGCTTCCCGTTTTGATGCCAGAAAGCAATTGTTACTGGATGAAACTAATGCTATTGGAACAGCCTTTTTGCGTGCTGACTTTCTCCCTGCGGTTCAGTGTAATGAAACGAAAAAGCTTCTCCTCAAGTATGTCAATATTAGAACCGGAATGGTCGGGCATCCGGATAAATTGGCACAGGCATTGATAGATTCTGATAAACTGCATGCTCAACTGTGGGCTCAGGTGTCCGGGATTCAACAACTGGGGATTAATCCTGTGCTACCTGGACTTTATGCGCAAGCACTCAATGATGTTATAGATTTTCATTCCAAGCGGGTTACCGTTGGTTATCAATATCGGATTCCAGGCAGTTTTTGGATGGCGCTTTACTTTGTGACGATATTGACTATGGGAATGGTCGGATATGACTTTGGTATTAACGGACGGGGGGTTATTGCGGTAAGTTTAATATTAGCGTTGGCGTTTTCGGCGATTATCGTTTTGATAGAAGATCTTGACCGTCCGACGGAAGGGATGCTCAAGGTTAGTCAGCAGCCAATGTTTGAACTTCAGGAAAAAATTTCCAAAGGTGTGGAGTAAGCGGAATCTTTTTCGTCAGTTGTGCGGTTCAGCAAAACAGCCAATTTACACTGTAAGTCGTAAATTGGCTGTAGTATTTGCCGCGGATTAGATTTTTTTAGACTTCTTTTCCAGTTTGGCGGCTCTTTTTTCTTTGATGGTTTTAGTTGCTTGTTTCTTGGTTTCCTTCTTGGAATCCATACTCTTAGCCATTCTTGTCGCTCCTTCTTAAAGTGTTGAAATATACTCTGTGGACTCTTTGATAATCCACTTTTTAGCTGGATTTAATGTAATAGAGAATAATTGCATATCAACTGCAAGTTTTATTTTGCTGAATATTTTGTTTGTTATTTAAGGAGGATATTGCTTTAGTTTGCTCTGGCAGGCTCAAGCGCAAGTGTGCCGATAGTTGTCGGCAAGGGCGTTGTGGATTGTCCCCAGTAGTTGAAATAGTGTTTTCGGAAGCTGCCAGGGTTCTCATGGTTCAAAGCTTTAAATATTTTTTCAGTTTCTTCTGTTTGTTGACAAAAAAGTATTGTCAGGGCGCCATAATAGAGATAAGCTGAGTTATTCGGATTTTTTTGTAAATTGGGCATTATGATTCTAGCTGCCTGGACCGGGCGGCCACTTTTCAAAATAGCCGAGATGTAGCAGGCGATGGCGGTTTTTGATTGCGGCGCCATTTGCCAGGCATCTTGATACAGGCTTAAAGATTTTCCCGGAGACAGTTCTTTTAACTCCACAGCTTTACCATAAGTTATTAAATCGACCGGGCGGACTTTTTCTTTGGGTGAGACGGGCATTAAAACTATCACTCCGGCAGCGATTGTCAGCAAAATAAATATTTTAAGCTTATTCCGCTGGAGATTATTCAATATGAAAAAGCAGGGGAGTGGCGCCAGCATACAGAATACCGGATAAAAAATGATGCGGTAGCGCGCCAGAGGGTAAAACAGGCAAATCGGAATGATAAAAGAAATTATAAAAATCATCAGGATACTGTTTTTGCGGAATACTCCGCCAGTTATCAGCAGCAATATCAGCGAGATTAATGCCAGAGGAATTAAAAACATTGGACCAATCATGTATTTTAACGGGAAAAGCAGGTCTTTAAGATAGTAATAATTAAGATTATTGGGGATTTCAGTTGAAGAAAAAACCAGTGGAACTTTTTTGGCAAAGCCTAAAAGAAAATTCGCAGAAGTGACAGTTCCTATGACATTTGTATCTGTTCCCAGTTTCGGGGACTCGTAAGGAAACTCGGATGGCTCAACGCTCATGCTCTGCGCGTTGTTAGCTTTGCCGACGCTGACGGCATACTTCATGTTGATATGGAAAGGGCGCAATTCGCTTTTTCCGGTATTGTAATAATTAAATATAGAAACTGGAACCAGCAGCGTTGCGATTCCTCCTGCCAGGCACGCAGTGACAATAGACATTTTTATTCTCCAGCGTTTGTCCTGAAGTCCGCCAAAACGGTTGAAGTAACACCAGAGAACCCAGGCTGCGCCCAACACGCAGAATATTGAGGCGGAGACTCTGCACATACAAGGCAAAGCCAGTAACAGGCCGACAGTGTAAGACGCTGACGGAGAAAAATGTTTTTTTCTAGCCCAGATTAAGCCGGCTAAGGCCAGGAGCGAGAAAAAAGTCATATAGGTTTCTTTTAAAATGAAACTCTCATACATTAAGCCCGGCGCGTACAATGCCGCCAGTAATCCTGATGCCAGCGCCCAGGATTTTTTCCCGGTAAGCGCCAGCGCGCACCAGGTTACCAGCAGGGTAATGCCAATTCCCATCAACATTTGAATTACAACGATAGCTTCCGGCATCGGTTGTCCGCCGTTAAAATACATGGTGGCGGCAATGGTGAATTTGTAGAGGGTGAAGAGCGAAAAGCCGTTATACAGCCATGAGCCGATATGCAACAGCGTATTCATATCAAGCCCGACAATATAATTATAAAAAGGGAATGGCGAATCCGACCTGAACCATAGCGCGGCGCCCCTTACGGTTAATGCCACGATGAAAGGTATTATAAAAACAAATTCTTTTCTAATTTTTAACGAACGCATAAATTTCATAAATCACTTCATGTCAGAATTAAGTTGACTCAGTCAAGTAATTTCTTGCACAACAAAGAATTTCAAAAACAATTTTGTGGAGTCACAATAAAATAATCTTCGGACCAGATTATTCGCAATTTATATAGGCGATTGATGTTTGGGCCTTTATGATGCTAAGCAAAGCTCATAAATCCTATCAAAGCAATTTTGGTATCTCCTCCGCAATGCCATGTATAAATAAAGAAGCGCTAAAAGTACAATGCGTCTCTAACTGTCGTTTTCCCACCACATAACCATAATATTGCCATATTTACTTTATGAATATGATATAGCCTTATAAGATACATGAAATTTTTTTAATTGCAATAAAATATCACTAAATTGTTGTTTTTATAGGCGATTACGATAGTGTTTCAGTCTTTTACGGTGTAGGATAACGCGGAAATTTACTTGCGGTGATTTGAAAATATTTATCTGCGGCTTAAAATTATTGAAAATGGAGTTTGATATTTTGTTACATTATCTGGTAAAAAGAATCGGTCTGGCGTTGTTTACTCTGCTGGTAATTATGGCGGTAAGCTATCTCATGCTCAGATTGGCTCCGGGGGATCCAACCAAAAGCAGTATTATTGGAGGCGATGCTCCCGGGAGCAGCCTTTCTTCGGCAAAAGGTGAATTTGCGCGTAACACCGCTCTGCGGGAAAAGCTTCATTTGGACCAACCGGTGTATATCGGTTTTTATTATTGGTTGAAAGCAGTTGTTTTGAAGTTTGATTTCGGCGTTTCTGCTTCAATAGACACTGGGCGTCCGGTCACGGAAATTATTATGGAAAGATTGCCGGTGACTTTGAAAATAAATATTCTGGCCGTTCTGGTGACTTACCTGCTGGCAATCCCATTGGGGATATATTCTGCCGTTTACCCGGATTCAACCTTCGACCGCGGGGTGACATTTATTCTCTTTTTTCTCTACTCTTTGCCGGTGATCTGGGTGGCGCTGGTTTTTCAGGCCGGATTGTGTGAGGGCGGCTTGGTATCTGTTTTTCCACTGAAAGGTCTTGTTCCGGCAAATCCGGAAAGCATGAGCAGCTGGCGGTTGCTTGGCGCGACCGGAATGCACTATATTTTGCCGGTAACCTGCCTTGCTTATGGCGGCTTTGCCGGCTTGTCCAGATATGCAAGGTCAGGGATGTTGGATGTTATTAATCAGGATTACATTCGGACTGCCAGAGCCAAAGGTTTATCGGAAACATCGGTTATTTTCAAACACGCATTGCGAAATGGGATGATTACGCTCATCACGTTGTTTGCGGATTTACTGCCAGGTTTAGTTGCCGGCAGTATTATTGTCGAATACGTTTTCAGCATTCCAGGCATGGGATCACTATCGCTGTTGTCTCTTTCCAGTCGTGATTATCCGTTGCAGATGGCGTTGTTCTGTTTTGCCGGTGCGCTTACACTCGGCGGGATTTTGCTTTCGGATATTATGTATATGCTAGTCGATCCGAGAATAACCTTCGCCGGACATCGCCGGTAAGTTTATTCTTCCCCGCTGACGAAAATTGAAGAAATAGTTACCGCAGACATGAATCCGCCTACCGCGACTGAACCTTTGGCGGAAAGAGCGGTTTCCGGCAGTTGCATTTTCGCAATTTGCTTCCGGTTTATTTCCCAGGATAATTTTTTCTCATGAATCGTAATTTTTACTTCATAAGCCAGATTTTCTTTAAGTTGCGGCGTGCCGGGAAGAGTAATGATTTTGCCGTCCAGAACCAGCATACAGCCATTGTTGTTCATGATTCCGCCCAGGCCTTTGGCTGGCATCGGCTTGCCGTCAAATGTAGCATTTATATACCAGTTAAGCTGATTGCCTTTAGTTATTGAAGCTTTAAAGTCAAGTTGATTTGCGGTTATGGATTTGCGTAAAACTGCCATTGCCGGGTTGCCGTCATCGGGAATCAACAATCCGGAGCCAGTCGCGGGGATGATTGACTGGCTGGTTCCGTAATCCTTCCAGTAACTGTAATCACCGATGGTAGTGAAATTAAAAAGTTTTGAGTAAACTGTCTTGGCTGGTTGCTGTTTAACGGCTTGAGACTTAATTACATCCGGAGAATTTAAATATTCACTTTCGGTTTTTACCGGACGAATCGGCAAGTTTGCTAATTTTGAAGCCGGATTCCAGCCGGCCAGCCTGGCCAGCATTGTCCAGAATGCTCTGGCTTTCAATGCCGCGCTCAACGGGCGAACGCTTATCACGTTTTCAGGCAACTCAAGATCATGATTTGGATTCTTTTCAATCCAGTTAAAAACCCAGTTTTCTTCCGCGGTTCCTTTTTGGTAATCACCGTTATCTTTGACAAAGAATGCATTATAGTTGACTTTTCCGTCCGGGTCATAGCTTTCGATGTCGGCAAAGTCGAATAATACTTTTCCGTTCTTCCGGCAGTATTCTCTTATCTGCTCGTTGCGTTTATGCAGATTGCCTTGCTCGCCGGTGCCGTTGACATGACCGGTCATATAAATAAATATTACTTTAGGAAATTCTTTTTCCAGCTTGGACATTAATTCCAGATACTGTTCTATTTCGTCTTCGCTCGCATTGCTGACTTGGTCACTCCAAGCCCAGACTACCAGATTTCTGTCATTGTCTTTATTGTTAAGCATAGCTCTGGTTCTGTCAGCCCATGCTTTCCGGTCCGGATTGCCCAAATCGCCTGCCGGTATCCGGTCAAACATTGATAGTGCATCGCCGCGTCCGCTCCAGTTAAAATTATAAAGCACCGGATTTTTGCGTCTCAAGGCTTCCATTCCGGAAACAATTTGACTGGCGTAATCAGTGTGCGCAAAAGCAAGCTTGAATTGTTTTCTGGCTTTGTCGATGTATTCCGGCGGCACATACGACAGCCGCGTATTGGTATGATCAACTATTAATGCGTCGCTTTTTACTGTAGAAACGCTGATTAATGCTATAAAGATGAGCAGTGTTTTGAAAAAGACATTCATGCGGCCTCCTTATGTTAAAATTTTAGTTGCGATGTTACAATATAGTAAAATTCTGCAATTACAAAAAAATCCACCGCCTTAATTTATAAGGAGTTGCATTTTTTTAGCCTGTTGCATTGTGCGTAAAGCAGAAACACTATGCCGAAAAACTATAGCTTAACGTTTTTCAGCCATGCCTCTGCCATCAGCGCGTGCCCGGCGTACGAAGGATGCACCCCGTCGCTCAACCAGTATTCCGCAGGAGCTTTTTTGACCGCAGCGTCAAAAACTTGCTGAAACGGTATGAACGGGGCATTAAACTCAGCGGCTAATTTTTTCACCGTTTCGCGTCGTGCATTGATTTCCGGAACCCATTCCGGTGTCACGGCCCCGCATACGAGGACAAAAGGTTCACATAAAACAAGTTTTACCTCAGGCAATACATCTATTGTCCATTGCAACAGTTCCCGGTAAATTTTTTCGTAGCGCGGAACTTCAACGCCATTCCGGCTGCCGAACTCATGCCAGGTATCGTTAACGCCAATCAAAATACTGATAACGTCCGGTTTCATATTCAGCGCGTCACTTTTCCAGCGAGCATATAAATCTACAATCCGGTTGCCGCTGATGCCGCGATTGAATAGCTTGTAATTCTGGTCCGGCGCGGAGCTGAGAAGCTTCGCCGCAGTCATCTGAACATAGCCGCCGCCGAGACTTGAGTTCGGCGCTGAACCTTCCCGGCTGCGTCCGCAATCGGTAATTGAATCCCCTTGAAACAGAATAGTTAAACCAGATGTCATAATATTTCGTTCCCTTAGTTAATTTGATTTCTTGAAACACCAGAAATAAAGTTCATTAATATCTTAATGAGTGGTAATTTATACCTATTCTGGTTTATTTCATGTAAAATGCCGGATTTTCATAAAATATTTTGCCTGCAATCATCTTAAAAAAAAGCTATTTTTGCCACATTTTTCAAACACTTACGGCTTATTTTTCGCGGTAAAAATTGAGGAGGTAAAAATTTTCTTAAAAATTTCAATAATAAACTTGCAGGCGCTATTGACAAATAGATTTATTCCAATATAATACAGGCTGTAAACGAAAATGTCCTAAGAAAAAAAAGGAGACAAATCATGGGAACCATATGTCCATATTGCAATATTGAAGTTAGTGAAGGTTCAATTGAGGCGGAAGACGGTTGCTGTCCGGAATGCGGATCGGTAATTACGGTTTCAACCATGTTTATCGACCCGGAAGACGCTTCCAGTTTTGAAGACGAACCCGATGCATTTGATGCGGAAGACGACTTCATTGATGATGATGAATTTGATGCAAAAGAGTTTCTCGGCGACGATGACTTTGATGATGAGGAATTTGGCGGCGAAGAGATGGATTTTGGCGATTTCGACAAAGACAGCGATGGCAATGGCAATGATGATGACTATTGATTAATCGCGTCAAAGAAAACAAGTTTAAAACCGGCTCAATGCCGGTTTTTTTTTGCCGGGAAAATTGGACAGACGCAAATATTGAAAAATAATGAACAGAAGGAATTGATTTAGCTGGTAAAACGTCTAATATATAAAGGTTTAATGAAATCTAAAAAAACACTGAATTAAGAGGTTTGAATAATATGGCGCAAAAAGTAGTCAATAAAAAAGCGTTGGGTGCGGAAATAAGTAATTCTTTAATGGATGATTTCGATAGATTTGAACACCTGGCAATTACTTACTGGAAACAGATATTGTGGGCGTGTGTATTGATTGTCGTCGTCGTTGCCGTAGTTGTCTCTTTTTTAGCCTGGCAGGCGGCGGCGGATAAGCAGGCGGCGGATGTTCTGGCCAATGCTGGAACCGAGCAGGAAATAATTAAAGCCGTGCAGGAATACGGGAACAATAAAGCTGCCAGATATGCCAGATTGCGGTTGGCAAGTATGTATATAGAACAAAAACAGTTCGACAAAGCGTTTGAACAGTTTAAATTAATTGCCTCCTCCGGTGCGCCGGATGAAATGTTGTGGCAGACCAGACTGGCCGAAGCTTATGCGCTGGAACTTGCCGGACGCTTTCAAGAGGCCGTTGAACGTTTTGCTGAAATCGGACGCGACAGCTTCCTGCCGGAAGCATTCCGTTGCGAAGCCAATTACAGCGCCGGTAGAATCAGCGTTCAACTAAAAGACACTAAAAATGCAGAAAAATATTTACTCAAGGCCAAAAATGCCTTGGTTGTCGCTCGCGGACAACAACCGGATTTTGCGGTTGATTTCTGGCAGCGTCAGGCCAAATTTATGTTGAACGTGCTCAATTCCGGTGATACTGTCGCGGCTGTTAACCCGGTTGCTAAAGCTACTGCGGTTGCGGCGGCAAAAGCAAAAAAGAAATAACTGAGCGCCAGCAGTCGAAGTTCAAGCTTATTTCCGGCGGCTGAAATCAGGATTTCTGCATGATTAATTTCACATGGAGCAATTATGAGCGCACTGACAAAAAAACAGGAAGCGCTGATTAAAGCGCTCTACACCCGGCATGGCAGAAAAAAATATGACCTTTGTGTCTGTGAAGGCGCCAGGTGTTGTTCTGAAGTTCTTGCCGCCAGTCCGCAACTAATTGAATTTACCGTTTGCGCTGATTCTTTCACCGCCGAGTTAGGGTTGACCGATGAAATAATCAGGCTTGACGATTCCGAATTTATGAAACTTTCTTCGACCATTTCCTCTCAGGGAATACTCATGGTTGTCCGCAAGCCGGAGCCGGTTGCCAGCGTTGCCGTTCCAGCAGACGATTTTCTTTTTGTGCTTGACCGCGTGGGTGATCCGGGTAATTTCGGTACCATTTTGCGTACTGCCAAAGCTGCCGGGCTGACTGAAGTCTGGTACACCACCGGTTCTGTCGATCCGTTCAGTGACAAAGTCATCCGGTCGGCGATGGCCGCTCAGTTTTCACTGACGTTGCGGGAATATCCTGATTTGGACGCCCTGGCCAGCGCCGCATTGTCTTTCAGCTACCGTCGCTTTTATCTTACCGATCCGCATTGCGGAGCCAATTGTTTTACCGAAAAAAAGCTGTATGATAAATCGGTGATAATTATCGGCAGTGAAGCGCACGGCGCGGGAGCCCTGGCCGGAGCGGAAAAAGTCATGATTCCCATGCCGGGAAATTTTGAATCACTCAACGCTGCCCAGGCGGCGACAATTTTTTTGTTCGAGTACGTTCGAAGAAATTCAATGGAAAATTCTTCAGGTATATGAAATGAAAGGCAAATATTACAAACTGGAAATATATGTTCCGGAATCGCATGTGACGGCAGTGAAAAACGCGATTTTTCAGGCAGGTGTCGGGAAAATCGGCAATTATGACTGTTGTTGCTGGGAAACCGGCGGCACTGGTCAATTTCGTCCATTGAGCGGCAGCAATCCGTTCATTGGCAGTGAAGGGCGGGTGGAACAGGTCACGGAAGTGAAACTGGAAACCATTTGTCCGGAGAATGTGCTGGAAACCGTAATTGCGGCATTGAAAGCCGCTCATCCGTATGAAACTCCGGCTTATCAATTCTGGCTGGTTAATTGTGATTATTAAAACGAGGTTAAAATGTTTTTTATAGAAACTCTATTTAAAGATCCGCAATATTTTTTGTCCGTCATCTTTGTGGTGGTTTTTTCCGTCTGCTGCCATGAATATTCCCATGCCAGAGTGGCGTTGTGGCAAGGCGACCCGACGGCCGCAAACGCCGGACATCTTACCTTGAATCCGCTGAAACAAATGGGGGTGATTTCGCTGATTATGTTGGCGTTTGTCGGTTTGGCCTGGGGACAGGTTCCGGTAAATCCTGCCCGGATGCGCCACCGCTACAGTCCGGCGCTGGTGGCATTTGCCGGACCGGCGATGAATATTTTACTCTTTCTGGCGTTCTGCATCTTGCTGACGCTGGTGGCGCTGAAAGGCGGCAATCCGGCGGCGGAAGGATTGTTTTTTACTGGCGCAATGATTAATATGTTGCTGTTCATAATCAATATGTTGCCGGTTCCGGGGCTGGACGGTTGGGCTGTCTTGTTGAATTTATACCCGAATCTGGCGATGAAAAATCCCGAATTTGTAAAAGGGGCTTCGCTGTTGTTAATTGTGCTGGCAATTGCCTTTCTGCAGTACCTGCGAATGGCTGGATTTTTTATGACGATAACGGTAACCAACTGGCTTTATATGATGTTCAACGCTACGGGATGGTTTTGACGCGATGAAAGACGATAAAGTATGGCAGGTTTTTGAAGTTAACTCCGCATTGCGTGAGCTGATAGAGAACAGCTTGATGCCGTTATGGATTCGTGGAGAGGTCGGCACGTTGAATGTTCATCGTTCCGGTCATGTGTATATGACGCTGAAAGACCAGAAGTCTCAACTGCGGGCGGTATTTTTTGGTGGCGCTGAACGCGCCAGGGAGATGAATTTGCAAGTCGGCGCTGAAGTTGAAGCGTTGGGCAAACTGACGGTTTACGAAGCTCGCGGCGAATATCAGTTGTCTGCCCGGGTCTTGCGTCCGGTCGGTTTTGGCGACTTGCAACGCCGGTTTGAAGAATTGAAACGCAAGTTAGCAGCGGAAGGTCTGTTCGCGCCGGAACGTAAAAAACCGATTCCGTTACTGCCTTCCTGCATTGGTGTCGTCACTTCTCCTGACGGCGCGGCAATCAGGGATTTTTTGCAAATTATCAACCGGCGCTTTCCGAATATCCACATCATGATTTATCCGGCTCCCGTGCAGGGGATTGGCGCGGAAATTAAGCTGGCGGCCGGAATAAAATTTTTCAACCGTCACCATAAAGTTGAGGTTATTGTTTTGACTCGTGGCGGCGGCAGTATGGAAGACTTATGGCCGTTTAACGAGGAAATTCTCGCGCGGGCAATTACAGACAGCCGCATTCCGGTAATTAGCGCTGTCGGACATGAAATAGATTTTACCATTTGTGATTTTGCCGCCGACTTGCGGGTTCCGACGCCTTCCGCCGCCGCTGAACTGGTAATCGGGCATCGCGAAGAGTTGCAAAATAAATTAAAACGCGCCGACAAAGATTTGCGCGGCAGTTTGTTGATGTTGGTTAGAGAGTTGAAAAACCGGATTGACGCCGCTTCGAAAAGTTATGTTTTCCGTGAGCCGCTCCATTTGGTCAGAGAAAAACAGCAGCTGGTCGATGAACTCAGTAAAGATATTTCCATTGCATTGGAAAGAGCGATGACCGCGAAAAAAAGTCGTTGTGAACTGCTCGGTAACCGGCTGAAATCAATTTCTCCGGCGACTATCCTTATCCGTGAAAAATTGCGCATGGTCAATCTGGTGAAAAATCTGAATTCGACTGCTGCTCAATATTCGGAACGGCTTGCCGCGGCAACCGGCAATCTTGAGGCCAGGTTGAATGCGCTTGATCCGAAAAATGTTTTGCGGCGCGGATATTCAATCATGGTTGATCGCGAAACCGGCGGAACTGTAACCAGCGCCAAACAACCTCCGGGTAAAAAATTGACGGCAGTCCTGGCGAAAGGACGGCTGGAAGTCGTCGTTGAAAAAGGTATTCCGGAATGTTAGAATTTACGGACAAAAAATTTGATGTAAATAATCCGGTTCTGAATGCCGGTTTTGCGACGGCAGTGCCACTGTTAATTATTTTTTATCTTCTTCTGCCCGCAGTTGTGAATGCGACCGCCGTATCTGCTTCCCTTCGCCAGTTAAACATGGGTTTGCTCGTGATTGCTCCTTCATTGATTATTCTGATGGCATTGCTTGTGGTCATCTATTTCGCCGGAACCAAAGGACAACTGTTCGTGAAACTTGAACTTGTTGACTGGAATGCAAAATATCTTGCCGTTGCGTTGACTGGAGCTTTTGGAATGCTTTTTCTCGCCGGAGCTGTTACTTATGGATTCGGTAACTTGTTGAAAATTTTGAACATACATTTTGAATCGCCGATTTTTCTTAAACTGGTATTGGAGTGTGACAACAAGACCCTGGTGGCGCTGGGGGTTGCGGCAATCGTGTTGGCGCCGGTTACTGAAGAAATTATCTTTCGCCGGTTAATTTTCGGTTTTGTCGCGGCGCGTACCGGAGTAATTATGGCCATGACTTTAACTTCCCTCGCGTTCGCTGCAATTCATTTTTCCATAGTGCAACTGCCGGGATTGTTTTTGCTCGGAATGGCGTTTCAAATATTTTATTTGCGTTTTAATTCGTTATACCCAGCAATTCTGCTTCACGCATTCAACAACACCATTGCTTTTGCCGGAATTCTGTTAATCAGAATACTCCATCTGCCGGTCGCGTAATCTTGAAAAGAAGAATTAACATGAATGATGGCTGTAAAACAGAAAAAATAGCATGTCGTCCGGGGTGTGGCGCATGTTGCAGTGTGTTGTCGATTTCTTCGGCAATACCGGGAATGCCAGGTGGAAAGCCGGCCTTTGTTCCGTGCATTCATTTGACGGAAGATTTTCGATGTGCAATTTTTACTTCACCCGAACGTCCGGCAGTCTGCGCTTCTTTGCGTCCGTCGCATGAAATGTGCGGAAACTCCCGCATGGAGGCCATCGCGTACCTCACGGAACTGGAAAAACTTACCAGCTGAAATGAGATTGAATTTTTTTGCTCAATGTCCATCCTGAGATTTGCGGGGATTTTTTTTGTCGGGTTCTCGAAAAATCGGATAACCCTATTATATTACTCAGGTTAATACGCATCGACCGGCAATGCCGGAAGCTAAAAATCTTTTACTAATTAAAGTTTATAAAACGAGGGGCAAAGCTGTGCTGACTAACATTACAGATATGTTGCGCGGGTTACTGGACTGGATGACTCTGGTTGTTAATTCCGGCGCCTGGCCGGACTGGCATTTTGTTGGCATGGTCTCCGTTTTTATTGTAATTTGGACTGGCAGCGCATTCGCCGCCGCCACTATCGCGGAAATGGCCGGACACCGGATATTGCTGCATTTTCTTGGCGGATTAGCCTTGCCGTATATTTACCCGGCGTTGCTGATGCTTAGAATTAAAAAAGTTGAAAAGCAGGTGGTATTTTTGGAAGAAGTTGCCGAAAGTGGCGAATCTTATCAAATAACGGCGAAACTGGCTAACATTCGGGAAAAAAAGATTGAAGCACGTCAGGCCAAAAAAGTAATGATGTTTGAAAAGATGAAATCTTTTCAGCAGTCTCAGTCGGGAAATGCTGATTCTGAAAGCGTCATGCCTTCAACGGATGAAACAGAACAGCCTGCGGAAGCGGTTCAGGAAGAACAACCGGCATCAGTTGTGGAAGAAAACATTATAACTCCTGAGCCTCAGGCTGAAGTTGCGCCGGCTCCGGAACCGGTTTCCGGATTAACCCGGCGGCAGATTGAAAGTCTGGCAGTGGATAACACCGGCGGGCGGGTCGGACCGTTTCTCATCACTCTTCATCAGGGGCAGCCGGTGACGGCGGTTTCCATTAAAGGCATTCAGGATGAACTGGCAACTTTTGAAGTTCAAGTTGAAGACAAAATTAAAAGTATAAGAATAAGATATCAAAATATAAAATCTTGTGAGAAAATGATTTAACAGGAAGAAGTAATGTTTAAACCAGTCAATAATCAGCCGCATTTTTCAGAAATGGAACAGGATGTCCTTCAATTTTGGAAGGAACAGGAAATATTTGAAAAATCTCTTGCCAATCGCAAGGGTAATGACGAATATGTTTTTTACGATGGTCCGCCATTTGCCACCGGACTTCCGCATTATGGTCATCTGTTGGCCGGAACAATTAAAGACGTGGTTCCGCGTTATCAGACGATGCGCGGCAAATACGTTGACCGGGTTTTCGGCTGGGATTGTCACGGACTGCCGGTGGAAAATGAAATGGAAAAGGAGCTCAACCTTACCAGCAAAAAAGATATTGAAGCTTACGGCATAGATAAATTTAACGAATCCTGCCGCGGAATTGTTCTGCGTTATACCGCAGAATGGGAGCAGGTCGTCAGCCGGATGGGACGCTGGGTGAATTTTAAAGCCGGTTATCGCACGATGGATCTCAATTATATGGAATCCATCTGGTGGGTGTTCAAGCAACTCTGGGATAAAGGATTGATTTATGAAGGTTACAAAATCCTGCCTTACTGCCCGCGCTGCGCAACTCCGCTGTCCAATTTCGAAGCGAATCAGGGCTATGAAGATGTAATCGACCCCGCAGTAACTATCCGCTTTAAAAGTTTGGATGAACCCAATACATATTTTCTCGCCTGGACGACTACGCCGTGGACACTGCCGTCAAATCTGGCGTTGGCCGTCGGACCGGAAATTGATTATGTGAAAATAAAAGACGGCGCCGATTTATTTATTCTCGCCGAATCGCGTTTGTCTGCTTATTATAAAGACAGCCAGCCGGAAATTGTTGAACGGTTTAAAGGCAAAACGCTTGAAGGGCGTAAGTACGAACCGCTGTTTCCGTATTTTGCTGAACTGGCTGAAAAAAGCGCATTCAGGATTCTTTGCGCCGGTTATGTCAGCACTGAAGATGGTACCGGCATTGTTCATACCGCGCCCGGTTTCGGCGAAGAAGATAATCTCATCTGCAAACAGTACGGCGTGCCGGAAGTCTGTCCGGTTGACGAACAATGTTGTTTTACTGCGGAAGTTCCGGATTATCAGGGACAATATGTCAAAGATACCGATAAAGAAATTATTCGCCGCCTCAAAGATGAAGGTAAACTCGTTCATCGCGGAACCATAAAACACAGTTATCCGCACTGTTGGCGCGACGATGTGCCATTGATTTATCGCGCAATTTCCACCTGGTTCGTCAAAATTGACGAAATCAAAGAGAAAATGATTAAGGCCAATAACAGCATCAACTGGATGCCGTCGCACCTCAAAGACGGTCGTTTTGGCAAGTGGCTGGAAAATGCCCGCGACTGGGCAATCAGCCGCAACCGTTACTGGGGAACTCCATTGCCCATCTGGCGTAATGATGAAGGTGAAATGATTTGTATCGGTTCCGTAGAAGAGCTGGAAAAACTGACTGGACGAAAAATTGATGACATTCACAAGCACCTTATGGATAAAATTGAAATTCCGTCGCCCACCGGCAAATCTCCGCTGCGCCGGGTGACGGAAGTGCTTGACTGCTGGTTTGAAAGCGGTTCCATGCCCTACGCCCAGCATCATTATCCGTTTGAAAATAAAGCGCATTTTGAAGCTAATTTTCCGGCTAATTTTATTGCGGAAGGTCTTGACCAGACTCGCGGCTGGTTCTACACGCTCGTTGTGCTCGCAGCGGCATTGTTTGACAAACCGCCGTTTGCCAATGTTGTGGTCAACGGTTTGATTCTGGCGGAAGATGGACAGAAAATGTCTAAACGCAAGAAAAACTATCCTGACCCGAAAATCGTAATTGATACCTACGGCGCGGATGCGTTGCGACTGTTTATGCTGGGTTCACAGGTTGTCCGGGCTGAAGATTTGAAATTTTCCGAAGTCGGCATTAAAGACGTATTGCGCGGCGTGATGTTACCGATATGGAACGCCTACAGTTTCTTCGTTACCTACGCCAACGTGGATAACTGGCAGCCGAAGCCGGGTTCAAAAGGACCGGAAAATGCCACTAATCCGCTGGATCGCTGGATTCTCAGTTCGCTGGCGCAGATGGTGGAAGAAATTCAGCTGGAAATGGACAACTACAATTTACAGAAAGCCGCCAACCGGTTTGAAAAGTTTGTTGAAGATTTGACCAACTGGTATATTCGCCGCAGCCGCCGGAGATTCTGGAAGAGCCAGAATGACGGTGACAAACAGGATGCCTACGAAACGTTGCATTACGTTCTGCTGACTTTTGCTAAAACCGCGGCGCCGTTCATTCCGTTCACCACTGAAATGATTTATCGCAATTTGCGCACTGCGGAAATGCCGGAATCCGTGCATCTTTGCGACTATCCGGCCGCTGACTTAGAACGTCGTGATGTTTACCTGGAAGAACAGATGGAAAATACCATGACTGCGGTTTCTTTGGGGCGTTACCTGCGCACTCAGACCAATTTGAAAGTGCGTCAGCCGTTAGCCAAAGCCGTTATTGTTGCGCATGACGAAAAAGTTCAGACCATGCTGGAAGAAACCGCCTCAATTATTGCGGAAGAACTGAATGTCAAAGAAATCGCGTTCAGCCGGAATGAAGAGGAACTGGTTCACCGTTCCGCCAAAGCCAACTTCAAAACTCTCGGCCCGAAGCTGGGAAAAAATATGAAAGAGGCCGCCGCTCAGATTGCCGCTTTTGGTTCGCTGGAAATTAATAATCTGTTGCTCGGCAGTTCTATCAGCCTGACGTTTAATGACGGTTCAACCCAGGAAATTACCGCAGATGACCTGCTCATTCAACGCGAAGAAAAAGCTGGAATGACGGTCGCCACAGAAGGCGGAATTACCATCGCGCTCAACACGACAATTACTCGTGAATTGGAAGAAGAAGGCGTTGCCCGTGAATTCGTCAGCAAAATTCAGAATCTGCGTAAAGACAGCGGTTTTGAAGTCTCCGACCGGATTAATCTCGAATATAAGCTCGACAGTGATTTAAAATCAGCGTTGACTAATTTCAGGGATTACATCTGCGCGGAAACCCTCGCGGTAACGCTTGCAGAAAACCTTTTGCTTGACGATAATAATGCAATCAGCGGCGATCTCAACGCCATTCCCTGCTGGATAAAAATCAACCGGGTCTGAGTTAAGCCATGAACAGTAGTGCGGTTTTGCCAAAACCGCCTTCTTGTCATTAGCTTTACTTTAAGTCAATTGCTAATTTCTATGCTTTTGACGAAGGCGGAGGACAGGCTGCCGCTGGCGAGATCGGAAGTGTCACTTTCGATGCTGATGCCGGAAATATATGTTGGCATCGGAATCGTGTCGCCAAAGGCTTTTTTGAATTCCGCCGCGAGATCAATTACTGAGGTTATTTCTTCGCCTTGCGGCGGATTGGCGATGCAGATATAACGTCCGCCGGTGGTGAAATGCCGTCCGGTATGAATTCCGCCAATCTTATCATTTTTTCCCAGATAAAAGCCGATGAATGGCGGGCTGTTCGGAATAAACCAGCTGTCGCTGGAATAGAGTTTATCGCCGAAGAAAACATAAACCATCAGCGGTTCATTATGCACGCCGTTATCCCAGTTTGCGCCTTCAGGATAATTAGCTACGCCCCACTTTACGGTCATTTTTTTGAAGTTTTCGATTTTCAGGCCGTCTTTGACAATCAGACCCAGCGCCGGTTTAACCGCCTGCACCTCAAGGCCATTTTTGGAAAAAAACAGTTTGAACTTGGTGGTGTCCGCGATGCCATTTTTTAGCGCAAAACTATTCTGTTGCAACCAGGCATAACAGTCCAGATGAGAATTTTCCGGAAACAGAAACGAAGTGGCGGTTTGTGCGTAAAGCTGGGTGATGACGGAAAAGGCTAGCAGAACAGCCGCGAGCGCAAATTTAAGTCGATTTTTCATGATTTTAATTCTCCTTATTGCGGCAATCATATTCGTGTTTCATGCCGAACGGCATGAAACACGAATTGTGGAATTACAGGAGTTCGGCGGCAATCGCGGCCAGCGGACTGCGTTCGCTTTTCTCCAACGTTACATGACCGTGAAGCTGTTGATTTTTCATCCGTTCAACAGTGTAAGTCAAGCCGTTGCTGGAAGAATCCAGGTACGGATTGTCAATCTGATGCGGATCACCGGTGAGAACCATTTTGGTGTCTTCCCCGGCGCGGCTGATAATGGTTTTAACTTCATGCGGCGTGAGATTTTGCGCTTCGTCAACAATCACGAACTGGCGCGGAATGCTTCTGCCGCGAATGTAGGTGATGGCTTCGAGTTCAATTTTATGATTTCCAATCAAGTCGTCAGTTTTTTTGCTGGAAATCTGGTCGTCTTTTTTGTTGTTGCTGCGCATCAGGTAATCCAGATTGTCGAAAATCGGTTGCATCCAGTGACTGAGTTTTTCATCTTTATCGCCGGGCAGGAATCCGATGTCATTGCCGAGCGGAACAATCGGGCGGGAAACCAAAATTTTTTCGTATAAATTGGCGTGGAGCGTGGTTTCGAGGGCGGCGGCGAGCGCCAGCAGAGTTTTGCCGGTGCCGGCGCGACCGACCAGCGTTACCAGTTTTATGTCCGGATCAAGCAACAGGTCAAGCGCCATGCGCTGCTCTTTATTGCGCGGGGCAATATTCCACACTTTCATTTCCGGGCGCGCTTCAAGCAGGCAAAGCGTGCCGTCGCTGTGTTTTCTTGCCAGCGCGGAATGTTTTTGATTGTCTTCCGACTGGAACAGAACAAACTCATTGGGCAGCAGTTTGAATTCATCAGCAGACAGTTTTTTATTGGCGTAAAGTTCGTCAATGAGTTCGTTGCTGGCGGTAATGGTTCTGTAGCCGCAGAAAAGAGATTCGAAATCTACTTTTTCGCGTTCAAAGTCCATGACTTTAATGCCGAGCGCGTCAGCTTTCAGGCGGAGATTAATATCTTTGCTGATAAAAATGACATTTCCTTTTTCCTGGTGCAACATGACTGCGACGCGCAGAATCCGGTTGTCCGGCATATCCATATTGAACATGTTATCGCAGATTTTTTTCATTTCCTCGGTAGCTTTGCTGTTGCATTGGTAAGCGGAAATAATCTGGAGTTTTCCGGTGGCGAGTGATCCGGGGCCGGCCATGGAAACGCCTTTGCCAAGGCAGCCTTTCTCGCGGAGTTCGTCAAGTTTTCTGATTACCTGCCGGGCATTGCGGCCAAGTTCATCCTGATACTTCTTAAATTTATCTAATTCCTCGATTACTGCCATTGGAATAACCACATCGTTATCCTGGAATGATTCAATACTCTGAGCGCTGTGGAGTAATACGTTGGTGTCGAGGACGAAAGTCTTAATCATCAGATTCCTCCGTTCTAAAGCCCTTCCGGGCTGTTTGTTTGACCTTTACCGAAAGCTGTCTTCCTGTCAATAGCATATTCCACGGTTAGCCCTTTTTCAATAGCGGTTTTGTTATTTTTGAGTACCAAAATTAGCAAAACCGCATTAAAAGGCAATGCTATTCAATTGTAACCGGCTGACAGCTGTTGATTTTTGCCAAAATTGTAATATCTTAAGTCTTTTAATTTTAAGCCGGCAAGAGCCGGAAACATTTCTAAAATAACGCTGAGGTTGAACATGAGAGCTGAATTTCTGCCTTTCACAAGGCCCTCGATTAATGACGACGATATAAATGCCGTAGTTGACGTATTGAAATCCGGTTGGATTACCAACGGACCCAAAAATGTTGAATTTGAAGAAAAAATGTGTGAATATACCGGCGGCAAATATGCGGTCGGGCTCTCTTCTGCCACTGGCGGAATGCATATTTTAATGAAAGCGTTTGGCATTGGTCCCGGCGACGAAGTCATAACGCCTTCGCTGACCTGGGTTTCCACTGCCAATATGATTGTGCTGGTGGGCGCGACTCCGGTTTTTGCCGAGATTGACCGCGACACCATGCAAGTTACGCCGGAAAGCATCAAAGCCTGCATAACTCCGAAAACCAAACTGATTATTCCCGTGCATTATACTGGGGTTTCGGTGGATATTGATGGAATTAAAGCTGTGGCTGGCGATATTCCGATTGTTGAAGACGCCGCTCACGCGCTGGGAGCTCTCTATAAAGGCCGGCATGTGGGGCAGACAAAAGCGGCGCTTTATTCCTTTCACGCCATCAAAAATATTACCACCGGCGAAGGCGGCATGTTTGTGTCAGATGATCTTGAACTGGTCAATAAAATGAAACGGCTGAAGTTTCATGGACTAGGTGTTGATGCATTCGACCGCCAGAATAAAGGGCGTTCTCCTCAAGCTGAAGTTATCGAACCCGGATTTAAATACAATCTGACGGATATGGCTTCCGCGCTGGGCGTTTCGCAACTGGCTCGGATTGACCAGATTAACGCCAAACGTACCGAGCTCGCGCTGCATTACCGGGAATTGTTCAAAGACGTTCCGGAAATTCTGCCGTTGAAAGACCCGGATTATGATTTCAAACATGCCTGGCATCTGTTTGTCGTCAGAGTGAACTCTCCGCGCATCGGACGCAATGAATTCATGGACAAACTGAAGGCGGAAAATATTGGCAGCGGCTTGCATTTTAGAGCTATTCATTTGCAGAAATATTACCGGGAAGCCATGGGTTTCGCACCTGGAATGTTGCCAAATACCGAATGGAACAGCGACCGCATCTGTTCATTGCCGCTGTTTCCGGAAATGACGTTGGATGATGTCAAAGACGTTGTCAGCGCAATTAAGAAAGTGCTTGCCGATGCTGGAAAATAATGAACAGCCATCAACGTTTAATTCTGCCAAAGCAGATATTTTATTCTGGTCTGCCGCAGTAATTCTGCTGTTTCTCGGTCTGGGAAACGGCGGGCTGTGGGCATCGGAAGACCGCTGGGCGGAAATTACGCGTGAAATGTTGCTGAATAAAGATTTTCTCCATCCGGCAATCAACGGTGTGGTTTACTTTGATAAACCGCTTTTGTCCTACTGGCTGATTGCCGGAGTGTCGCTGATTTTTCAATCCCTTAATGAGTTTATCATCCGGCTGCCAAGCGCGTTGTGCGCGCTGGCCGGATTGTACGGAACGATTTTTATCGGCCGTAAATTGTGGAACCGGACGGTTGGACTGACCGCCGGCTGGATTCTGCTTTCCTGCTACGGATTTTTATTCTGGGGCAGGGCGGCGGCAGCGGATATGGCCAATCTGGCGGCAATCATTCTGGCGGTGGCCTGGTTTTTCAATCGTGAAGAAAAAGCCGGATTTTTCTCCTATCTGCTGTTTTATCTGATCTGTTTTCTGGGCGCTATGACGAAAGGTCTGCCGGCGCTGGTGATGCCGGTGGCAATAATTTTACCGTATGTAATTCGTGAGAAACGCTGGAAAAAACATCTGAAAATTTCAAATTTTGCCGCTGCGTTTCTCGGTTTGGGTTTCTATCTGATTCCATTCTACCTGGCGGACAAACTGCCGATGCCGGAATTTTATCAAGTTCCAGCGGATAATTTGACCGGACTGAAACTGGTCTGGCGCGAAAATATCGTTCGCGTGTTCAAACCGTTTGATCATGACGACGAACCGTTTTTCTGTTATTTATATCAACTTCCGAGAATGCTGGTACCATGGACGCTTTTCTTCGTCGCCGGAGTCGCCGGAATTGCCATGTCCTGGAAAAAATTAAAACCGGAAACCCGCTGGCTGGCGGAAGCCTCTATTCTTGTATTTGTGCTGTTTTCCGCTTCCGGTTCCAGACGCTGGTATTATATTCTGCCGCTACTGCCGTTTTGCGCCATTATGACTTCGCTATTTCTGGCTGAAGTAAACCGGATGAAATGGCAGACGTTCATTATCGCCCTCATGCGAAAACTTGTTTTCATTGCCGCCGCGCTTGGACTGGTCGCGCTGCCGGTTATTCCGTTATGGTCCAGGGTGGTGAACTTTCCGCCGCCGCTGGCGCTTCTGCTGTCAGCGCCGTTAATTGGAGCAATCGCCTTGTTGATAATGTTTATGGATAAACGTGGAAAACGCGAAACGCTTGAAAAACTATCCGGAATTCCGGGCGAAGTTGCTGGAATAATTCTTGCTGGAACGGTTCTGGTTGGCGGTTTCTTCTGCGTTCAACTGCCGTCGCTGGACATCTACCGCACGGAAAAACCGTTTGCGCTGGAAATGAAAAAAGAACTGGCTGGAATTCCGGCGGAGAATATTATTTTCTTCAAAAAAGAATCGCCGAAAATGGTTTTTTACATGGACTTGAACCGTCCGGCGCCGCTGGCGAATGATGTGACTGAATTGAAGAAAATTCTTTCCGTCAGGACTGGCAAAATCGCATTAGTGTCTTATAATAAAGAGTCTTCTTTAAATGAATTGCAACAAGCGCTGCCGGCAGTGCAGATAAACAAGCCGGATTTTATAGAAAGTTATGTGCCTTATGAAAATAAAAAGGCACGAAAATTATGCGTCTGGAAAATCAACATCCCGCGAGGAAAATAATGGAACATCAGAAAAAAATCGATTCAATTTCCGTAGTAGTTCCGGTATATAACGAAGACGGCTGCCTGGAAGAACTAATCAGCCGCTGCCTGACATCATGCGAAAAAACCGGCAAAAAATTTGAAATAATTCTGGTGGACGACGGCAGCGCCGACCGTTCTGCGGATATTATGACTGCCGCCGCAGAAAAAAATCCCGAGAAAGTCGTGGCCTGTATTCTCAACCGCAACTACGGTCAACACGCCGCGATTATGGCGGGGTTCTCCATCGTTAAAGGCGATCTGATAATCACCAATGACGCCGATTTGCAAAATCCCCCCGAAGAAATTCC
>Ga0172380_10003272_pt1 | contig 22642 bp, 14 predicted proteins | sample Leawe162metaG_FD_119747 | JGI IMG/M metagenome (GOLD analysis project Ga0172380, IMG submission 119747) | Leachate microbial communities from a municipal landfill in Southern Ontario, Canada - Leachate well 162 metaG | ecosystem: Engineered > Solid waste > Landfill > Unclassified | place...
ATATCTCCGTCAGCGGCAATGGTGAAATCCTTCGGGTCGATCAACCAAGTGCCGGTTTTCCCCTGGGAAGAAGCGGCTGTAACCTTTGCGCTGTCAGCAACCTTGACGCTGGCCGCCGAGGTCTCGATAAAGCCGCCGTCACCGCCATCGGGAGCCGAAGCATCCAGCGTTCCGGACACAATGGTCTGGCCGTGCTCCATGTCGCCAAGCAGGAAAATCCTGCCGGATCTGTTGTCCATGGCCTGCGCTTCAATGACGCCTTCGTTGTTGACCACTGTGGAGATGATATCGTTGGCGGTCCTGGCGGTCATAACCACGGTCCCGCCATCCGCCTTGATCAGCCCCTTGTTGTCCGCCAGCGCGTCGATGGTACTCTTGTCAACGGCCACATTGATGAGCCCGTCGCCGACAAAGTCCAGGGTAACCTGATCCCCTGCGGCCATCACCACCGTCCCTTTGGGCGCTTCGATGGAGCCTTCGTTGACAACCCGCGGAGCGATCAGGGCGATCACACCCTTGTCGGCAGCGTGGATGCTGCCCTGGTTGAGTATGCCGGCGCTAAGTGCGGTGCCGGTGCCGGTAAAGAAGAATTTGTTGGCCAGAAAGTCATTGTCGGACAGGTTCATGGTCGAGCCGACCAGGCCACCGACATCGACCGTGGCGGTCTTACCGAAGATGATGCCGCTGGAATTGAGCAGGAAGACCTGCCCGTTTGCGGAGAGATGACCTAAAATCTGGGAGGGATTCTGATCGGAGATGCGATTCAGTGCCGTACTGGTGGCGCCGGGCTGGATGAACTGTACTGAGGCGTCTTTGCCGATGTTGAACGTGCCCCAGTTGGCGATAATCTGCGCGGAGTTCTGGTTCACCGTCATGTTGGCGCCACTCTGGCTGATAGTAGCGCTGCCAAAGGTTATCCGGCCTTCGGTGGGCAAGGCGGACGGGTCAAGGGCCCAGCCCGGCAAAGCACCGGCCATGACCGCCGCCATCAAGGCAGCAGAGCCGATTATAAAGGTCGGCATACCGCTGCTCTTTACTTTCTCGGACACGACCAGCCATGCCTTCTTCGCTTCGCTCCAGATCAGTCTGTAAATCTTGTTCATACATGCCTCCCAGCAATATAATTACAAAAGGACATTACCTGGTCACAGTTCCGGTGGTGCCGCCGGTCCCGGCATTGGCGTGGCTCCATCCATCGGAGCATCGCCATCCTGACGTATCATGATGACATTTGCGCGGCTTGCAGAGGTGTTATGCCAGAATGACAGCCGGGAATACTGGTCAAACAGATCGGGCGGCAGAACCGTCCTGCGGGCCTGGAACGACACTTCCTTGCGCACCTTGTGCAGTCCCTTGACACCAAGGCCGTCGTCGTATTCCGGCGTATCGAACTCAAGATTGTTGAAGTCATGGGCAAATGGTTCCTCGCCAAGGAATTGGTAGACGAGCGGCAAGACTTCGGCAGGCCGCTGGCTAAGGATGTCGTAGTCTATTACCAGCAGGGATTTCCCCTCTTCACCGTAGAAGGCCTCCTTGAGCGATGACCAGCCAAGACCGACCAGGCGGTTGCGCTGCCCCAGCGCCTCCACCCTTGTATATACGGTGCTCCGCTCACCAGGGCTGGAAAAAAGCCTGGTCTGCTCGAAGGGGTTGGCGCGGTAGAGCCGCTCGATGCTATCCATTACCCAAGCCACATTGCGTACGCAGGCAATCATTTTCGAATCGGGATACAGGTCCAGAAGAGCGGGCAGCTTGGCACTCCAGTGCCGGTTTGTATCGAATATGACCGGGCGGTCAATATCGGAATAGTATGCCTCGAAAAGCGCCTGCACCAACTTCCGCCGCTTCGGAATATCCACTTGCGGCGCAAATTCGCTGCCTGCGCTGACCTGGCTGAGGATCGTATCGGTAAAGGCGCCGACCGGACTGCTTACGCTGGCATGAAAGCGGGGATTCTGACGCAGAATGGCGGAAAGCATGGTTGACCCGGAACGGGGCAGACCTGATATGAAATGGAATTTTTTCACGATAACTCCTAGAACCAGAACACGCCGTATAACCAGAAACGGTCGTCCTCACTGAGGTTGTCAGCATTTTTGCCGGTTGTGCTGCGCCCGGGATTGTCGTCGATGGTATGGGCCCATGAAGTGCGTAACGAATAATAACCGCTTTTAGCGATATTCACGCCTAAACCGGCTCCGGAAAGCCAGTAGTCATTCTTGCCGGTGGCAGTGTTAACGGAGTTGGGCCAGGGATCTTTATGGAGGGTTACGAAGCCGGTGTCGAAGAAACTGACCAGCTGAACTGTGCCGATGGCACTCCTTAGCGGAATGTCGTAGCGAAGTTCGGTGGTTATCGTATGTCCCTCGTCACCGTTTCCCTCACCAACCGGATAGGAGCGAATGCCATTGGGACCGCCCACGATAATTTTTTCCGAGGAATCAAGATTGCTGCCGGCCAATTGTCCATTAATTGCCGCATACAAAGTGAATGCATCCGTAAGGCGCTGCAGCCGAGCCACGGTATAGTTGAATTTAAAATACGACCCGGCAGTTCTGGCAGTAGCTGCGTCGGACAAGGCATCGACGGCAACGCCTGACAGATCCACATCCCCGGTGCCGATAGCCAGCCGGATGCTGGTCAGGCCGCCGCCGTTGAATCCGTCATACAGTGTGGCCGAAAGATCCGCCGTTCCCGACTGGATCTCGCGGTCGCGACTCTTTACCCCCAGGTAATCATCCGTAAGCAATCGGTATTCATAGGACAGGCCGCCCCACATGCTGACATTCCGGCTCCTGAAAAAAGGGTAGCTGGCTCCGGCGGCAATCGTATCCGCCCGGCCACTGGCATTGAGGGATTTCAGATCGCCGCCCAATTCGTAATAAAGGCCGGTATAGGAAAGATTGCCGCGCAGGCCGCTGGAACCGATGGGAAGGCTGTAACCGACCCGCCCCTGGAACAAGTCCTCGGCGCCTGTCAAAACAAAGCTAAGCTGATCGCCGATGCCAAGGGCATCATTAACTGTGGCCTGGCCGGTGCCGCGCCAAACACCGGTGTAGCGGTCGCCAAAGTTGTCGCCTGTTATGGAGCCGCTGAGCAACGGCCCTTCTTCCGCATCTATTACCACCTTGGTTGTTCCCGGAGAGCTGCCCTTTTCCAACGTAGCGTGGGCCGTGATGCCCGGTATGTCATTCAGCAGCATGACTGAGCGTTCAAGCTTCTTGTTGCTGACAACCTCACCATGGTGTACGCCAGAATCCGCTATGCCTTTCAGCACGTTATCGTGAATTCGATGGGGCTGTTTCACCCTGATATTCGTCTGCCCTTCGATGCGCCCGGCAATCACTGCTATTTCGACAATCCCAGCGGAAATTTCCTGTTTGGGCAAATAGGCCTTGGCCAGCATGAACCCCTTCTCGCGAAGGTAATTGGTAATTGTCCCGGCAATGGCCTGCAGCTCAGATATTGACAGTTCTTTGCCAATGGCATTTGCCACCAGAAGCTGCAGTTCGGCATCGGTTGCTATGCCTTCGATGCCGGTAAAACGGAAGCCTTTCACCAGTACTTTTACAGATGGCCCTTTGGCAGCAGGTTGTTCGGTCCTTTCTTCCGGCTTGGGAAGCCGTTCCGGCAGAGGCGGTTGCGCCTGTTTTTGCTCTCTGAGTATTGTTCCTGTGTCCGGGACAGCAGCCAACGCCATCACGGGAAGGCATAAAATCACAGCTATAGGCATGCAGACACAGGTCGATTTCCAACTTGAAATCATACTTAACCCCCGATTATATTTAATAAATATCATTCAAAACCGTAACTGTTTTATCTATTCAAACCACCAACCAGCAGAAGTATTGTTTCCCATAACCCCGATAAACAGGGTAAGTGCGTTAACGAAGTTGTTTTCTGCCTGAAATAGCAGAAAACAACTTCTAACTTACTAAACAAAAAACGCCTGCCGGAAAATTTATTTCCGTTGCAGGCGTTATAATAATGGTGTTTTCAAACACTTCGGCAACCCCTCTATCCCGGTGGGATGGTAGTTTTGCGACACATGGTTACCCATGCTGTGCCTTTTCGATATATTTTTATTAATGATATTTAGATAAAAAAGTCAACTGCAATTGCCAATAAACCAGATTATATAATGCTAACAAAATAACCGTTATTCAGCAGGTTACACTCACAAGCCCATTGATTCAGGCTACTTACCCTGGAGCACCGAGGGCATCCCTGCTCAGCGGCTTTGCCGATTTTCCAATACTGTCTTTCGCATTGCATCATGATTGAGCTGTTGCTCGGCGGTTAAAAGCGGACGGATTTCCCTATCGGTTACTTCACGCAATTCAAGCATCTCTGCCTTCTTCTCTGCGATTGTTTGGGAAGGATCATCACGAAGAACTTTCATCTTGGTCGCCTCATCCTGCAGTATTAACCTGACCTCCGCCTGCTGTTCAACGGTGAGGTTAAACCTTTTACTAATGCCTTCGAGGCGCCTTGTCACAAGAACCTCCTCGCGGGTTACATCATTCGGGTTCACGATCTGCGCGCTATCCGGCTCGGCGCCTGTCTCGGCGAAGACATTCTGTACGGCTGCAACAGCGCAAACAATTATGCCGGCAATTGCCGCTGATTTAAATACTCCCATAACTATGTCGTCCTTTGAGCGTAAGGTTATTTTACATAGATTTTCTTCTTGCCCGGCACACCGCGTTGGCAATCATCTACCAGACGAGAGCCCTGAAGGTGTCATAACCTGACCATGGGGACACCACGGTCGGCTGGGCCTTATCCCGCGCCTGCACACGCCAGGTATAACTTGCCGGGACATCCCCGACAGTGATGGTCAAATTTGTCCCTGATTGCCATCCTTGCAGCACGCCATTCAATTCCACATTATACTCGACCGGATCGCTACCATAAGGGACCGGGACAGTTACGGCACTCCATTGCAAGACTATCGGTGATTGCGGGGGTTCAGTAGCGTCATAATCGTAGTAGTAATTCCCAACCGGGGTAATGGCCGGTGCTGGCGGAGGTAGGATGCCAACAATGATGGTAACCGAACCGCTTGCGCCCATTTGACCAATGGCACCGCCGGTACCGCCGCCGCCCGGCGTGGTTACAGCCGGATAATCAACGCCGCCCCCTGCTCCGCCGACACCGGCGTCATAATAACCACCATCATAATACCAATAATCATAATCATCATAATCGGAGGATCTGCCGCCGGCGCCGCCGGCTGCTTCGGCAAGCAGCGTGGTGGAGAGAGTTATGGCACTGGAGCCGCCCCCGCCTGAGCCGCCGTAAGCCCAGGCCCCGGTGCCGACATCTCCGGAACCGGGCGTCCCGCTTCCACCAGCCAGGTAACCGGCACCGCCGGAACCTGGATTAGTGTCCGAGCCGTTGGTGACAAGGCCGCCACCGGCGACATAAACAGTCAGTTGGGCGCCGGGGGTAACAGCGATGGTCTTGGAGACAAGATTGCCACTTGCTCCGGGGGCCTGATTGCCGACGTTGTCCTGCAAGCCACCGGCGCCGCCGGCGCCCTTGACAACGGCCGTTATTGACGTAACCCCGGCTGGGACAACATAGGTGTACGTACCGGGGGTTGTCCAGCTTGTCTGGGGGTTTGATGGATAGGAGGTGAAGCTGTATTCGGCACTCCACATGATGCCCCAGGCATTCTTGGCTCCGACCTGGTAGTAGATGGTAGCGCCGTTGACCAGGCCGGTAATTGTCTTGGGCGAAGTCGCCGGGTCGATGGTGGTGGTGTAGGTTCCGCTGGCCGTACCGTACCTGATGACGGACGAGGTCGCGCCTATACCGGTAGTCCACGAGATGGTCGCCTGGCTATCACCGGCCGCTACAGAGATGCCGGTCGGCTGCGCCGCAGGAGCCAGGGGAGTTGCGCTGTACTCGGCACTCCAGGTGGTGCCGACTGTGTTGTAGGCGCCGACCTGATAGTAATAGGTTATGCCATTGGTCAGTCCGGTTATTAACCTGGGTGTGAAAGCAGGATTGAGGGTGACAGTGTAATTTCCGCTGGCCGTGCCATACCTGATGAGCGAAGAGGTGGCGCCTGTACCGGCAGTCCAGGAGATGGTCATCTGAGAATCATTGGTAACGGTGGAAATGCCTGTCGGAGCAGATGGCGGCGATATGGGCTTTACACTTGACTGGGTGCTCCAGGTGGTGCCGGTGGCGTTCTTGGCCCCGACCTGATAGTAGTAAATCGTGCCGTTGGTCAGGCTGGCAATGGTTTGCGGCGAGCTCGCCGGGTCGGTGGTGATGGTGTAAACCCCGCTGCTTGTGCCGTACCTGATGAGCGAAGAGGTGGAGCCGATGCCGGCGGTCCACGAGATGGTCGCCTGGGCATTGCCCGCAACCGCAGAGATCGCGGTGGGAGCAGACGGTAGGGCCATTGGCGTTACTGTGTACTGGCTGCTCCAGGTGGTTCCTGACGAGTTCTTGGCTCCGACCTGATAGTAGTAGGTCGTGCCGTTGGTCAGACTGCCAATGGTTCGCGGCGAAGTCGCCGGGTCGATGGTGGTGGTGTAGGTTCCGCTGACCGTGCCGTACCTGATGAGCGAAGAGGTGGAGCCAATGCCGGCGGTCCACGAAATGGTTGTCTGGGTATTGCCCGCAACCGCTAATATTACGGTCGGAACAGACGGTGGCCCCACCGGCATTACACTGTACTGATCGCTCCAGACCGTGCCGATGGCGTTCTTGGATCCGACCTGGTAGTAGATGGCCGTGCCGTTGGCCAGGCCGGTAATTGTTTGCGGCGCTGCCGCCGGGTCGAGGGTGTTGGTGTAAACTCCCGGAGCGGTGCCGTACCTGATGAGCGACGAACTGGCACCTGACCCGGCGGTCCACGAGATGGTGGCCTTGGCATCGCCCGCAACTGCGGAGATCACGGTCGGAGCAAATGGGGACTCTGCCACGATGCAGGTCGCCACGTTGAATGTATTATCACCGGATACGGTTTCATTGCCGACAATATCCACAGAACGCACCCGGTAATGGTACGTAGAGTAGTTCGTCAGGTTCGGCAGAATTACGCTATGGTTCGTAACCAGTGCGCTATTTTCTATTGTGGAGCCATAGGCCGTTGTCAAACCGTAATCCACAAACGATGTTGAGTTGGCATACGTGGTCCAGTTGATGGTGGCCTGTAAATCAGTCGCGATAACCGAACATTGCTGTTGGGCGTGCAGCTGGATATCAGCCGCGGTTAATGCCTTGTCATAAATCGCAACCTCGTCGACCAGGCCGGGGAAATAGCCGTAGGAGCCGCCGCCTATTACGTGGGAGGCATAAACATGCGACCGCGGGGAACGCAGGCCTGTGCGGACCAGTACGCCATTAACGTAGATGCTGGGGCGTTTATCCAGATACACGACTGCTATGTGGGTCCATTGGCTGGAACTGATCGTACCACTGTAAACGGCCAGGGCCGGCATGTAATTACCACCATGCTCATAAACCGAGATGCCGTTTGTCCCTGCCGAAATACCGGCACCGCCATCAACCGACCCCATCTGATCGGCACCGAAAAGGTACCGTTGTCCATAGGTGCCACTGGTGCCGCTGGTCGATTCAGCGTCTATTTCATGGGTTGCGGTCGGTTTTATCCAGGCCTCCAACGTAAAATTGTCCATGGGTGCTGTTGCGGTGGTGTAGGTGATCGGGACCGATGAGTTGGTACCGTTGAAGCTTCCTGCCCTGTTGCTTATGCCGCCGGCTACGGTATTGGCGCCATTATACGCGGTACCGTTATTATTCCCGCCTGAACTGTCCTTGACCTCGTTGGCGGTCCCGTTCCATGAGGCTTCATCCATATGCAATAGCACCCGCAGGCCACCCGTGACAGCGGTGGGGCCCGAGATCATTGCCGGAGCCCACGGCGTCACCGTATTCCAGCTCTGGTTAGTGCCGTCCGTACCATAACCGTTTGCGTTGGCGCTATCGTGACAGGTTACGCTGACGTTACCGGGAGCCGACAAACCCGGCAAGCCCATCGGATAATCATCCCATCCTCCGCCGCCATAACTCCCCGGAATACGGCCGCTACCGCTACCGCCGTCCCCTCCCGAGCTTGCCGCGATCACCGGGGAGGGATTATAACCGACACGCCCTTTATGTGCACTGTCCAGACAATCTGTCACCATCAATCGGGGCAGGACCGAACTGGTATGGGCAGCATGGCATTTGGAACAGGAGTAGTTATGCTCCACTGTCGAGTCTGAAGTTTTCCACCCTTTGACCGATTCGTGAATCCTGTTTTTGCTTTTCCACGGATTCGGGCTGGCCGGGCTTGCCGGCGCGGTCAGAGTACTCTGGGGATGGCAGCCGAGACAGAGCCCAGCCGACTGATTGATTGTCTGGCTCATACCGGCAATCGCACCCAGGATTCCGGAACCAAAGGTGTTCTGGTCGATATGATATTGCACACCTTCGCCATATCCGGCGAAATTGGTCAGCCATGTATTGTTGGCCGGCGCCACGTCTTCCTTGTAGGGAGAGGTAACCCAGGTCCCCTTGAGCAACGGCACTGCATACTGCTCGTTGGCGCCAAGGGTCGGGCTCACGCCGTGGGGGTCGTGGCAGGGGGTGCAGAGTCCGCCGATGGTTGACGTCGGGGTGCTGGACATGGCATACGAGGCACCGAAATGGCCGCCGGATACGCCGTTCTTCTTCTTGTAGGGATATCTCTGCTCCGGACCGCACGTGCTGTAACTCATGAACGGCGAATCCCAGTAGCCGAGGATCTGCTGCGTGGCCCCGTAGGTGGAGGTGTATCCCCAAGGGGTCTGGCTGGCGGTCGGGTTCATATGGCAATCGAGGCAGATGCTGGCGCCGGCGCTACGTTTGTCCTTGTGCGCCTTTGACCCGGCCGAATAAGGTTTATAGGATACGGAGTAGCCGCCCTGGCCCGCCACCGTATTCTTCAGTATCCCGCCATTGACGGTTGCGCTGGCATAGCGGGTTGTGACCCCTTCGGCCGCCGAGCCGTGGGAGTTGTGACAATCGTAGCAGAGGACACTGGCCGTGCCGCTGGTATTGGTGATTGCTCCGTCCACACCATTGATCGCGTCCCAGCCGCGCTTGTTGGCAATTGCGTTGCCATGGGCGGAATAGGCCTTGCTTATTCTCTTTTTCGCCGCATTGGTGACGGATGAATACTTGCCCCAGGTGGTGGTCCCTGCCTGCAGGTAACGGGCGGCAACGCTGGTGCCGTCCCAGGCATATTGTTTGGGCGTTTTCCCGTCTCCGAACGGCGTGGTGGTATTGTTCTGGTCGCTGTGGCACCCCAGGCAATGGCTGTTGATCTTCTGGATCTCGCTCCTGGCGCCGTTTGCCGTGTACTGAACGGCCGTGACACCGGCGCTGTAGGTGGAAGGCCTGCTGCCGGCGCCGTAAATGACCAGTTCCACCGGTGCTCCGGGCGTTTTGGAATGGTGATAGGCGCCGTTGACGCTGCCGTCGCTGTTTGCCTCCCAGTGGCACTGATAACAGTGGGTATTGCTGAGCGTTCCCTGAACATGGTGTGAATTGGCGCTGAACTGCGAGGTTATCGCGGCCCTGCCTCCCTGGGCTACGCTATGGCAAACAAGGCAGGCGGCCGTCCCACCCCAGGTGGCCGAGGTATTGCCGTGACAGCTGATATTGTTGCAGGTGCCGCCGGTGGCGGCATAGGTATAGGTAAAGGAGACACCTGAACCGGCCTGCACGTCATAGGCGCCATTCATGTGCAGGCTGGCGTTGGAAATGGTGGCGCCATTTGCCGTGGTGCCGCTATGGCAGGTGCTGCAGCTGTAAAGATGCCCCGAGCTTTGGTGGCTGTTGGCTTTGGGTGTGCCGTTCGGATAGGCGGGCGGATAGTCGTGGCAGGTGTTGCAGGCCGTATAGACATTGACCGAGCCATTCATGTGCAGCGAAGGATCTGAAGTATTGTGACACATGCTGCAGTCTGAATACGGCGGGTGAGCCGCACCGGTTTTGGCAATGGTCAGGGGAGGGAAACCGTGGCAGGAGTTGCACGACGCCGAGAACGCCCCTTTGGCGCTGTTGTGGCTATGACAAGTGTTGCAGACTTTCGGGTCCGTGCTGGCATGCTGGGCAATCGAAGCCGGTACGGTGTGACATCCCTGACAGACGCCGGTGCCTGCTTCGTTCTTGTATTCCCTGCGGCTGCCGGTGTAGCGGAAGAAAATCTGGTTAGTTTTCCCCGGCAGGTTTCTGCGGATCAAGTCGATGTTCGGCCCTTTTGCGCCGGTTGGATCATTGGGATCAAAGTCAACATGGGCGCCATGGCAGTCGATGCATTGAATGTCCTGACCCCCGGCGTTATGGTTGGTTTTGCCGGCATGGCAGTTGGTGCATAGATTCAGATTATCGGACTGACCAATGGCTACCTTCTTGCCCCGGGGGTTGGTGCGCAGGAGATTGCCGTCGCCGCTGCTGATCGTGGCAAAGCCGTCAACCGTTGTGCTGCGTGAATCGGCGTTATGGACCCCGTGACAGGTGGTGCAAAGCAGCTTGCCGCCGGACTTGCTGACCAGCCTGTCGTTCAGGTCGGAAGTCGGATTGGCCGGATTGGCATTCAGGGGTGTTTTGTAGAACCCTGCGGCATTGCCTTTATACGCCGAGCTGTAAGACACGAGGACCGGGTGGCTTCCGGCCGTATGGGTCTGCACATTACGCGAGCGATGGCAGTCCAGGCAGAGTTGGTCGCTGTCGTTGGCAATGCGCTGGTATTTGTCATTATCCTGGGAGTGCGGGTTATGGCACCGCACACACGCCATTTCGTTGCCGGTGTAGGCCATCACCTGGGTCAACGCACCGGTAAGCGGCGGCTTGGCCCCGGCAGCCGGCACCGTATCGGAACCGCTCCACTTGTGGGACGTATTGGCTTGATCAGCCACCGAGAACGGCTTACTGCTTGCAGCATGCCCTGAACTGTGGCAACTGAGGCAGTTGTTGTTGAAGCCTGTGCTATCGGGCGACAATGCCGCCGTATGACAGGTTGAGCAGGTATTGACATGAGGAGCATCAACTGCACCGGCGTCGAAGGGCTTTACGAGTGCAAGTAAAGCAAAGCCGAGTGCGATTGTTAACAGTCTCTTCATAGATGGCCCCCTGAGTCTATTCACATATAAGTATCTGCAAAACATATTGTTTTTTATAAACCTGCAACCTTATCTGATGACTATGTTTTCCACCCGTACTGTTCCGGATGAAATCCTCATTACACCCGATAACGAGGAGATGTACCCTTTATTACTGGCGAACTTGCCGTCAAACCCTCCCTTGAGGGTGACGTCTTTGCTTTTGTCGAACGCAGGAGATTCCGTCAAAGCCACAGCCTGTACGTTGATGGAATCGCCGCTGATCGCTTTTTCATAAGCATCGTTTATGAGTGGATAGTAGGCCGTGCCAAGATTTACCGGCGGGTGAACGCTGAAAGTTGCCGTAACCGCTGTGGCATTGTTAATCGTGATCAGGCAATCCCCGGTTCCGCTACATCCCCCGCCGGACCAGGACTCAAAGAAAGAGCCGAAGCTCTCCGTAGGAATGAGGGTCACTTCCGTTGCCTCATCGAACTTTGCCGCACAAGTGCCGGTGCAGGCAATTCCCTGGGGATCGCTGGTTACGGTGCCGCTGCCGGCCCCGGCTTTAGTGGAGGTCAGCAGATACTGCACGGGCGGAAGGCTTCGTACGGGCCAGACATTGTAAAGAGGGAGGGACTTGTCATATTGAAATATGATCCCTGAATACAAATCTACGGTCCAGGCATAACCAGGATGAAGGACATCAGTAGTGGAAGTCCAAAAGTAGGTAATCGCACTGCCTGTTGCGCTTAATACGATGGGTATATTTGCAAATGGATACCCTGCCGGTAAGGCTGGGTTGTAATTGGCAAGATCAAGCAGACTTTCCAGTTCATCAACATTCGGCAAGCGCCAGTCACCGGCCTTGGAGCCGTCGGTCAGGCCGCACCGGCCGCTGGACAGGATCTTTGCATCGTTCAGAGCGGCATTCCACGTCTGGGTATCATAACAGTTGGTATCCTTCAGCCAGATCAGGCCGGTCAGGTTATCGGTGACGGAACCGTTACCGTTATCGGTAAAACGTTGTCCGGATACAGCTATCCCTTTCTGCAGGTATCCGTCATCGCCTGTATAGTAGCTCACGGTCTGTCCGGTCCTGGGCAATTGTATTGTCCCGGCATGCCCTGGCTGGGCACACAGACTGAGCAGAATTAAAGTAACTATGGTAAAAATTTTCATTTATGTTTCCTGCAGCGAGATATTGATGAGTTGCTGAATGCCGGGTGCAATTATTGACTGTTGCGCACCGGCCAGATATAGCCGACGTAATCCTTTTCTGAGTAATTGATGCTGCTGTCGCTGAAATTGACGCTCCAAGCTCTGGAGTCGTTTTCCGCACTGGTTGTGGATGTCCAATACAAGACACCAGCCGTGGGTTGTTGGATGGCCGAAAAGCCATATTCCCCCAAATAGATAATGCTATCGCCCTGTTGCCGGTTGAGCAGACTCAACATTTCCTTGCGGTTCGGCAAGCGCCAATCCCCGGCCTTTGAACCGTCAGCCAGACTGCAGGTGCCATTGGACAAGGTGTTTGCCTTATTGAGGGCTGTTGTCCAGGGCTTGTAACCGAAACAATTGGCGTTTTTGAGCCAGACCAGGCCCGTCATCTTGTCCGTAATTGTGCCGTTGCCGTTGTTGTTGAAACGAGAGGACGGCATGGGAACTCCTGCCTGCTTATCGCCATCCTGACCGGTTCCGGCACAAGCAACCGGGCTGCCATTTGCATCCCAGCAGGTAGTCTGGCCTGTTCGCGGAAGACTTGCCAGTGCTGCCGCATCAGCGACAGACAAGGAAAAGGCCAGAACGGCTGTTAGTTCTATCGCCAGGAGACATTTGGACTTAACAATCATGTTTCATTACCCTTTGTTACGCGTTACACATTACTGATCAGTGACAACCGAAACAGCTTGATTTGAATTTGGCCTGTATATTGACGGTTTTATTCCCATGTAACGGATTTGCCCCACCGACGATCTTGTTGCCGCTGGCATCTGTTGTCGCATCAGGGTGACACAATTGGCAGCCGTTGGTGGCAATACTGATGTTGCCGCCATGATAACCGCTGTGCCAGACCCCGGTATCGGGGGGGTTGCCGTGGCAACTGCTGCACATTGCCGAACTGCTGGGATTCCAACTGGCAGTCGCACTGCTCACGCCCCCGTAGTTCACGCTCGACAGCAAAGGCTCGCCATCGCCACCCGGAAAGTAGTATTCGAAGGTGCCGTTCGGAATAAAGTGGCAGGCGATGTTGGCGCAGGTGGCAAACCGGAATGTTGCCGGTTGCGGAGCATCCCAGTTACTGCTTTGCACGTAGACAGGTGCCGGCGGATTGGGGTTGGCCGTCGTGGGTTGGATAAAGGCATCTGTCAAAGGATTCTTGAAGAACGCATCCGGGATGTAAAAAGAATATTTCAAATCGTGGCAACCCAGGCAATTGTTCATAACGGCCGCATGCTTGAGGTGCATCAGGTCCGGGCAAAGATTGTTTCCGTCGGCGTCATAACAGGAATTAGTGGTGGAGCCATAAACAACTTTATTGGGTTGTGTAGGAATTACGTAGGTATCGATCGACTCGTCATGGGGAACCCATTCCGTGCCATTGAATATGTATTCCCGGTTTTCAGCTGCATTGAAATCCAGCTGCCCGACCTTGGGGGAGGAAGCTGCGGCATTTGACGGGTTCTGTGTTGAATTACCGGTTGACATGCCAGGGTCACCGCAACCGGACATTAACAAAACAGCAACCGCAAAAAGCACGGTGTGGACACTCATGAAAACCAGTGCCACCTTGCTCATCTCTTTTGATTTCCGCCAATCCTGGGATTTCATAACGAGGAATCTCCTTAGTCGTGTTAACCGTTTTAAATGAAATTATTAGATTATTTAAATATTTGGCCGATCACCGACTCCTTTGGCGCATCTCCAGGAGACTGCCTTGCCAAAAGTATCACTTCCCGCTGATCAGGGGTCCAACCGGCGCTGAACTTAATGAAAACGCTATTTATGCACAATTTATGCCTGCAACACGGCCCCTATGAATTAAGGCACTAATGAATACGAGGGGGGTGTTTTTGATATACCCATCCGTCATAACACCGAATATGGCAACCATAATGACTTAGGTGGCAGGGGCGGATCGGAACCGGGAACGGTCTCGCCGGGGTCTCCCCGTGAATGATTCCGGTTTTTCGCCCGGAAAATTAAACCCGCTGTGTGGTGTGGAAAATAACTCGACAAAACAGGACATTACCAGTCGCGACGCATACGGACGCCCCAACCTGATAATCTTGTGATTCCAGACGGTTCCATTTTTAATTACCCGCCAGACCAAGAAGCCGGGCAAGTGATCTTGCATACTGTATACAGCCTGGGAATGATCTGTCAGAAATATCGTCACATTAGAATGTTAGATTTTATGAATTAAATTATTCGACACCATAAAATGCAATCATCCCGGAGTGGTTTGAATTACCCAGAGAGGCATCCTGCCCTCAGCAGAAATGCCGTGGTTATTTTATGTCATGATTGCGGAGAGTTGCACCAACCAACTAACTGTAAGAAAAATCGACAGTTTTTACTGCTTTAATTAAACAAATCCAGAAATCATTCCATTGGTTCCATAAGTCCGAAACCATTCCGACCGGGTTATTCTTTACAAATACCCAAAAACCCGCTGGCACGATTATCGCATTTCACACGACAAAAAAATCCATAAGAATCGGTATGTTATATTTTTTTAACAGAGCCGTGACAAGTCAAGCCACTTATGGCAGCACAACAAGAGTTTCATCTGCAAACGACTTCCGACAACCCCGCACCAGAGGTGACAACTTTGAACAGAAAGATTTCCTTCCTGGTCCTGCTGTCCTGCATGGCATTTCCATCCCTATGCTTCGCAACACCCGTGCTTACAGCCCCTGCAATCGAGAACCAGGGCACCGGTCTGGTCACCCTGGCGCTACGATCCGATGGCACGGGAACGGGCTATTTCACCCTGCTGTCGGGAAACAACGCGCCATGCGGCACAGGGACCCAGGTTGCGGCAGGGCAAGACAGCAGCGGGACAGTGGCGCCATACCACGGGTCATTGCCTCTGACTGCCAATACCACAGGCCGCTACACGGTCCGCAACCTGAAACAGAACACTGCCTACACGGCCTGTTTTACCGCAGACAGCCCAGGTGGTTCCAACCTTAACCCAAGCCCTGTCTCGGTTAACCTCAATACGACGGCACCCACAACCCTCCTCGATCCGTATTGGGAAGTTGTCGGCAATGTCGGATTCTCGACTGGCGCAGCCAGCTCCATCTCGCTGGCCTTAGCCCCGGACGGAACTCCATACGTGGCATTTAAAGATAGTGTCCAGAGCGGCAAGACGACCGTGATGCAGTTCAACGGCACCAGCTGGATCATTGTGGGTGACGCCGGTTTTTCCGCCGGCCAAGCCAATAATATCTCTTTTGCCTTTGCCCCGAACGGAACCCCATACGTAGCATATAGTGACGTTGTCAACAGCAGCAAGGCAACCGTGATGAAGTACAGCAGCGGCGTTTGGAGTGTTGTTGGCAGTGCCGGATTCTCGACTGGCGCAGCAAGTTTCACCTCGCTGGCCTTTGCCCCTGACGGTGCCCCCTGCGTGGCATTTAAGGATGGCGCCACCAGCGACAAGGCCACGGTGATGAAGTTCGATGGCATGAGCTGGATCATTGTGGGCACCCCCGGTTTCTCCGCTGGCCCGGCCGATTACCCATCATTGGCCTTTGCCCCCAACGGCACACCCGGCGTGGCATTTAAAGATGGTGCCAACGGCAGCAAGGCTACAATGATGAAATTCGATGGCGCGAACTGGATCATTGTCGGTACCGCCGGTTTTTCCGCCGGCCAAGCCGACTACACCTCCCTGGCAGTTACTCCGGACGGGACCCCTTACGTGGTTTATGAGGACAGCTACAACGGTAGCATGGCGACAACAATGAAGTTCGACGGCACAAACTGGAACACCGTGGGCAGCGCCGGATTCTCCTCGGGCCAGGCCTATTTCACCTCTCTGTCTATTGCACCGGACGGCACCCCTTACGTAGTTTATGGGGACAAACCCAAGAATACCATTGCGGCCGTCATGAAGTACGACGGTACGAACTGGGTCACCGTGGGCAGCACCGGCTTCTCCGGCCAGGCTCTTTACTCGCCCATTGCCTTTGCCCCTGACGGCACCCCCTATGTTGCGTACATGGACTATGGCAACGGCCAAAAAGCAACGGTCATGAATCTGGCATCAGTGAAAACCGACGCTGTCGCAACAGTCATATCCAGTACCAATCCTGCAACCTTCGGGCAGACAATTACCCTCACCGCCACATTATCCCCGGAAACCGCCGGCGGCACGGTGACCTTCCTGGATGGCGCCATCACTCTCGGGACAGCCGCCCTTGCCGGCGGCACTGCCACCCTCACCACCTCCACCCTCGGAGGCGGCAGCCACAACATCACCGCGGTCTACAGCGGCGACAGCAACTACCACGCCTCAACCTCCCCGGTCTTGATCCAGACCGTGAGCAAAGGCAATTCCGCCACAACGGTAAGCTCGGACAGCAATCCCTCGGTCTCGGGCCAATCCGTCACCTTCACCGCAAACGTGACAAGCGGGGCAACCGGCAAGGTGACCTTTACCGAAGCCAGTACGACACTCTGCGCCGAAGCTGCCTTGAACAGCAGCAAGGCTTCGTGCAGCACAGCCTCACTGAGCGCCGGCACCCATACGATAACCGCTACCTACGAAGGGGACGCCAATTATGCCCAGTCCAGCGGAGCGGTGGATCAGATCGTCAAAAATACGGCCGCAATCACACTTGATGCCGCAACGCTAACCACCGGTTATGACGGCGCCACCAAGATCGTTACCGCCGCCACAAACCCAGCCGGCCTGGGCTACACCGTAACCTACAACGGCAATAGCACCCCGCCGTCAGCCATCGGCAGCTATTCAGTCACTGCGCTGATTACTGACAGCAGCTACCAGGGCAGCACCACCGGCATACTGGTTATCAGGGACCCGGCAATACCGTTTATCCAGACCTTCACCGCACTCCCCAGGGTAAATTACCTGATAGCAGACACAACCATCATTGCCAAAGATGATGTCGGGGCCACGGGATATTGCTTAACCGAGGCCGCAATTAGCTCGAATTGCACCTGGAACTCAAGCGCGACCGGTAGCTACACCTTTACTACCGCCGGACCCAAGACCCTTTATGCCTTTGCCAAGGATGCCGCCGGCAATATCTCGCCCCCCGCCGCCGCCACTCTGACCGTCAACAACCCCACCCTGACCGTTGCCGTCGGAGGGACAGGGATCGGCACGATCACCAGCAGTCCGGCCGGCATTTCCTGCACAAGCGGCGTCTGCACCTCCGCCTTTGCCGGCAAGGTCAACCTTTATGCCACGCCTTCCGTGCTCTCCAACTTCGTCGGCTGGGGCGAAGCCTGCACCGGACTGGGAGCATGCAGCGTCACCATGGATGGCCCCAATACGGTTACCGCGACATTCAACGCCGCAACGCTGCTGCATATTGACGGGACAATATTCCCGACACTCCAGGCTGCCTACGATGCGGCTACGAGGGGTTCGGTTATCCAGATGCTCGACCGTTCGACTGCCGGCACGCTGACAGCGGACAAAGGTATCGTTGTCAAACTCAAGGGAGGTTATGATTCAAGCTATACGTCAATCATCGGGACCACAGCCCTGACAGGCCCGTTAAAGATTGAACAGGGAAAGATTGTGGCGGACAAGATCGTGATCAGGTGATGGCGAACGTGTAAAGAACGTGGCGGATCACCACTGCAGAGGATCAGGCTCCACGTTTCCCTGGTGAAGAATGCAGCTCCCTTTCTACAGATAACGCCAGACCACAAGCTGTAAACTCTTGAGCTGTACCTGATCGAGCACAACTAAAATTCTGCAACAGACTCTTTATAGTTGCATCTGCGCAACCACTAACTCCGGTTATGGTTGCGCAGATGCAACCACCCCCCGAAAACCCCAACCGCCACCATTAAAAATATTGCTGCAATTACAAAGAGTTATGGTTGATCCACTTGGCTTTAGACCCTCTTGGCCCGCCTGTTGCTATGTATAGGCAGTGAGCATGTCAGGAAGGCGCAAACATGCCAGCGGAGAAGGCCAGGTACTGGCTCTGCTTTCTTACGCCAACAAGAACCAGAAAAAAGGAGGTTAACATGCCACGCGGTGATGGTACGGGACCAAGAGGAACCGGGGCAATGACCGGCAGAGGAGCAGGCAACTGCGCAGGAGGTCAGAATAGAGGCAATATTAAAAGAGGTTCCGGCCGGGGTGCTGCCGGTCGCGGAATATGCAACTGGTTTAATGCATCAGATCTGGCAGGCCGCTCGGCGCAGGAGACAGAAAGCAAGCTGCTGACGGAACAGGCGGACGCACTGAGAAGAGAGCTGAACGAGCTGGACCTCAGGTTGAATGAATTGAAAAAGAAAAACTGAATTTGTCAGGGTTTTTCATGGAGGTACAAGGTGAAAATTGCTGTAACTACATCCGGTGATAACCTGGCGGCACCGCTGGACAGTCGCTTCGGCAGGGCAGCCAGGTTTCTTATCTATGACACCGATACAAAAGGCTTCCAGCTGGTCGATAATTCACAAAACCTGAATGCCGCCCAGGGAGCGGGAATACAGGCCGCACAAACAGTAGCCAATGCCGGTGTAAATTCATTGATTACAGGCCACTGCGGCCCCAAGGCCTTTCGCGTGCTTCAGGTTGCCGGCATCGAGATCTTTAATTGCGCAGCAGCGACAGTCGAAGAGGCGCTTGGACTTTTGAAAGAGGGTAAATTACAGGCTGCAAACGAAGCTGATGTGGAAGGCCACTGGTAATGAAAGTGGCTGTTGCAAGCGGCAAAGGGGGTACGGGCAAGACGACGGTTGCGGTCAATCTGGCCTGGTTCTTGGCGGACAGCGGCAGGAAGGTACAGTATATCGACTGCGATGTGGAAGAACCAAACGGCCATTTTTTCATCTCGCCCCATCTGTCGCAGAAAAAACCCGCTTGCGTCATGTTGCCGGCGATTGAGCAGCTGAAATGCACATCCTGCGGCGAATGTTCCCAAAAATGCCAGTTTAATGCCATTGTCCGGCTGCCCGGCAACACCTTGATCTTTCCGGAGTTATGCCACGGCTGCGGCCTGTGCCTGCTTGTTTGCCCGGCACAGGCCATCAGCGAGGATGAGCGGGAGATCGGCGTGGTGGCAACCGGCATGGGCTGGGGGGGGATCGAGTTTGCGCATGGCGTTCTCAATGTGGGTGAACCGATGCCCAACCCACTGATCCGCATGGTCAAGCAGCAGGGGCTTAGGGATCATATTCAGATTATCGATGCCCCTCCTGGGACATCCTGCCCCTTTATCGAAACCATATCCGATGCCGATCTGGTGATTCTGGTCACCGAGCCGACACCATTCGGCCTGCATGACCTGGAGATATCAGTGGCTGTGGCGCAGGCCAGGGGCAAATCCGTCTGTGTGGTAATCAACCGGGAGAACGGTTCGTTTCTGCCGCTGGAGGCATTTCTTGAAGAGCGGCAACTGAAAATTTTGGCGCGGCTTCCGGAAGACCGCAAGGTAGCCGAGGTTTATTCCGACGGAGAACTTATGCTGGAGGCGCTGCCCGATTACCGCAAATATTTTACGGCCATTGCCGCAGAGGTTTTCAGACAGTCTGCCGAGCTTGGTCTTACGTCAGGGGGGGCGCTTCCATGACGGAGATCGTAGTTGTCAGCGGAAAAGGAGGGACCGGCAAGACCTCTTTTACCGCCTGCATGGCTGCCCTTTTTGACAACAAGGTTGTGGCCGACTGTGATGTGGATGCGGCCAATCTCAACCTGATCCTGAATGCTGCCGTGCTGGAGGAGTACGACTTTGCATCCGGCCACAAGGCCGCCATCGACAAGGATATTTGTACGAACTGCGGCAGATGCCGGGAATTGTGCCGCTATCAAGCCATCAGTGAAGATTATCAAGTGGACAGGTTTTCCTGCGAGGGGTGCGGCGCCTGCTTCTTCCTTTGCCCGGCAGGTGCCGTCTCTTTTGATGAAGCGCTTTGCGGCCACTATTTTGTAGGTAAAACAAAAAAGCAGGAACGTGCTGTCTTTGCAGAACTTCTACCAGGGGCGGAGAATTCCGGCAAGCTGGTAACGGCTGTCAGGAAAAAGGCGCAGGAGATCGCCAAAGAAAACGGAATCGAATTCATCCTGACCGATGGCCCCCCCGGGATTGGCTGTACCGTCATTGCGTCGCTGACCGGCGCGTCTTTCATTGTCTTTGTGACTGAGCCGACTGTCAGCGGAGTTCATGACCTCAAAAGGGTCATGGAACTCTCCAGGCATTTCAAGCTGCCCGGGGGGATTGTCATAAACAAGGGGGATTTGAATCCGGCTTACTCAAGCAAGATTGAGACACTCAGTATGGAAAGCGGCTTTGCTCTGCTTGGCTCCATTCCCTACGAACCACTGGTCAGCCAGGCCCAGCGCCAGGCAAAAACAATACTGGAATATGCGCCGGATTGCCAGGCAAGCAGTGCAATCCGACAGATCTATCGAAAACTATACAAACGAATGGAGACAATGTAATGGGAGAGTCCGGATGCCAGCACTCGGCACAGAAACAGAGTGATACGCTGCTAAACCAGAAGATCAACAGAATTGCACACACCTTCATAGTCATGTCAGGCAAGGGAGGTGTCGGCAAAAGCACCGTGGCGGTAAATCTGGCCATAAGCCTTGCCACCCATGGCTTTGAAACCGGCCTTTTGGATGTTGACCTGCATGGCCCGAGCGTTCCCAAGATGCTGGGGCTTTCCTCCGAACGTCTGGGTATTATCGGAAAGGATATAGAGCCAATTGAAGTTTCCAAGAACCTAAAGGCCGTTTCAATAGGATTTATGCTGAAAAGCGACAAGGATGCCGTAATCATGAGGGGGCCGATGAAGGCAGGGGTTGTGCGCCAGTTTCTGGAAAATGTCGCCTGGGGAGATCTGGATTGTCTTGTTGTGGACTGTCCGCCGGGCACGGGCGATGAGCCTCTTTCCATAGTTCAACTGCTCAACACAAAGACCAGCAGCGCGATTATCGTAACTACGCCGCAGCAGATGGCAACCATTGATGTGGAAAAATCCATTTCCTTCTGCCAACAGCTTGATCTCCCGATCTCCGGTATTATCGAAAACATGAGCGGCTTTATCTGCCCCCACTGCCACCAGGGTACGGATATTTTTTCCAGTGGCGGTGGTCAGGAACTGGCCCGGAAATTTGCCACCGTTTTCCTCGGGAGCATACCGCTTGATCCGGATATCGTTAAAAGCGGCGACTCGGAACGTCCATACCTGCAGTCCTTCCCCGGCACGGAAACCTCGGCACGCTTTGATCGGATTGTGGAGCAGCTGCAGTCGTCGCATCTGGACAATGAAGCGGTTTCAGGTTGTTGCGCAGAGATGCCGCTGCCAATAAAAAAGGAAACTGCAATCAGATTTGCCGTACCCACCAATGACAGAAAGTTGTGTGCTCATTTTGGGCATTGTGCGGAATTTGCCATTATCGATGTGGAAAACAATGCCATCCTGGCTGAAAGCTACATAACTCCACCTCCCCATGAACCGGGCCTGCTCCCCGGCTGGCTGTCTGAAAGGGGGGTTAATCAGATTATTGCCGGTGGTATGGGCCAGAGGGCGCAGCAGCTTTTTGCTGAGAGCAATGTAAATGTAATTACTGGTGCACTGGGTGAATTTCCGTGCGAAGTAGTTGAAAATTATCTGAATGGCTCCCTGGTCACGGGGATTAACACCTGTGACCACTAATAAAGCCGGTTACGACGTGAAGAAAGCACATTCACAATGCATCATGTGCGGAGACAGCAATCCGATGTCACTCCGGCTTGTATTTGAACCCGGCGTAAACGGCGATGTCTCCGCATCATTCCAGGGGAACTCATTGCTGCAAGGTTATGACGGCATACTGCATGGCGGCGTCATCAGCGCGCTGCTTGATTCCGCCATGGCGAACTGCCTGTTTCAAAGAAATATTGCGGCAGTGACAGCGGAACTTCAGGTACGTTTTCTCCTGCCGGTTCCATATAGCGCCAGAATGTATCTGAGGGCATGGATTATTGAAGAAACCAAGATGCTTTTCAAACTCAAGGCTGAACTGACCCTGGATGACACTCTCATGGCATGTGCCGATGCCCTTTTCGTGCCGGGGGTAATAAACCATGGCGAGAAATTGTACGAGAAGTAAAGGACCTGCACCAAAAGGACGCGGCTTTGACATCAAACCTCCCCTGGGAGGGGCAAAGAAAGGATGGATTCATTATGATGAAATTTTGCCCGGTAATTATCATGATTCTCAATATTGGCCTGTTGATATTCGTTATCTACAGTTCAGCTGATGAGCCTAGATTTTTGTTTACTGCGCTTTTCCCGTTGTTGATGATATTCTGTGCTTATAA